>OLGL01003042.1_pt1 | contig 11414 bp, 10 predicted proteins | sample 1605041 | NCBI WGS metagenome assembly OLGL01 (sample SAMEA3888905, study PRJEB22519) | human gut metagenome | biome: human gut; feature: human-associated habitat; material: faeces | place: Denmark | collected 2010 | reverse complement strand
GAAAATCGGCAGAGGCTTTATAACCTCTTGTCGATTTTCATTCTAAAACTTATCATTTCGATTATATTTTTATATTTTATTTGTCTTTTCCCTGTTTTCCATGTGTGGCGGATCAATATTCTCCATTAAACGCATTCACTGTATACACAGAAAACTCTCCTCAACAGAATAACATCTGTCCGGAGAGTTTTTCATAGTAATAGTAATATAGGAGATTATAATGCTTTTTTGATGGCTGCCATCAGTTCGTCATAGGTCTCATAGGCTGGAAGCTCCGGATGATCTTTTTTGATCTGTTCGGTACTCTTGAACAGGAAGCCTGCCTTGCTGGCCTGAATCATACCCAGATCATTGTGGCTGTCTCCACTGGCGATGGTCTGGAAGCCGATGGACTGCAGCGCCTTCACCGTAGTATACTTGGAATTCTCCACACGCATCTTAAATCCGGTGATCTCACCATTATCCGCTACTTCCAGAGAATTACAGAAAATTGTGGGATATCCTAGTTTCTTCATCAGAGGGCCCGCAAACTGTGAAAAGGTGTCACTGATAATGATGACCTGGGTAATGGAACGCAGCTCATCCAGGAATTCCTTCGCCCCGGGGATGGGGTCGATCTTCGCGATAGTCTCCTGAATCTCCTTCAGTCCCAGACCGTGTTCCTTCAGAATACCAAGTCTCCATTTCATTAATTTATCGTAATCCGGCTCGTCTCTGGTGGTTCTCTTCAGTTCCGGGATTCCGCTGGCCTCCGCAAAAGCGATCCAGATCTCCGGCACCAGTACTCCCTCCAGATCCAGGCATACAATATTCATATCCATCCTTATGTCCTCCCAGTAAATTCAAATGTATTTGTGACAAGTATACCCCATTTTACCTTTTTACGCAACCTTTTACTTTATTGTTGTAACGTGTTCTTGTAATGCAGTTGTAAATTTTTCTCAGATATATCATCATACGCACACAATTTTGAAACGAATATTTCCATGTGTTTTACATATTTTCGTTTCATGTCGTAGATGCCAAAGAGTGCCGCTTCACATTGTTTTCTGAAATTTGCTTGTAAATCCCACTTTTTTTCTGTTATTTTTGTGACATTTTAACTGTTTACTTTGTTCTATATGTGTTATAATAACCATAGTGCAAAAAGAACTTCTACAAGCTCTCATCTACACGAAACAAACGTAGAGATCGAGGAGGTCATCATTATGTTGACATTAAAAGCTGAAAAAAGAAATCCTGACGAAAAAGCAAAGAAATTAAGAAGAGACGGTTTTATCACCGGTGTTTTGTACGGAAAAGAAATGAAAGAGAATGTTTCCCTGAAATTCACAGAGAAGGATGCATCCGCTTTTATCAAGAATGCAAAAGAAGGCACCCAGGCTTATCTGGAACTGGATGGTAAGAATGTAGATGTTCTGGTAAAAAATATTGATTTTGATCCTCTGACCAAGAAATATATGGCTCTGGACTTTCAGGCTCTGGTAGCCGGCGAAATCGTATCCGCTACTGTTCCCATTGTCTATGTGAACGAAGACAAGGTACAGGGGATCTTCGAAGCAGAATTGTCCGAGGTGCATTACAAAGCAGATCCCGCACATCTGCTGGAGCCCGTTGAAATTGATCTGGCCACTCTGCCCCAGACTACGAAGACCATGTATGTCAAGGATCTGAAGCTGGAAGAAAAAGGTGTGCATGTCACTACCTCCGGAGAACAGCAGCTGTTCCATATCGGAGAGTATGGACAGGAAGAGACAGACGAGACCGAGGAGACAGAGGAAACCAAATAAAACGCCATGCTTCATTCATACATGTGCCGCATAAAAATCAAAACAGGAACTGTTCCCTGTGAGTAAACTCCCGGGAACAGTTCCTGTTTTATTTTTGCATGGCTCGTAACTATGCTAGGTATTTCTTCAATAAATCCACCTTGTCCAGCTTCTCCCAGGGCAGATCCACATCGGTACGTCCAAAGTGACCATAGGAAGCGGTCTGCTTGTAGATAGGTCTGCGCAGATCCAGCATCTTGATGATGCCTGCGGGTCTTAAGTCGAAGTTCTCACGAATGATCTCCACCAGCTTATCATCATGCAGTTTGCCCGTACCGAAGGTATCTACCATGATGGAAGTAGGATGTGCCACACCGATAGCGTAAGACAGCTGGATTTCACATTTCTCAGCCAGACCTGCTGCTACGATATTTTTGGCAACGTAACGCGCTGCATAAGCGGCACTTCTGTCCACCTTGGTGCAGTCCTTGCCGGAGAATGCTCCACCGCCGTGACGTGCATATCCACCATAGGTGTCTACGATGATCTTACGGCCGGTCAGTCCGCTGTCGCCGTTAGGTCCGCCGATTACGAAACGTCCGGTAGGATTGATGAAGAACTTGGTGTCTGCATCGATCATGTCTGCGGGCAAAACAGGATCGAATACATACTTCTTGATGTCCTCATGGATCTGCTCCTGAGATACATGTTCGTCATGCTGGGTAGACAGAACAACTGCCTCCAGACGAAAAGGCTTGCCATTCTCATCATACTCTACGGATACCTGACTCTTTCCGTCGGGTCTTAAATAGGAAAGTGTACCATCCTTACGAACCTTGGTCAGCTGTCTGGTCAGCTTGTGTGCCAGGGAGATAGGATACGGCATATATTCCGGAGTCTCATCGGTAGCAAAACCGAACATCATACCCTGGTCTCCTGCACCGATCGCATCCAGCTGCTCGTCAGTCATATGACTCTCTCTTGCTTCCAGTGCCTTGTCTACGCCCATAGCGATATCGGCAGACTGCTTGTCCAGAGACACCATAACGGCACAGGTATTGCCATCGAAGCCTTTCTCGGAAGAGTCATAACCGATCTCGGTCACGGTCTTACGAACGATAGCGGGAATATCAATGTTAGCCTTGGTGGTGATCTCACCCATTACCAGTACGAAACCGGTGTTGGTGCAGGTCTCACATGCTACACGGCTGAACGGATCCTGCTCCATCAGTGCATCCAGCACCGCATCAGATACAGCATCACAGATTTTATCGGGATGTCCTTCGGTTACGGACTCCGATGTAAATAAACGTTTTTCCATTTGTCCTCCATTCTGCTTCCCTATGGGAAGAGGGTCTAGTGGTGTATAAGTTACTTAAAGTCCTATCATCCAACGCCATATTCTCAAAATCGCATCTTCGATGCCAGTCGCTCTGAATGATACAAAAAAGTCCGCTTTGTTAAGCGGACTGATTTAACGATTGATCAAATCCTCTTATTGTTCGACAATTGCTCGCTCAGGTGGGCACCTTCCGCATCTCGTATGCGGGGTTGCCGTGGCTTCCTCGATCCTATGTATCTCCACCACTCTGAATAAGGGAAAGTCTATATGAACTTTTCTACGCTAATTAACTTACTATGAGTTACCTTTTTTGTCAACAGACATTTTTTTCAAAATGTCATTCTGTTGTGGTTTATGAGAAATCCACTCATTAACCGATCTTCAGCTTGAACTTCTGCAGGTCCCGCTCCGTCTCGATCAACTCGATCTGGGCTCCCAGTCCCTGTAATTTCAGGTGGAAATCCTCATAACCTCTCTCAATATAGCGGATATCATCCACAGTAGAGAATCCTTCTGCAGACATGGCAGCCAGTACCAGTGCTGCTCCCGCCCGCAGATCCGGTGCGGAAATATTGGCTCCGGTATATCTGGATACACCGTCGATGATAGCGGTGTTGCCTTCTACTTTGATGCTGGCGCCCATACGGGTCAGCTCATCCACATATTTGAAACGGTTCTCGAAAATACTCTCCGTCACGATGCTGGTTCCTTTGGAAAGTCCCAGCGCCACTGTGATCTGGGGCTGCATATCCGTAGGAAATCCGGGATAAGGCAGGGTCTTCACCTGGGTATGCTGCAGAGGCTTGGACGCTACCACACGGATACAGTCATCCGCTTCCTCTACTTCACAGCCAATCTCCAGAAGTTTTGCCGTAATAGACTCCAGATGCTTCGGAATCACATTTTTCACCGTCACATCGCCCTTGGTCACTGCCGCTGCGAACATAAACGTACCGGCTTCGATCTGATCGGGAATCACGGCATACTCTGTGCCATGCAGATGGGAAACACCCTTGATACGGATCACATCCGTACCGGCACCCTTGATATTGGCTCCCATGCTGTTCAGGAAGTTCGCCAGATCCACCACATGAGGCTCCTTGGCAGAGTTCTCGATAATCGTGGTGCCTTCCGCCATTACCGCAGCCATCATGATATTGATGGTAGCGCCGACACTGACCACATCCATATAAATATGGCTGCCGCGCAGATGCTCCGCCTGTGTCTTGATCAGGCCATGCTCGATCTTCACGTCCGCGCCCAGAGCACGGAAGCCTTTAATATGCTGGTCGATGGCACGGCAGCCGATATCACATCCACCGGGAAGTGCCACTTCCGCATGCTTGTATTTACCTAACAAAGCACCGATCAGATAGTAGGACGCTCTGATCTTCTTGATATTTTCATCTTCTACTACAAGTTCACTGATGTTGGATGCATTGAGAGTCACTTTGTGACGGTCGGTTCTCTTTACGATCACGCCGATGTTCTCCATGGCGCTCAAAAGGACATTCGTATCTCTTACATCCGGCATATTTTCTATATAAACAGTCTCATCCGTCATCACGGAAGCAGCAAGAATAGGAAGTGCCGCATTCTTGGCACCTCCTATTTCAACTTCACCGACTAATGGATTACCGCCTTTAATTGCGTATTGTTCCATTGTTTCTTACCTCTGTCATTCTCAGATCAGAAAAACCTTCTTATGCACTTATACCACATTTTCGCACATTTGTAAATACAACGCCCTAATTCAGGTACTTCAACGGGTTCACCTGGCTGCCATTAATGAGGATCTCAAAGTGAAGATGAGGTCCCGTACTTACGCCGGTATTACCGCTCAGTGCAATACGTTCTCCCTGTTTTACCGTCTGGCCGACCTTGACGAGCACCTTGCTCAGATGTCCGTATCGGGTCTGTCTGCCGTCTTCATGGTTGATATAGACACAATAACCGTATCCACTTCCCCATCCGGCTCTGGCCACTGTACCGCCGCAGGATGCAAATACCGCAGTTCCGGTAGGAACCGACCAGTCCACACCCTTATGGTAGCTGCTGGCACCCTTGGTAGGTGACTTTCTGCGTCCGAAATTGGAACTCAGACGTCCCCCGGAAATAGGCTTGATATAGGTCGGAGGAATCTTGGTGCCTCGTTCCACAATCTTGGGAACTGCCTCCATGACCACTTCTTCCTTCAGAATATCCCTGGTGACCTCTCTGTCATTCAGATAAGATACATCCGCCACTACCCGACGGAAACCGGCGGAGGGCTGCTGCAAAATCTTGGTCTGGGTCGTATACCAGGAATCGTTGTCCACATAAATTACATCTGCATCATAGATTTCTTCATAATAATTCTGCTCCATGCGCTCCACGGACAGCTCCGGCTGCGGCACGGTAATGATCAGCTTGTCCCCTACGCGGATCGTAGAATTTTCATCGGTTAGTGTCTCGCTGTTCATGGCGATGATCTGATCCATCGGAATATTTACTTTAATCGAAATCTCCGACAGGGTATCTCCGCTGACTACTTCATATTCTCCGGGGGTCTCCTGATCCTTGATCACATCCTCGATTGCCTGATCCAGCGGAGTCAGCATGCTTTCCGGAAGATAGGTCTCTACGATTTCCACCTTTTCCGCAAAGTCCATGGTCATCAGCCCAAGATCATAGTCTTCGAAATCTTTTTCCCCCTGCTGGTCTGCCTGGGAACCCGCCTGATCCAGTACGGACTGTACACCGCCTGCATAGATGGATTCTTCCTTCTGTTCTTCCTGAGCGGTCAGTTCCTGTTTATTGACTACCTCGGTGGTAAGAACATTGAATTCCTTCTGTGCATCGTGAGTCAGTTCCACGCTGAATTTGTCTTCACTGTCGTATTTGTCCACTGCTGCCTGCAGCAGAGACTCCACATCCTCCACGCTGGACAGGTTGACCATATATTCATTTACTTTCATTGTATAGGATCTGTGGGAAGTCTCACGAATACTGCTCTCCAGTTCCCGTTCCATGGCCGCCAGCAGATTGTCCTCATTGTCCAGTGTTCCCCACAGCACTTCTTCACCGACCAGCTTTAAATCTGCGTCCATAAAGATCATATCATCACTCTGGGAAGCGATATTCCTTCTGGCTTCCTGCAGAAGCTGCTCCGCTCTGTCTGCTTCGCCCACCGTTCCGATCTCATTGCCGTTCAGGAACACGTGGAAGTAATTCTCTCCGGTCTTTTCAAACGCTGCATACCCTTTGAGGAAAAAGAGGCTCACAAAAAGAGTGGCCAGCGTTGTTTTCACATATGTATATTTTACTCTTTTCGAGTAAGATGTCAGTTTCTTCATGAATTCCTTCTCGATCTATCGTATCTGAAAACAGTATGCCCCCTTTGGGCATTCTGTATACCTGTCTTACTGTAATAACTTTGTAACATATAGATTCTATCAGCATTTATATGCCTTGTAAAGAAAGAATGTCTGTTCGATTTTTTTGTTTTCTCCCGAACCGATCTATGCTATACTGGAGGTAAATAAAACGGTCTGATCCGGAAAGGAGACGCCATGAGGGAACCGGTCATTTTTCATATTGATGTCAATTCCGCTTTTTTAAGCTGGACGGCGCTGGCCCGTCTGGAACAGGGGGATCCTGTGGATCTGCGCACGATCCCTTCCATCGTAGGCGGTGATACCTCCACCAGACACGGTGTGGTGCTGGCCAAATCCATTCCCGCCAAGGCTTTCGGCATCACTACCGGTGAACCGGTGGTCAATGCCCTGCGCAAATGTCCGCATCTGGTCATGGCTTCTCCGGATCATAATATGTACCGTCTGAAAAGCCAGATGCTTATGGAACATCTGGCGGGTATCTGCCCCGACATCGAACAGGTCAGCATCGATGAATGTTATATGGACTATACTCCCATTGCGGCGAACTACGCCTCTCCCGAGGAAGCCGCTGCTTTCATTCGTCACTCTGTTTTTGAAAAATTTAAATTTACGGTAAATGTGGGAATTTCGGATCGAAAGGTTCTGGCCAAGATGGCCTCTGATTTTGAGAAACCGGATAAGACTCACACCTTGTATCAGCGGGAAATAGCGCAGAAAATGTGGCCGCTGCCTGTTTCCGCCCTGTTCACCTGCGGACATTCCAGTGCGGAGACTCTCCACAAATTAGGTATTCTCACGATCGGGGATCTGGCAAAGACGGATCCTGCGATCCTGGAAGCACATTTAAAAAGTCACGGTCGTTGTCTGTGGCAGTATGCTAACGGCATCGACGATTCCACAGTAGTCCTGGCTCCTTCCAAGGCAAAAGGGATCGGCAACTCCACCACTTTAAGCAGCGATGCCACCACCAAAGAGGAAGCCTGTAAAGTATTGCTGTCTCTGTGTGAATCCGTGGGCAGGCGTCTACGGGCCTCCCACCAGTTGGCAGGACAGATCTGCACGGAGATCCGGTACAGTGATTTCCGGAACGTTTCTCACCAAATGCCGATAGACATTCCCACGGCTTCCGTGAATCTCCTGTACGAAGATGCCTGTGCATTATTCGACGAATTATGGGATTCCACTCCCATACGGCTTCTGGGGATCCGCACTTCCAAGCTGGTGCCGGAAGACGAACCGGTTCAGCTCAGCCTGTTTGATTTTCCGGCTCCCCGTTCCGAGAAACAGCAGAAGCTGGATGCCGCACTGGATAATATCCGGGCAAAATATGGCAAGGATGCCATCAAGCGGGGGCGTTTTCTCTAACGCTGCGTGGTAATGATCATGTTGAGTACCGCCTTGGTCTCACCCACATTGTGATAGACATGTTTCCTGTCACAGGCAAAATAGAGAGAACCACCTGTCTTCACCAGAAAACTGGAATCTTCCAGAATCAGTTCGACCTCCCCGGATACCACCGTCAGGTATTCCCAGGTCTGCTCCCCGTGGGATTCGCTTTCCATCCGGGCATTTCTGGTCAGCTCGCCCTGATAGATCTCGAAATTTCTTCCGGCATCGTAGGGCAGCATCACATAGATCCGGTATTCCCCTTCCTTTGCCTTGCATACCGGAGCCTCTTCCGGAGACGGCACCACCATGATTTCTTTCCTATTATAAATCAACTGTTCAAAAGGTACCCTCAATCCCTCCACGATCTTCCCGATAGTGGACACCGTGGGATTGGATTCTCCTCTCTCGATCTGTCCCAGCATGCTTTTGCTGACACCGGTACGCTCCGCCAGCATATCCAGACTCATATTTTTGGATTTGCGGATTCTTTTCAGATTGAATGCTATGTTTTTATCGATCTGTGTCATATGCTTCACCCGGACTTTCCCATGATTGCGGTACCCGGCAGATATTTTCCCGCCACCGCATAAAAAAAGCATCAGACTCCCGTCTGATGCTACTTCTTCGTAGTAAAATTTACCATGTTCTTATTTATGACTTATGATACCGAAACGGAGGGCAAACGTCAAGTAATTTTTTACCTGTGTTACTCATCGCTTCTTTACACTATATCCGAAGGTTCCCAGCAATTCGCCACAGCCGAAATAGGAACCGTGGGAATAGATGATGGGTTCCGCCTGCTCCAGGTGGAATTTATGCTTCTCATCCATATATTTTTCATCGGCATGTACTGCCACCACATCCGCCAGGAACATATCATGGGATCCCAGCGGCAGGATCTGTCGCACCTTACATTCAATGTTCACCGGACTCTCTTTTATCATCGGTGCTTTCACCTCAGATGCCGGAATGGGAGTCAGTCCCATTTCTTTGAATTTATCCACGTCCCGTCCGCTTTTCACGCCACAGTAATCTGTGGCAAATGCCAGCTCCTTCGTGGTCAGATTGATCACGAATTCTCCGGTCTCCTTCAGGATCGGATAGGAATATCTCTCGGGGCGTACGGAGATCGACACCATGGGCGGATTGGTACATACGGTTCCTACCCAGGCCAGCGTGATAATATTGGGGCGGCCGTCCCGGTCAGCCAGGCTCACCATGACCACCGGCAGGGGATACAGCATATTTCCCGGCTTCCAAAGTTGTTTTCCCATTTCCGTAAAACCTCATTTCCGTTACTTTCTTATCAATTTCAGCATTCTTAAATGAATACTTTATCTGCCTTTTCAGAAAATGTGCAAAATGCTCAATACATGAAGAACAATATCCGCAACCGTCAGAACTACTGCCGCAATGGATACTCCCAGCACACCGTTCAATTTACCGCCAAGGTTTTCCTTTACTTTTGCTGCGATGGCTTCGGTCTGCTTCTCGTTCTCTTCTACCACAACCGCCTGTACATTACGGTATACCTTTACGCATTCCTTATGTACATTCTCTTCCGTAGTGCTCAGTTTCTCATCCACATGCTTCTGAAGCTCGTCCAACACCTCGGTACTCTGCTGCAGTTCTTCCAGTTTGGCAGTATACTGCTGTCCCAGAGCTTCCAGTTTCTCTGTGTTCTCCTGCTGCAGCTTCTGCAGGGCAGCCACGCCTTCCTCGGAAAGCTTCGTCACTTCCGGAGCAATGGTCTCGGACATCAGCTTCTCCATCTCCTGATTGATCGCTTTCAGTTCCTTATTGACCTGCTGCATCTGTGCCAGGCACTCGTCGTATTCCCGCAGCTGGCTTTTCAGCTGATCCATCTCTTCGGCATCAGCCGCGGAATTCGCCTTGATCATTTCCTGGGCATTCAGCTTTTGTGCAAGTTTATCCATAAAAGTATCCATCCATCTTCCTCCAAACATATTTCGTCCCTCATGTGAACAGTTTCCCTTTTCAACTGTCCCTATTTTACCATGTTTATTCCCCGGTTACAACCAAAACCCCATGAATACTGTGTTTTCATGGTTTGCGCATTTTTATGCAATTTGTACAGTTTCTTTTTTGGTTTCTGTACTTTTTCGTAAAATTCACCAAGTTTTCACATCATGTTCATAATTTGTTCATAATTGGTTGGTATACTTTAAATACAGTCAAGGAAGAGATAAGACTTCCGGATAACAAAGCATATAAGATAAATTTTTTCATAATAGCCCAGGCGCCGAAAGGTGTCTGGGCACTCCTCATTTTATGGGGGTTTTGCATGTCACCAGCAGAAGCTTTTGCATTATTTGGATGTTCCGCTATTTAATTGTTTTTCCTCTTCTCTCTTTTTGCTGATCGCCAGGATCTCTTCGTTCAGAGACAGCATCCTTGCATCCAGATCCGATACCATGCGCGCACATTCTACCAGTTCGTTTTTGATATTCTCCGGTGCATCTCCTTCGAATTTGTAATGAATCTTATGCTCCAGGCTGGCCCAGAAATCCATGGCTACCGTACGGATCTGTACTTCTACCTTCGTATCCACTGTACGATCCGACAAATATACAGGTATGCTTACGATCATGTGATAGCTTTTGTAACCGCTGGCCTTGGGATAAGTAATGTAATCTTTCACAGCGATCACCTTAATATCTCTCTGATCCCGGATCATGTCCGCGATCCGGTAGATATCGGACGTAAAAGAACAAATAATGCGGATTCCCGCAATGTCATTTATGTACTTTACCATATTATCTATCGTAGATTCCTGTCCGTAACGTTTCAATTTCTTGACAATACTTTCAGGTGTCTTGATCCGTGCCTTAATATGTTCGATCGGATTGTACTGATGTACATGTTGAAATTCATCATTTAGAATTTCAAGCTTGGTTCCGACTTCTTTTAATGCTGAATTATAGAGGAACATAATTGTCTTCCAGCTGTCCACATCCTCATAATTCCTAATTGCATGTTCCATGTCGTCTCTCTCCTCTCATACCGAAGAGTTAAATTCTGTATGGACATTATACCATACCCGACTGCCTTCTGTCACAGATTTCACAGTTATTTAAGAAAGAGGCTTTGATCTTAATGTTGCCTTAATCTCTTCCCTTTTCGTTCTTAATACTCAATTCCTTCTCTCGCCAAATGTCCCTCATCATACGGATGTCGAACCTTGCACATCTCTGTCACATAATCCGCCTCCGCAATCAATTCATCCGATACCATATGGCCTGTCAGAATAATCTCCAGTCCATGCGGCTTATGCTGCAGGAAGCTGATGACCTTCTTCTCACTCAACACCCGATTCTCAATGGCGCACAGAGCCTCATCAAGCCACAATACATCGAATGGACCGCAGAATTTCACAATTTCATCCAATGCTTTATTGTTGTAATGATTCAATTCCGCCTTCTCTTCCCCATTCATCTGATTCATGAATTTCACATTCTCCCGCCCCGGCAGGCAAGTAACATTGGGAAGCTGTTCTAGAATCGCCCGCTCTCCAGA
>OLGL01003031.1_pt1 | contig 11446 bp, 12 predicted proteins | sample 1605041 | NCBI WGS metagenome assembly OLGL01 (sample SAMEA3888905, study PRJEB22519) | human gut metagenome | biome: human gut; feature: human-associated habitat; material: faeces | place: Denmark | collected 2010 | reverse complement strand
CAGTTCGTCCGATTGGCTTGGACTATACCCCAAAAGCTCATCAATGGATACATGCAGGGTCGTCGCTATTTTTATTAAATTCTTCTCATTAGGCCATGCTCCACGTTCATAGGGGGCATAGCTAGAATAGGGGATTCCCGCAACTTTAGAAAAAGATTTAGCTTGGGTATATCCAGCTTGTTCCCTAAGCCTTTTTAAATTATCTTTTAATGCCATTATTAACTCCCTCCTCTTTGTACATAATACATTATTACGTTTTTCTAGTCAATTAAATACGCATATCTATTGACATGATGAACGTAAACAGGTATTATATATATAAAGATACGCGTATTTGAATGATAATTAATACGTTATTAGATATTAACCAGGAGGTAACAAAGCATGATAAGCGCAAGAACTGAAAAGGTTGATTTTAATGTTGTCGACAGGCTAATTAATGAAAAATTCATTTCATGGGCCGAACTGGCAAGAATGGCAGGAATTTCAAGCGCCACCATTTTTGCCATAAAAGCCGGGCGACGAAATGCCAGCTTTCGCACAATTCGGAAAATAGCAGACGCTTTAGGTGTTGAACCTAAAGATATTGTAAAAGGATAACGGTGATACTATGAAAGAAATAAAAGATTTAATGTACTACCATTCGGAAATACTGACATCTGAAGAAGAAACTACTATTAAATACTCGAAAGCACGTGCCCTAGATGCCGCTAAGTATCTTGAACGGTTCTGCTTGTATTTTAAATTGGACAACCCTGACTGTCAGGGATGCCCTTTTGATAGTGTCGGCTGCTGCCTGTTGTATATCCCCGAAACCTGGGGCGTCACTCAGAAGTTCCCCAAAAAAGATAACGAATAAAACTTCCCTGCCAGGAATTAAGCAAGCTCATTATGCACCCAAATTTGAAAGGAGAATAAAACCATGGAAGTCTATAAATCAAAAAATAATCTCGATTCAATGGTATATGTAAGGCCTTCACAGCTGGCCAAACTCTTGCACCTGTCAAGAACTACTATATGGCGGCTTTTAAACGCCTTTGCTGCTGAAGAAGGCAACGAACACGCAGTTATTGAAATCAGTAAAACGCTGAAACTCGTCCCGCTTTACCGTTTTCAAGAATGGCTTACAAAGCAGGATAAAAAGTATTTGCAAAAATGAAAAATCCTCTGGCGAGTGTACAGACTCGACAGAGGAAAAAGAAAGCCGCAGCTAACGACTTTTCTATTTGATTATATACGAATTGAGGCGACATGGCAATGAAAGCACTTAAAACCACGGCCCCAGCATATTGGCAAATATGCTTTTATATCGCCTAAAATACTGAGGTGATAAGCTTGGGAAGACAAAAAAACAAATCAATACCGAAGTATGCAGGATCCGGCGAATTCGTTCCTATTACAAAGAAAATGCTTCTTTCCCAGGCCTGGCGGAAAATGACTGCCAATCAGCAACGATTATATGTACTTGGTCGTTTTTGCTGTTTCAACGCAGATCACCCACGCAAAGATTTCCCAGACTTGCTGACGATGCAAAAAAATGATGTATTTTATTTGTCATTTCAAGAGGCCGTCAAAATGGGATTTTATACGAAGAGCAATAAAAAAAGATTCTATGAGGACATGCATCAAATAGAGAATCTAGGCTTTTGGAAAAAGATAACTTTAGCTCCTAGGTACTCTGGTGGCGAACTTTTCCCCCGCGCAGTATATAAAATGACAGCCGATTGGGAAAACTATAAGCCCCCCTAAATACCGTAAAAAAATTAAAGCGTCGAGTGGGCAAATTGCCCACTACCAGTACGGCAAATTGCCCACTGCTTAACAGTCTGAAACATAAAAATAGACGTCACCGGTACGGCAAATTGCCCACTCCCTAAAATGTCATTGCACAGCTTAACCACGGCCACGACACGCATTTCAAGAACATTCGTTCCCGGGTGGGCAATTTGCCGTACTATCTATATATATAGCCATACCATAGTCAGAAAAAAGAGTCAACCCATGTTTTATTATACTTATGAAGACAGTAGGAAGGAAGACAGTAGGAAGGTGAAAGTATGATAGCACTGAATAAATTGAAAGGAAAGTTTGTCGAACAAGGAAAAACGTATGCAGACGCTGCAAAGGCGCTTGGCTGCTCTCGGTCTTCTATTGCTCACAAAATGAACAGGAGAGTAGCGCTTACTTGTGATGATGCCATCTTGTTTAGCGAATTATTGTCTCTTACTCCAGCAGAAAAGATTGATATTTTCGGCCTTTGAAACGACTCTGAACAGCTCAAGCTTTTGAAAAGGAATGAGGTGCTATCGGTAAAAGACAATCATCACTCGACGTTGCAAGCCGTCACCCGAGGCCTTGCATATGGTCAACGTGGAAGACCTTAGAGGGCTTTTAGCAATCAAAAAGGGCCCTCATTATCGCAGCCCAGCGATTTGAAGGCCCATAAGCAGACGAAAGAGAAATAGTCTTGTGTCGTATATGCGTATTTCGCCCTGTATGGAGCTTTAATACGTTTTATTGTGTCTTTAGTATAAATTAATCTATGGTATTGCGAAAGTGCGTCAAAATTGCATATAGAGCATTTTTCAAGCATCGTGTGAGTCAAGAGGGATTCCTTCAGGAAAGATTCGGACAGCAATCGCCCATATCAAAATCAAGCTTTGATTTAGTCCTTTAACAATGGACATTTCGACAATTATCGCTATCAGAAGACAAGGAAGGTGAAAGTATGGAAAACCTAAAACGAGAAATGGCCGCAAAACACATTGAGATAGAAGATTTAGCAGAATTATGGCATGTACACAGAAAGGTTGCATCTGCAAAAGTCAGCGGAAAATGGCCAATAACTATAGAAGAAGCGTTCAAGGCACAGGACGCATTTTTCCCGGAATGCACACTAACGTACCTTTTTTCTAAGACGGCAAAGGAATAGAAAGGTAAATATAAAACTCGGGTATTGTTGTATTTATATGCTTTATTAAGGCATTTTTATTATGTCATTGCTACAGACTCCAGCCACGATACATTTCTTCTTCAACCTGTTTCAGTTTATCTTTCTTTTGACTATGATCTTCGTCATCCCACCAGGCCTGATAGCGACCGTGAGTATCTTCGACAGCTTTTTCCAGGAACTGATTGATTTTTCCCAAGACCTCCGTCTGATGCTGTTGATTGACAGCTTCCGCATGAGGCAGATAACGATTTTCCTTCCCCCTCGGAAGAATTGTTTTTTTGGCATCACCATAGAGCCGGACAGTGTCTTTAGTTTGGAAAACATCGAGGATTTCCCTTCCATCGGGTCCCATAGTCAGCGTATACACAGAGGCTCGGCCTTTTTCGACGGTATCTCCCAAGAGGAGGGCCGTCTTTTTTTGTGGCTCCCCTTCCCCTGTTGGTATATCACGCAAGACCACATAGGCCCGTCCATTTCGTGACAGGATCCGGAAATCTTTCAACGGCTTGCTGCCTTCCAGCTTGCTGTGACGCATGACGAGTTTCGGCAACTGCCGTGAATACAGAATAGTATCCGAATCCGGGACATTTTCTTTGAGTTCGGCCGCTTTTGCCAGATACATCTTTTCCCGATTCTTGGCCTTGACGACTTCGCCATAGATTTTCTTAGCATTTTCCTGTACTGCTTTATTCTGCTGGGCCAATTCGTCTATGATGTTCTGGATGTCACCATCTCTATCATGCAGTTCCTCATCATATGCTTTCAGCTGTTTTTCCATAGCTTGTTTTTGGCGCAGCTTGTCCGAATAAGCTAGATAAAATTCTTTTTTCTGCTTATATGGGACGTCTTTCAGCTCGATATACTTCTTTTCCATCGGCTTGAGTTCTTCCAGGATACGTTGATGACGCTTCTTTAGATTATGATAATCTTTACCGATGATACGTTCGATAGCTATGTTTCTAAACAAACGTTCTGGAATGACTTTGGCCTTGACTTCTTTATATTTTGCCAGCTGTTCAGCCTGTTTTTTGGCCTGTTCCTTAGCCCGTGCTTTCAGGCCAGCATAGACGTCATTCGCCGTGACAACAATCGGTTCATTTGCCAGTTCTTCTGCTTTTTCATCGTCAGCTTCAGCAGATAGCTTGGCTTCCATTTCCAGGATTTCTTCCTGACGGATGCGCTGTTCTTCCTGTTCGATTTCCTTGATGACCCTGCGCAGCACCTTATCAATGGCAAAACAGGTAATTTTCTGTTCCATGACGCTGTCTTCTGTATCCGTAGTATCCGTTGCCGTAGTTCCAGCTTCATCACTATCCACAGAGTCCGTCTGTTCGTCGATTTCCCGTACCCGTTCCTGAATCAGTTCCATGACTTTCGGGTTCTTATAGGCTTCTCCTAAATGAGGCGCAGGAGTCCTGTCCAACTTTTCAGCTTCTTCAAAACGGCCCTGTACTAGCAAATCCTGCCGCTGAGCTGCCAGGGATTTTTCGCTGATTTCCTGATTTAGACCCAGTTCCTTGAATTTGCGATTGACGATGTCAGCCCACATCTTGCGCATGGCAATATTTCCATGTCTGTCATGATAAAATCGGTCGGCCCGATACCCGGAGCAAGGTTCCCCATATTGATTGACGGCATACTGCTTGAAATACATATCCGGACCAAGGGGACGGTCTTTTTCTATGCTTTTTTCACAGAACATAAGGTGACAGTGAATGTTCCGGTGGTCAGGATCATAGGCAGCTTCTTTGTCATGAATGGCATAGGTGAAGGCGTGATTTTTGCCGATTCCAGATTCTTTTAGGAACTCTTCGACTAAGGCGATATTGTCATCTAGGCTCAATTCTTCCTGCAATCCCATGCGAATTTCACGGTATGCCCGGCCTTTGACACGACGGTTAGCTTCGGCAGCATCCCAGAATTCACCGGCATCCTGTGCCCATTCCGGCAGGTTCCCGGAGCAGGTGAAGACGAGGTCTTCCTTCTTGCCCTTCATATTGGCATAGAGTCCCTCACGGCATATGTAGTCATAATGTGCACGCGTATTTATTTTTGTTCCGTCTGCCCTTGTTGCATGGGGATGATTGCCGAAATAATAGAGTGCCATAGCCCACCTCAAAAGATTATAGAAAATTTATAAATAGCATTTCATATATTGACAGGCCACTTGTGGCCTACGCCGCAGGCGTCCTCCGAAGGAGGCCCTTTCCGCTGCTGGCGGAAAGCGCATGGCCACGTCTCGGAGAGACATGGGTAAATGCGCATCCAATTGTTTTTGATTCTTTCCTTATGCCTTTATTATAGCATTCGCCATTGAGATTATCGAGATAATTTTTATAAAGCAAAAAAAGCCCGGCATTGATTGCAGGGCTTCTAGCGAACTCATGATTATGCTGTTTGTGCGTTATCCAACGGGTCCTTTACGACTGGCGAATCGTACACAGTAAAGGGGTCAATATCTATACACCGTGTTTCGTCGCGATTCCCCTCCAAGTCCCAGGCAACAGTACCGTTCAATACAGTCATGCACGAGCGAAATGTATTTAAATCCTGTAACTTTTGAAAAACGCCGGGCTGAGTAATTAATTGGGAAGCATCATATTGCCGTACGGTTCCATCATTAAAATATACGAAGATAGAATAACCTTCACCAGGAATGACTTGTAAAACTTCCGGAATGAAATCGTTCATAAAATCACCCCTTTCTCATTGGCGGTACAGGGACGGGTTCCTTTCCATCTTTAACCAGTTCCCAGTTCTGCATAAGCTCATCTTGATACATCACACACCAAGCTAACACGATTTTTAATTGCCGATTCGGTAAGAACCCACGAATAATACAAGCATTTTGTATATCAATCAAGGCTTTATTTCCTGCGTATTCTGCATGGATATGTGGTGGATTATGGTCGCTATAATAAATAGTGATACGGATACCAAAGAACATACTAATCAAAGGCATTAGGTACACATCTCCCCCAAACAATCTTTTTTTCATTATATCACATTCACCTATTTTTATCGAAAAAATCGACCATATAAAAAGCCCGGCAAAATAAACCGGGCCACCTGGCAGAGATAACAAAAAGCGCAATAAATATGATAACTGCTTATTCCTTGCTTAATTTATAAAAATATTGATAAAAAGCAGAGTAAATAAGGCGTTGTATTACCCTTTCCGCCAATTTCCAAAAAGCCCTGTCGCGTAGGTGACAGGGCTTTTTGAGTGGTTAGCAGCTAGTGGCTAGGGATTAGCAAAGGCCCCCAATCGGGGCCTTTTTATGATTTACAATCTGTAGGGGCTTGCACGTGGCAAGCCCGATTCAGGATATGTGCGATTATCCAATTAGTTTTTTAGAGAACCGTTCAAATGTCCGGCAGGGCGCACTCTGGGCGCCCTCGACTATTTCTTATGGAAAAAGTGCGGCGAATCGCCCCATTGTCCCAGGCCGATGGTGTCGCCTACGGAGGCTACGCGGGCGCTGAGGCAGTTCTTGCACTGGTCCGGTACTTCGTCGACGCAGGGTTTGTTGTCGTATAAGAGGTACTGTGGGCGATATTTGGGGACCGTGACGATAGGCATGAGGACGTTGGCCCCGGCTTTGAGGCCCAGTTCCCGCCCCAGGGGATGGAGGGCCTGGAGAGCCGTCGTAGCGGCGATGTTGACGTCGGGCAGGAAAAGGCGCGTGACGGCGATCATCTTGAGGCCCAGTTCCAGGCGCCGCTTCTTTTCTTCGGCACTGTCCATGCCGGCAGCCATGAAGTCTTTGCCGACCGGCGTATTGTGATGGACGACGTACGGACCCATGCCAATCATGTCGATGTCCATGTCCCGGTAAAAGAGGATGTCATCGGCCAAATCGCCCAGGGTCTGGCCGGGCAGGCCGATCATGTCCCCTGTCCCGACCTGGTAGCCGATGCGGCGCAAGCTGTCCAGGCAGTCCTTGCGGACCTGCCAGCGGTGATGGCCGTCCTGGGGATGGAGCGTCGCGTAGAGGTCGGGATTGCTCGTTTCGATGCGCAGGAGATAGCGGTGGGCGCCGGCGTCGAACCAGCGGCGGTACGTTTCTTCCGTCTGTTCGCCGACGCAGAGGGTCAGGCCCAGTTCGCCGTGGCTCAAGGCCTTGATGTCGCGGACGAGGCCTTCGACGTAGTCGATGAACTCTTCATCCTGCCGTTCGCCGGACTGGAGGGTCAGGGAGCCATAACGGTTCTCCCAGGCCCAGCGGGCCATGGACAGTATGTCTTCGCGCGGCGTATCGAAGCGTTCTACTTCGTCATTGCTCTTGCGGATGCCGCAGTATTTGCAGTCTTTGATACAGTAATTGGAAAATTCGACGAGGCCCCGGTAATAGACGACGCGTCCCACACCGGCGGCCTTGACGGCATAAGCCGCATCATAAAGCGCCTGGAGTTCATCAGGATCGGTAATCGAGAGCAGCGCGATCAAATCGTCGCGGGTTTTCGGTTGTGGAATAGTCATAGACGGAACTCCTTTCAGATGGCCTGCTATTCGTTGGCCCAATGAATCTTTTCAAAGAAAAGGAAGATGAGGCTCATGACCATGGCAACGACCGTAGCCAGGCCCATGCCCTTGAGCTGGACCGGACCGAGGACGATAGTCGCCCCGCTGAGGCCGGAAATCATGGTGACAGCCGTGAGAATGAGGTTCTTCGAGCGCGTATAATCGACTTTCTTTTCGACGAGCATGCGCAGACCCGAAGCGGCGATGAAGCCGAACAGGAGGATGCAGACACCGCCCATGACCGGCGTCGGGATGGCGTGGATGAGGGCTGCGATCTTGCCGACGAAGGAAAAGAGGATGGCAAAGACAGCAGCGCCGCCGATGACCCACGTACTGTATACACCGGTAATGGCCATGACGCCCATGTTTTCACCATACGTCGTATTCGGCGTCGAACCGACCAGGCCGGACAGGACGTTGGACAAGCCGTCGGCAAAGAGCGACCGGTGCAGGCCCGGGTCCTTGATGAGGTCACGGCCGACGATATCGCTGGTGACGAAGAGATGTCCCAGATGTTCAGCCAGGACGACAAACAGGGCCGGCATGATCATCATGATAGCGCTGAGATTGAATTCCGGCTTATAGAAGGTCGGAAAGGCGAACCAGGGCATTTCCTGGACATGGGTCCAATCGACGACGCCCATGAAGAACGACAGGATATAGCCGGCAATGACGCCGATGAGGATGGGGATGATGCCGATGAAGCCCCGGCCGAGGACGGTGGCCAGGATAGTGACGACCAGGGTGAACGTCGAAATGATCATGGCCGTTTCATTGGACATGCCCTGGACTTCGCCCATATAACCGGACATATTCATGGCCAGCGGCGCCAGTTCCAGGCCGATGATGGCTACGATGGAGCCCATGGCAGCCGGCGGGAAGAGGACATCGATCCACTTGGTGCCGACCTTGTCGACAATAGCCGCCAGGATCATGAAGGACAGGCCGAAGACGATGAAGCCCCCCTGGGCGTCGCCATAGGACATGCCCGGTGTCGCGCAGACAGCCAGGACCGGCGAAATGAAGGCGAAACTCGAACCGAGGTAGGCCGGCAGGCGCCATTTACAAATGGTCAGATAAATGAGCGTACCGACGCCGTTCATGAACAGGGCCGTCGCCGGGTCGACGTGGAGCAGGAACGGGACCAGAACCGTCGAGCCGAACATGGCAAAGAGATGCTGTAAACTCAGGGGAATCGTCGGCAAGATAGGCAGCCGTTCTTCCACATGTATAATTCTTCGTTGTTCCATAAAATCAAAATCCTCCTAAATTCAATGCCCCATAAAGGGCGGACGCAAAGCCTGCCGGGCCTGCTGGGCACTCAAGTCCTGCGCCCTGGCCGCGGCCATGTAATTATCATAGCTGACGCGCAGCAGGAGCGACGCAGAAATCAGGTTCAAAATAAGGGATGACCCGCCGTAACTGATGAAGGGCAGCGGGACACCGACGACGGGAAACAGGTCCGTGACCATGGCCATGTTGACCAGGCCCTGGCCGCCGAGAGAAAAGGTAATTCCCATAGCCAGGAACATGCCGAACCGGTCCTGACAGGAGCCTGCCGCCTGGACGCCAAAATAAATCAGGGCGAAAAACAGGAATAAGACCAGGACACCGCCCAAAAAGCCCCATTCCTGGCAGAGGATGGCATAGGCGAAGTCCGTATGGGCTTCGGGCAGATAACTGAACTTGCTGATGCCCGTCCCCATGCCCTGGCCCCAGACGCCGCCAGAACCGATGGCGATGAGGCTCTGGGTTATCTGATAGCCGATGGTCTTCTTGTAGTCCTCAGGGTATATCCAGGCCCGGATGCGGTCTTTCTGGTAATCATGACCAAAGAAATAAAAAGCCAGGACGCCGATAACGATTGCCGCAAGGGTCCACAGGCCGATTTTCTTGTACGACCAGTGCCGGTCATAGAGCGGGATGCCGCTGCAAAAGAGCATGAACGCCGACGGCACAAAGAGCACGATAGCCGTGCCGGCATCAGGCTGAATCAAGATAATAGCAGAGAGGAAGAGAGCCGGCAAGAGGCAGAGCAGGCCATAGCTCTTGAAGAGCTTCTTCTTTGCCATTAACGACGGCGCCAAGTGCTCGATGCGCCATTTTTTAGTGAATCGTTCGACGACAGTCTGCTGGTCACCGTGACATTCCCAAAAGAAAGTCAGCGCCGCAGCCGTGCAAATGATGGCTGCCAGCTTAGCAAATTCCGACGGCTGGAAAGACACGGCCCCATAGCCCAGCCAGCGCTGAGCACCGTTGACGGTGATGCCGATGGCCTTGACGGCAAAGAGCAGCAGGGCGCTGATCAGGACCAGCGTACCGCACCAGCGGCGCAGCCACGGATAGCCCAGGTGCCAGACGCCGGCAGACGCCAGCAGGCCCATCACCAGGAAGCCCAATTGTTTCAAGAGATAACCATAGACCGTACTGCCGCCATCGAGGACAAAAGTCGAACTGAGGATATTTTCCATGCCGACGACGATAAGACACGAAAAAATCCCAACCAGCCAGAGGACGTTAGTCCTCCGGCGCCGGGTCCGGACGGTCAGTCTGGGTTTTAACATGAGCAATCACTTCCTTGGGACGCGTAGCGACACAATGGAAAATGGGCTGTCCCTTGGCGCTGAACTTCGCTTCATATTCCGTCATGGCTTCATTCAAAATCGGGCTGTTATGCAGATCATAAGTCACTTCCGACAAGGGCCAGCCACATTCGCGGAACTCGTCGAGGGTGAAATCGAAGAGACCGGCATTATCGGACTTGAAGTAAATCTGGCCGTTTTCCCGCAGGAGCCGTGCGTAGCGGTCGAGGAAACCGCGGTACGTCAGGCGCCGTTTGGCATGGCGCTTCTTGGGCCAGGGATCGCAGAAGTTGATGAAGAAGCGGTCCACTTCCCCTGGGGCAAAAATATCTTCCAGGCGGGCTACGTCAAAGCGCAGGAGCTGGACATTGTCCACTTCGGCAGCGGCGCACTTCTTGCCGGCATAATAGAGGACGCCGACCTGGATCTCGATGCCGATGAAATTGACATCCTTGTGGATCTGGGCCATCTGGGAAATGAAATTCCCCTTCCCCGTCCCCAATTCGACCCACAGCGGCGCATCGGGATTCTTAAAGAGAGTCCGCCATTTCCCCTTGTAGCTTTCGCAGCTTTCCAAATGGAGAAAATCACTGTAATCCTTGATAGCCTCGTCAATCCACGGTTTTCTTCGTAAACGCATTGTACCTCCTATGTAAAAACGATTCATCGTACAAGAACCCTTCAGACCTGCTGTACAAGCCGAAGGGTTCCATGACTAACTTTTTCAGACTTATTTAATTATAAAAAATGTCGGCGCCGGTGTCAATCTTTTAATGGCAGCCAGCCATCAATGGCCGTGATGCTCAGGCCCGGCGCGTCGGGGACGACGAGGTGGTCTTTGTCATAGGTGATGCCGCCCCGGACGGGGTCGGCGGCCATGAGGTCGGCGGCGTCGAGGTCGTTCTTGGTGATGACGGCCTTGCCGGCAGACAGGGCGGCGGCGGCGGTGATGCCGACTTTGCTTTCCAGCATACAGCCCATCATGCAGGCGACGCCGGCGGCGTCGGCCATGGCGGCGATCTGGGCAGCCGGGGCCAGGCCGCCGGCCTTCATGAGTTTGATGTTGATGAGGTCACAGGCCCGCATGGCCAGGAGGCGGAAGACGTCGCGCGGGCTGAAGGCCGATTCGTCGGCCATGATGTCCGTCGCGACGTGGTCCGTGACCTGTTTCAGGCCGTCGAAGTCAGCCGCTGCCACGGGCTGTTCGACCAGTTCGATAGCGAGGCCGGCGTCTTCCATGCGGCCGATGAGGCGGATGGCTTCTTTCGGCTTCCAGCCCTGGTTGGCGTCGAGGCGGATGGTGACGTCCGGCCCGACGGCCTTACGGATGGCAGCGACGCGCTGGAAGTCCATGGCCGGGTCGATGCCGACTTTCAGTTTCAAGTG
>OLGL01003005.1_pt1 | contig 11548 bp, 10 predicted proteins | sample 1605041 | NCBI WGS metagenome assembly OLGL01 (sample SAMEA3888905, study PRJEB22519) | human gut metagenome | biome: human gut; feature: human-associated habitat; material: faeces | place: Denmark | collected 2010 | reverse complement strand
GCCCTACAATTTTTGAAGCCAACTTTTAGTCGACCCTATCTAATTGCGGATTACCTTCTTTTTTCATATCTACACTACCAAATTTTTCTATACAATCTGGGTCATAATTTAAAGTAACCGTTTTCTTTCCAACAACCAATGTTGCTTGTCCATTATTCTTGTTTATTTCTGTTAAATCAATCTGACCCTTCACATAAAATGAACCATCTAGTTGATTACTTGAATTTGTTACTAATTCATTAAGATAGTCTTTTTTAAGAGTAATTTTCACTTGATTATTTTCAATTTCAATCGTTCCTATATTCCTTTCTCCAGCTAAAAGATTGCCATTTCCAGCCTTTTCGAAATCCCTCATAAAATCAGGAAGACTGTATACAAGTATACCATCGTGTTGTTCTAATAACACTTCTGTGTCAATTTCATAAAATTCTACTTTCAAATAAAGTTCCGTACTATTTGGATCAGCAGTTCCAGAATTCAAACTTTGCCATTTGTCACTTGCATCTTTATAATACACATCAATAGATTTAATCTTATCTTTATTTGCACCCAAACTTAAATCAAAAGGTTGTTTTGTAGTTTCTGTTGTAGTTTCTGTTGTAGTTGTTGTCTCTTCTTCACTCACTTGAGATACTTGTTCATCATCATTTTGAGTTTCTGGCTCATCCTTGACATCTTCTTCTTGTTCATTTACTTCTTCTTGTTTATTACAATCATCCGTATGCGTATGCTCTTCTTTTTCGCATATCAATTCATTATTTTCATCATAACACTCTGCCGTATGTGTATGCTCTTCCTTATCACAAGCTAATCTTTGAGCTGGTAAAGATAATGCATAGACCGTACAAACAACCACAATACAAGAAAGTGCTATCATGATCCTTTTCCATTTTCTTAAGCGCGCTTTGTCTTTTAATAAACGCCTTAAATACTCTTGCACAATCACACCTACTTTCTGTTACTTTACAATTCCAATTTTATTTAAAGGCCAAACTGAAAATAAGACTTTACCCTCAATTTGTTCTTTTGAAATATCCCCTATTGCAGCACTTCTAGAATCTATTGAACTCTCGCGATTATCTCCCATACAAAACCATCGAGACTCTTCAACTTGATGGGGATAATCAATGTCTGTATTTCCTAATGACTCACTATCTACATACGATTCATGAATAGCATTACCATCCACAGACACCTTTCCATTCACATCTATATCTACCTTTTGACCAGGACAAGCAATAACACGCTTCACCAACAACTTATTGCCCTGCCAAAATGCTACAACATCTCCAGACTTTAATTTCTTTGTCTTTATAGACACCACGATCTGCCCATTTTCTAAAGTTGGATCCATACTCGAACCATAAATCTTTAATACAGGCATCCACAGTGTTGCCACCAACACAGAAATGGCAGCCACAACAACGAGTACACTCAAAGTCTTACGTAAATGCTTTAAATACTTCTCTCTCTCTTTTAAACGATTTAGCTCTTCCTTGACCTCAACATTTGATACAAGATCATTTTCTGTCTGCATCTTATCAATGAGGTCAATCAATTCTTTTCGCTTTAAATGTCTTAAATCCCTTTTTTCCATATCTTCATCTACATATTAAGATTATGTTAAGATAAACATACATCATCTTATGTTAATTGGTTGATATATTCATTTTCCCTTTATCTTAAGCTAATCTAACCTTTCTGTTATAAACAACCTAACAAGAACGCATTTCTGTTCATATAATATACTCTTTCCTGTAAACTTTTCAAACAACTTTTTATAACTTTTGTTCATTGGTTAGCTAATTTAACACTTTAATATATGGTATTTTCCTTTATTTATCACATATTTTAACATTTTTGGTTACATACATTCATTTCTCCTTTATATAAAGTCGATTAATTTGTGCAAATCGCATTGTTAATTTGTACAAACTCATTATTTACTTAAATTTATTCTTTATATATAACCAAAGACAGTTTGTCTTAACAATTTCTTAACATTAAAAAAGGATAGTTTCACACTACCCTACTTTGTGAATTGCTTTAAATAGTCCATATCTAAAACAATAATGCGATTATTTTTAACTTGAATGATATGCTTTTCTTTTAAACCACGAATCACTCGATTCACACTATTACGTGTTGTAATCCCACAAAAATTCGCAATATCCTCATTTGTGACCTGCAAATCAATAAATATACCCTTTTGTGTTTGAATGCCAAACAAACTCGCCAAACGATATAACCAAGAACATACTGCACCTGCCTTTGAATTCATGATCATCACTTGTTCTCTTGTGAAGGCTAGTTTTAATCGATTGCGATAGTATGTATTTACATAATTTTGAAGGTTCGCATCCTCTTTAACTTGCTTATAGAATTCTTTTTTTGAAATACAATACAACTCTGCTTGTTCACTTTCAATACGAATCTTTGGAAGGCAATCTCTAAATTGTGTCAAACAATCACAATACAAACTCACCACATCCAGACCTTTTAAATAGGTAATATTAAATTCACGCTCATCTTGCATGATCAAACTCACTTTAACAATACCCTTCTTTAAAACATACATATTACTATCATTCAAATCTAAACATGTATGTCGATCTTTTATAAGTATAGAAACCTTTTCTTTTTCTAAACATTGTATGACACCATCACAACACATCTTACTCACCCCTGCTATTATCATTGTATCATATTGTGGAGCATATGTTATATCTTTGTCTATTTAATCATATAGTGATATAATACTCATTGCTGGATTGCTTGTAATTTGCATATCCAGTTTCCTATGTAAGAGTTGAGCTAAGCCCCCCACAAACTTATGTTCAACTCTTTTTTAATAATTAAAACGGACATTTTAACTGCCCGCTTTCTCTTTTAAAATCTCTATAATTTGACTTTGAAGCTTATCCATATCGATTGGCTTAGAAATATATCCATTCATTCCCGCTTTAAGTGCTTGCTTTTTATCTTCATCAAACGCATTCGCACTCATCGCAATAATTGGAATCCTATTCTTTTCTGGAATCGACCTGATTTTTTGGGTAGCTAAATACCCATTCATATTTGGCATTTGAATATCCATTAAAATAAAGTCATACGAACCAACCGGTTTTTGAATCACTTTACTAACACACTGAAAACCATCTCTTGCCAAATCTACATGTAAGCCACAATCCTCTAATATAATCTTCGCAAATTCTGCATTCAATTCATTATCTTCCGCTAGTAATACATGTTTACCTTCTAAAGAATGCTTAGAAACTACAAGATCCTCTTGTTTCACTTTATCTTTTTCTTCATTTCCAAGCTTATGATCGATTGTAATTGTAAAAGTACTGCCCTTACCAAGCTTACTTTCAACATCAATCGTACCACCCATCATATCTACTAGTTTTTTTACGATAGGCATACCAAGCCCTGTACCAATAATGTCACCTGTTGCTTCACGCGTAAAAGGATCAAATAGAGTTGGAATAAAACTCTCACTCATTCCAATACCCGTATCTATAATTTGAATTTGATATGTACCATAACCCTCTTTTGAACACTTAAGCTCCTTTACATACACTGTGACATGACCGCCATTTGGTGTATATTTAATGGCATTGCCAATCAAATTCACTAAAATTTCCTTCACCTTCGTACAATCACACAATACTTGTTTATGTTTTATATCCATTTTTGTATCGAATACAATCTCTTTTTCTTTGGCCATAGCACCAAAGACATTCGATACTTCTTCAACCATATCCACAATGGACTCACTACTTTCAACTAACACACTCTTACCACTTTCAATACGAGCCATATTCAATACATCATTAATAATAGAAAGTAATAAATTTCCCGACTGCTCGATCTTCTTTTGATAATCCACCAAAACAGGATCTGTAAGTTGTTTTTTCATCAATTGATTATATCCAAGAATTACATTCATAGGCGTACGAATATCATGCGATACATTATGAAGAAACTGTGTCTTAGCTAAGCTTGCATCCTCAGCACTCTTTAATGCAACCTTAGCACTCGCCTCTGCTCGTCTTGCCTTTTGTAAAAGTAGAAGAATTACAATAATAATACTAAAGCCTAGAACAAGAACAATAACCAAATGATCTTTTAAAAAACTGTAAAAAGTCGTTTTATAAGCCGTACTATCATACATCGCAATTGCACTTGTCAACATATCTGAAGGCATAGCCTTTATCGTCTTATTCAATATGGATAATAGTGTTGCCTGCCCATCTTTAACCGCAAAACAAGCCTCCATTGTCTTTGTCAAAGGAATAATTTTAAAATTCTTTTTACTATCAAAACTCAACACCTGACTCGATCCCATGATAAAACAATCCACTTTACCATCATCAACCATATTCGCCCCATCCTCAATCGAATCACAATCCACGAGTTTCCAATGCGGATAGTTATACGCAATATGTTGTTTTAAAGCCACCTTGTTTTTTGGTACAGCTACTACATATGAATCGTTCTCATTAAAATCTTCCTTATTTGTAACGGCAATCAAATTATACGTCCAAGCCGTATTCGAAAGTGCATACCCCTTCTTTTCGGCAACATTTGAATTTCGACTCGCATAATAAATCACATCAATCTCATTATTCTGTAAAGCCTCAATCATTTTGTCATAATCATCAAAAGCCTCTATATCAAATTTTAAAGTATGATTCCCTAAACAATCTTTGGCATACGAAATATATTCAGAAAGTGTACCATGAATCTCTCCACTCTTTTTGTCCATTGAAAACACAACTGGATTATTATCTAAAAAACCAATTCGAATGCCACCATGCTCTTCTAACCATGACTCCTCATTTCCTGTAAGAAACTGCGTATAATTAAGTGTAAAATATTTTTTATATAAATCATCCTTGAAAAAAGGACTATCACTATCCAACTGGCGCATCGCATAATCCAATTCTTGTTTAATATCACTACGCTCTTTATTTATCGCAAAGTATATATCAGATTTTCCAATAGTTGTAACAGATGAGATTCCTATTTCAGACCAAATCGACTCTTCTAAAGACACAAAACAATCTATCTCATCATTTGCCAATTTCTTTTTAACATCCTCATTGTTACCCACATTGACATGTTCAGTATGAATACCATGCTTATTCTCCCATTCTGTAAGCATATATTCAGGCTTAGCACCTTTAACCACACCTATACGCTTTCCATTCAAAGACTTATAATCCGAAGACAAAATATCCGTATTCGTTAAATCCGCATACAAAACATACTTTTCTTCACCCATCGTTTCCTCAGAAAACAACATTTCTTTAGCACGATCATCCGTATACGCAATATCACCCATGATATCAATCTCACCATTTTCAAGCTTATCAAAACAGTTTGACCAATCACACTTTACATATTCAAACTTCCAACCCGTATACCCAGCCAAAGCCTGCATTATTTCATAACCATAACCACGCCTTACACCATGTTCATCCACATAATTAAATGTATCTTCAAAAGATCCCACACGAATGGTCTTTTCTGGTTCATCCGCCAAACAAGGCATGCACATAGATAAAACCACAAAAATGATTGTGCATAACGCAGTTAACCTTTTCCCTTTTTTAAACATATTATTTCTCCATATCCATTTGTTAATAGTATATTTTATTTCACAAGATTCAGTCAATAAAAAAACTAGAATCATAAAGACTCTAGCTCTTTGTTTCTATTGGACCACTATGAAATTCTCTTTCAATATCTGGACTATACAATTTACTCCACTCTTTTTTACCCAATATCTTCTTTGCCTCACTATTTAAATTAAAAAATATAGCATGTGGCACGCAACAAGAAATGTCCAAATTATACTTAAACAATTCAAGTTCAGTATCCGTTATTGTTTTCTTTAAAATCTTAATATATAAAGAAACCATCTCTTCAAAATTAAGTATTTTAGGTATCATAATATAACACTCCATTTAATCCACTAATCTGTCTGGAATCAACTCATTACCTTCATATTTAAAGACATATTGTTTGTTTAAATCTTTATTCTTTAATGAAAACCACACTTCACTATCCGACTGTTGAGTTATTGAATCCACATAATATGCTTCATCCTCAATTTGATTATTTGCACTTTCAATCAATTCCTCATCTGAATAAGGGATTGAAGTTTGAACTTCTTTAGTCTCTCTTAGTTCAGGTTGTGCCTTTGTACAAGCTGTTAATAATAAAAGAAATAATATTCCAAATTTTTTCATATAATTCTATACGTATTCTCCTTTGTGTTGATTTCAATCGTGATATTGTTACTATATGTCGCTTGTTGAACATGATCATTGATGATTTTATGTTCTACCATCTCTTCATTTTTAATTCTTTGATAAAAATCAAGAACAACATTTGCACGTTTAATTCGATCTTCTATGGATAAGCCATCAGAACCAAAATTACCATCCACATTATTATACGGTGCATTTCTTATGACATATGGAATACCACCATTTAATAACGCATACAACATGTAGTCTTCTTGCCTTTTTTCCATTGGCCAAGGCAAAATGAAACAATCATGATACACAAGATTAAATAATGGTACAGGTATACCCATTCTTTTCTCATTTTCATCTTTCATCATAAACTCATAAGGTCCATAATGCGAAAATACAAGTTCGCGCATTGCCCAATCACTACACTCCTCACTTGAAGGAATGATTCCTTTTGAAATCATATATTGAAAACAAGCTCTTCTATATTCCATACACTCTTTTCTTGTCATCAAATGTTCTAAATTAAAACACTCATCCATTTCATTACAAGAAAAGACATCCAAATATACACAATCTAAATTAATATGTTTTAAGATTTCAGTGTAGTTACGCTTTACATACTTTGGTGCAAGACTTGCACACAAGTAGTTTTGTCTTCCCCCTGCCCAATTGGCATGTTCAAACACACTACCATCCTCTAATTGAATCGCTTCATTTTCATTATGTGTTTTTGCCTTGTAGTAATAATCACGATACTGATCGTGTAAGCCAAATAGATCGTTTTGTGAACTCAAACTTTTTTGAAGATTCTTTAACCCAGCCCATCCACCAGCTTCAATACATGCCGGCAAATAATCCGGATGACAATTATCATAACCAGGATCTGCCCAACCGTCTAAATGAAGATAGAGTTTGTTTGAACCTAATTTATGAAGACTTTGAAGCATCTCTTTTACCGAATCAAAAGAATGAATCACATCCTCTTGTCCATTATAAAACCGAGAATCCTTTTCCGTATGCGCCTTAATACCTGTATGTACAACTGCACACTGTTGAAGATCTGATATTTTACAAAGTGAAACTTCTTTTTCTTTTAAAGACTTAAATAATCCTGTTTCTTTAACATACTCTCGATAAATCTTAGCAGCACGATTATAATCCATATTACTTTCAAAAGAATATCGAACAACACGCTTATATCGCATCTTACCTAAACTTGTTAACCATACAAATTGAAGTCGAGTTCCCTTGTCATCATGATCAATTGTATATTTCGAATCCCAAGGCGTTTCATTGATTGCGATATAACCTAATCCATTATTTGTCTGACTAAGCCAAGGCATATAGGCAGCACAACTTGTAAACTGACCATCAAAGGCAATATGACTATAATCATACTCATATCGATTGGGAATCAGTAATCCTTGCATATAAGGAATTGTCGAATAGCCATCCTTATCTTCACACATAAAACTATCTGGAAAATGAACCTCTTTAATATTCTCATCCACTTTTGGAATCCACTCAAAATAATAATGGTTCGTGCTATCTTCTTTCCAAATATATGTATCAAAATACTTATAAATATTATAAATACCCTTACCTAAGCCTGTCACTCTTTCTTCTGACTTGATAAAATCATCACTGAAATTTATTTTTTGATCATCTTTCGTTACATAAAACGAATCTAGATTATGAATCCAATTTTCCATACGCAAATACCTCTTCTAAATTATACCATATGAAAAAAAGTATCCATTACGATACTTTCTTTAATATTCTTACTTCATAAGGCTTGAACTCAAGTGCATTATTAACAGGAACCTCTTCATTTGTTTCAATATCGATGAAGTTACCTTGTCCATTAAAACCTAATGTTTGAGCTTCATTTTTCATATTCATACAAATCCATAGACATTCCTTTTCATCTTGTCTTTGATAAATACAAGCTGTGTTAGTAATACCAATCTGTGTATAGTCTCCATAAGATAAAGCGGAATGATTATGTTTCAGGTGGATTAACTTTTGAATGGTATCCGTTAATTCGTTCCATTCAAACACTTTAATTTCTGGTCTAAGATCCGTATCATTCCAATTCTTTTTACCTTCCATACCCCATTCACTACCATAATAGATACATGGAATACCTGGCATTGTAAATAACATCGTATAAATTAATGGCAATTGTTTTTTATCCTCCAAAATCGAGGCAACTCGTACCACATCATGATTATCCACAAAGTTAAATAAATGCTTACCTGTATATAAACACCATGGATCTTTGCCAAATTGACGATTCAATGAATAAAGAATTTCATAGAAATTCGCTGAATTAAAACTTGAATACAATCCCTTATAACACTCATAATTTGTGACAGAATCCAACATAGACTCGTTCATCCACTGATTGTAGTCTCCATGTAAAGTTTCACCTAAAAGGAAGAAATCTCTACTTACATGATTATGTAAGGTTTGTAGGAAGTTTTTATCCAAACAATATGCGACATCTAATCTTAAACCATCAATTTTAAATTCTTCTTGCCAAAAATCCACTACGCTTAGAATATAATTTACGATCTCTTGATTTTGAAGATTTAACTTCACCAAGATATCATTGCCTTCCCAATCTTGGTACCAGAATCCATCATTGTAGTGATTGTTTCCATTAAAATCAATATAGAACCAATCTTTATAAGGTGAATCCCACTTCTTTTCTAAGACATCCTTAAACGCAAAGAAATCACGACCCACATGATTAAATACCGCATCTAAGATAATTTTAATGTTGCTGTTGTGGTATTTTTCTATGACTTCTTTTAAGTCTTCATTTGTACCAAGACGCGTATCTAACGTTTTAAAATCCGTTGTATCATAACCATGTGTACGACTCTCAAAAATTGGATTCAACATGACACAATCTATGCTTAATTTCTTTAAATGAGGAATAAAATCCTCTAATTTATGAATTCTATGTTCTAGAACATGATCATTCTCAAATGGCGCATTACAAGCTCCAAAAGGATAGATTTGATAAAATACACTCTCACTTGCCCACATGCTATGTTACTCCTTTATGATATCTACAGCTTGTACATGAATTAAATCCACTAATACTTTAGGATCCATCTCAATCTGCATGCCAATCTTACCGGCACTAAAATAGATTGTGTCTTGATTTAAACTGTCCTCATACATAAATGTACGAAATTGTTTTTTCATACCTAACGGAGAACATCCACCACGAATATAACCCGTGATCTTATTAATATCCTTCACATGAATCATTTCACAAGATTTAACCCCTGCTACTTTTGCGCACTTCTTAAGATCCAATTCCTTTTCAACCGGAATCATATACACTAAATATTCCTTTGTGTTTGATACAGTTACCAATGTCTTATACACCTTTTCGGCAGGTTGATTCATCATTTGTGCAACATGCACACCATCTACAGGATCACCATCATTATGTTTGTACGTATGCGCTTTGTATTCCACCTTATGCTGATCTAAAAAACGCATCGCATTCGTTTTTTGAATCTTTTTCATTTTGAAAACTCCTCTAATAATTCTTTGGCCACAAGAAACTTCGTTTTTTGCTGCTCCATCGCTATCTTTTCAATATAGTGATGCGCCTTTTCTTCACTCCAATGATAATTTGAGATCAAAACCAACTTACAATGATCCACCATCTTAAGCTCTAAATATTTCTGCTCAAGCTTATGGATCTTCTTTTCATACATCGCAATCTTCGATTCTAAACTCTTCATCATTTGGAAAGTCTCATACAAAACTTGTTTCTTAATGGGATACGACAAAAGTATTATACCACTATCTTTACATTGATATAAAACTTGATCATAGATTTCCTGCTTACACACCATAAGGACTTGCGCATTTAAACTCTTCGCAAAATTCAAAAGACCACTTTGCGTTTGCGAATACAAGATCACCACAATATCAAATTGAGTATTCCTTAACTTGCTAAAGGCATCATTATATGTTTTTGAAAGTACATATTGATAATTGGCCGTATTTTTTAATAAAGCTAAGAAATTCTCATTTCCTATTACTAATACTTTACTTGCCTCCATACGCACTTACCCAACATAAATATCCACTATATCGTTCCCTAATATTTCTTTTAACCAAGATGCATTTGAAGCTATTGATTTTGCCTCTTTTAAACTTTGAGGAAGCCTTTTTGTATCAACACTAACTACATCCGTACAAGGATCTGGAATCATATTCTTTTCAATACCCTCTAAACCGGCATAAATCAATAAGGCATACGCAAGATATATGTTACAACTACAATCCGGACTTCTTAACTCCATACGATTCGAACTATGCGTAGCCGGAATACGAATCAATTGATTGCGATTTTGGTAGGACCAAGAAATGAAACTAGGCGCCTTATCCTTACCCATGCGTTTATATGAATCTTTTGATGGATTTAAAAATAAAGTCATCTCCTCAATATGATGTAAGATTCCAGCCATAAAAGACATCAACAACTCTTCATGACTTTGCACACTCATATTAATATGCATACCATTACCTGGAGCATCCTCAATTGGTTTTGGTGAAAAGTCCGCCACTAAACCTTGCATATTCGCTAAAGCCTCTACAACCCACTTAAAAGTAGCGGCATTATCGGCTGCCTGTAAAGCTTGTGAATAACGAAAATCAATTTCATTTTGACCTGGACCCATCTCATGATGTGAAACCTCCGGATCAATACCCATCTCGGATAAGGTTAAACAAATTTCACGACGAATATTTTCGCCCTTATCTAAAGGGGCAATATCCATATATCCACCTTGATCTAAAGGAACAAAGGTATTGTTGCCATTTTCATCTTGTTTAAATAAATAAAATTCAAATTCCGAACCAAAATTAATTGTGATTCCCTTTTCCTTTGCCTTTTTAACAGCCTTTCTCAATATATACCTTACATCCCTTTCAAAAGGCGTTCCATCCGGATATTGAATATCACAATACATACGAATTACACTGCCATCCATACTTCGCCAAGGAAGAATACTCATCGTATTTGGATCTGGAAATAAGAATAAATCACTATGCACTTCATCTAAAAATCCATCAATGGCACTGGCATCAAAACTAATACCTTCCGTAAAAGCTCTTTTTAATTCGGTTGGTAAAACGGAAACATTTTTCTGCCTACCATAAATATCAAAATAAGAAAGACGAATAAAACGAACGTCTTGTTCTTCACAAAAACTCAATACATCTTCATAAGTCATAATTTTCAC
>OLGL01002978.1_pt1 | contig 11643 bp, 8 predicted proteins | sample 1605041 | NCBI WGS metagenome assembly OLGL01 (sample SAMEA3888905, study PRJEB22519) | human gut metagenome | biome: human gut; feature: human-associated habitat; material: faeces | place: Denmark | collected 2010 | reverse complement strand
ATTATAGTGATTCCGTTGGGGTTCGAACCCAAGACCCACAGCTTAGAAGGCTGTTGCTCTAATCCAACTGAGCTACGGAACCAACACTTTTCAAAACGCAAACTAGCTAACCAACAACGCAATCAGCCACTTTTCTTATTTGCGGCTGCAAAGGTACATATATTTTTTGAATATACCAAACTTTTTCTCACTTTTTTCTTTTTTTATGCTTAAATATCGCAAAAAATAACTACCTTTGCATCCGTTAGGAGCAAGAAACAGCATTCTGACCCCGAAAGAGAAGAGATTTTTATAACGCATATTCAAACATAAAACATACGCAAATGAAAAAGTTAATCTTTTCAGTAGCCCTGCTCTCGGCAGCACTCTCTGCCAGCGCAGAAGAACATCCGCTCTGGATGCGCTACCCAGCCATCTCGCCCGATGGCACTACCATCGCCTTCGCATATAAAGGCGACCTCTACAGTGTTTCTGTCAACGGCGGTGAAGCACGACAGCTCACAACCCATGCAGCCTTCGATTCGCATCCTGTATGGAGCCCTGACAGCAAAAAAATTGCCTTCCAGTCTAACCGCGAAGGAAGTCTCGACATCTTCGTAATCGATGCAAAAGGCGGTGCTCCTACCCGACTAACCACCAACAGCGGCAGCGAAACACCTATCGCCTTTGCAGACAACGACCATGTGCTCTACTCAGCCAGTCTGCAGCCTACAGCCCAGAGCATCATCTTCGGCGACAACACATTCCCACAAGTATATAAGGTAAGCACCAAGGGCGGAAGACCGGAACTCTTCTCTACCCTCACCATGGAGGATATCAGCATCGCCAAGAACGGCGACATTCTCTACCACGACAAAAAGGGATACGAAGACCCTTGGCGCAAACACCAGAAATCACCTATCGCTCGCGACATCTGGCTGAAGAGTAACGGAAAGTTTGCCAAGCAGACTACCTTTGCCGGCGAAGACCGCTCGCCAGTATGGACATCAGACGAGAAATCATTCTTCTATCTGAGCGAGCAGGACGGCACATTCAATATCTACCGCCGCAGCCTCAACAGTTCAAGCGACAAGCAGATTACCCACCACAAAGGCAATCCGGTAAGATTCCTCACTGCATCCAGCGCCGACCTGCTCTGCTACGGATATGATGGCGAAATCTACACCGTGAAAGAAGGTGGAGAGCCTCAGAAGGTAAACATCTCCATTACAACAGATAATGACGCTCCAAGCCTCGTACGTCAGATTAAAAGCTGGGGAGCTACAGAGATTTCCGTTTCGCCAGACGCCAAGGAAGTGGCTTTCGTGATGCATGGCGACGTATACGTAACTTCTGTAGAATACACCACTACCAAGCGCATTACCGACACACCGCAGCAGGAGCGCGACCTGAGTTTCTCACCAGACGGCAGAGCCCTGGTCTATGCAGCCGAGCGCAATGGCGTATGGCAGATTTACCAGTCTAAGATCAAGAACGAGAAAGAGAAGAACTTCACCTACGCTACCGACATCGAGGAAGAGCAGCTGGTGAAAACAGGCATTACATCGCAGTATCCTCAATATTCTCCTGACGGCAAAGAAGTGGCTTTCTTCGAAGACCGTGCTGCACTCCGCATCGTCAATCTGAAATCGAAGGAAATACGCACTGTGCTCGACGGGAAATACGTCTACTCTTACAGCGATGGAGACATCGCTTTCGAATGGTCACCAGACAGCAAATGGCTCCTTTCAACCTATATCGGCAACGGCGGCTGGAACAACCAGGATATTGCGCTGGTAAAGGCTGACGGCAAAGAGGTTCACAACCTGACCAATTCCGGCTACAGCGACAGCAACGGCAAATGGGTGCTCGGCGGCAAGGCAATGCTCTTCCAGAGCGACAGAGCCGGTTACCGCAGTCATGGAAGCTGGGGAGCTGAGGACGATGCCTACATCATGTTCTTCGACCTGGACGCCTACAACCGCTTCAACATGAGCAAGGAAGAGATAGAACTGGCTGACGCCAACAAGGACGAAAAGGAAAAGAAGGAAGACGAAAAGAAGGAAGAGGCTAAAAAGAAAGCTGACGAAAAGCAGAAGAAGACCGGAAAGATAGAGGTGGAAAAGGTAAAGCCACTGGAACTGGACATCGAAAACTGCCGCGACAGAATCGTACGCCTCACCGCAAACTCTTCGCACATGGGCGATGCTGTGCTCTCTAAAGACGGCGACAAGCTCTACTACCAGGCAGCCTTCGAGGATGATTACGACCTCTGGCAGCACGACCTGAAGGACGGCTCTACCAAGCTCGTGATGAAGGGCGTAGGCCAGGGCAACCTGCAGACCGACAAGGATGTGAAGAACCTCTTCATCTGCAACGGAAGCAGTATCAAGAAGGTGGATCTGAGCGGATTCAGCACCAAGGACATCAGCTTTGAGGCTAACTTCAACTATAAGCCAGCCGAGGAGCGCCAGTATCTCTTCGACCACATATGGCGACAGGTGAAAGACAAGTTCTACGACCCTAAGATTCATGGTGTTGACTGGGAAGGTTACCGCAAGACCTACGAGAAGTTCCTGCCTTATATCAACAACAATTTCGACTTCCAGGAGATGTTGAGCGAAATGCTTGGCGAGCTGAACGCTTCGCATACAGGAGCCCGCTACTACGCTTCGAACAGTGCGCTTACCACCGCCAACCTGGGAGTATTCTTCGACCCTCAGTACCAGGGCGACGGCCTGAAGATTCAGGAGATTATCAAGCGTGGTCCTTTCGATGTGAAGAATACGGGCGTTACAGCCGGCAGCATCATCGAGAGCATCGACGGCGAGGAGATTAAAGCCGGAATGGACTACTTCCCATTGCTCGATGGAAAGGTTGGCAAGAATGTACGCCTCGGCATCAGAAACGCCAAGGGCAAGAAGATGGAGGTTACGGTGAAGGCTATCTCTCAGGGCAAACTCAACAACCTGCTCTACAAGCGATGGGTAGACCGCAACCGCGCTTTCGTTGACAGCATTTCGGGCGGACGCATCGCTTATGTACACGTTAAGGCGATGAATTCGGAGAGTTTCCGCACCGTTTACAGCGAACTGCTGAGCGACAAGAACCGAAACAGAGACGCTGTAATCGTAGACGAACGCCATAATGGCGGTGGCTGGTTGCACGATGATCTCTGCACCCTGCTCAACGGCAAGCAGTATCAGGAGTTTGTACCTCACGGCAAGGTAGTTGGCCGCGATCCGTTTAACAAATGGGTGAAGCCATCTTGTGTCATGATCTGCGAGAACGATTACAGCAACGGTCACGGTTTCCCATGGGTTTACAAGGAACTCGGAATCGGCAAGCTGATCGGTGCTCCTGTAGCAGGAACCATGACAGCCGTATGGTGGGAAACGCTGATGGACAACACGCTTGTATTCGGTATTCCTCAGGTAGGCTGCCGCGACATGCGTGGCGTGTTCGGCGAGAACACCCAGCTGAACCCAGACATCGAGGTTTACAACAGTCCGGAAGATTTCATCAATGGCCATGATACCCAGCTCGAAAGAGCCGTAAAGGAAATGATGAAGAAATAAACAGAACGCCCTGCAAGGGTCCAGAAGCCAAACCACTTCTGTCCCTTTGCAGGGCGATTTGTTTTTTGTAGCAGACAACATTATTTATTAAACCTTATTAACCCACAATATCGGCGAAAACCCTTCTGTCATGACATAAAACCCTCTAAATCTTTACTTTTTTTCTTGAAAAGGGCGAAAAAGCAAGTGAAAAAGCCATAAAATAAAAAAAAATGAGTATCTTTGCAGAAGATAAGCTGCACTCGGCAATTTGAAAGCAAGTTTTCATTGCGCTCGTTTGCATTATCTTTGCAGAAGATAAAAAACAAGATTATGGGATTATTCGGATTATTCAGCAACAAAAAGAAGGAAACTCTCGATAAGGGACTTGAAAAAACCAAGGAGAGTGTGTTTGGCAAACTGGCGCGCGCCGTTGCCGGAAAGTCTACCGTCGATGATGATGTGCTCGACGATCTCGAAGAGGTACTCATCACTTCAGACGTAGGTGTAGAAACCACGGTCAAGATTATCCGCCGCATCGAAGAACGTGTGGCCCGCGATAAATATGTTTCAACCAGCGAGCTCAACCGCATTCTGCGCGAGGAAATCGCCATTCTCCTCTCTGAGAATCACAGCGATGACCTGGCAGACTGGGAACTTCCTGCCGACCATAAGCCTTACGTTATCCTCGTAGTAGGCGTAAACGGCGTGGGCAAGACAACCACCATCGGCAAGCTGGCTTACCAGTTTAAGAAGGCTGGCAAGAAGGTTGTTCTGGGAGCTGCCGACACCTTCCGTGCCGCTGCCGTAGAGCAGATTTGCATCTGGGGCGAGCGCGTGGGCGTGCCTGTAGTGAAACAGCAGATGGGAAGCGACCCGGCAAGCGTGGCTTTCGACACCCTGCAGAGCGCCAAGGCAAACGGCGCCGACGTGGTGCTCATCGATACGGCAGGCCGACTGCACAACAAGGTGAACCTGATGAATGAGCTCAAGAAAATAAAGGAAGTGATGAAGAAGGTAATGCCTGAAGCACCAGACGAGGTAATGCTCGTGCTCGACGGAAGTACCGGACAGAATGCATTCGAGCAGGCTAAGCAGTTCTCTGCCGTTACCAACATCTCCTCGCTCGCCATCACCAAGCTCGACGGAACCGCTAAGGGCGGCGTTGTCATCGGTATCAGCGACCAGCTCAAGGTGCCTGTAAAATACATCGGACTGGGCGAAGGTATGGAAGATCTGCAGCTCTTCAACAAGACAGAATTCGTAGACTCGCTCTTTAAAAATTAGAAAATGAAGAAAAATCAGATAGATATTATTACCCTGGGCTGCTCGAAGAATCTCGTAGACAGCGAGTTGCTGATGAAGCAGTTTGAGGCAAACGGCTACCATTGCGTTCACGATTCAAAGCGCCCTCAGGGCGAGATAGCTGTTATCAACACATGCGGTTTCATCGAGGATGCAAAGCAGGAAAGCATCGACACCATCCTGGAGTTTATCCAGGCTAAGGAAGAAGGCCGACTCAGAAAGCTCTATGTAATGGGCTGCCTCTCGCAGCGCTACCAGAAGGAACTGGAAGAAGAAATGCCCGAAGTGGATAAGTTCTACGGCAAATTCAACTACAAGCAGCTTCTGCAGGAACTCGGCAAGGCGGAAGTTTCATCCTGCAACGGCCAGCGTCATCTCACCACTCCGCGCCATTATGCCTACATCAAGATAGCTGAGGGCTGCAACCGCCACTGTGCCTACTGCGCCATTCCTATCATCACCGGCAAGCACGTTTCCCGTCCGAAGGAAGAGATTCTGCAGGAGGTGCGCGAACTGGTGGCTGAAGGCGTGAAGGAGTTTCAGATTATCGCTCAGGAACTCACCTACTATGGCGTAGATATTGACGGCAAGCATCATATTACCGAACTCATCAGCGAGATGGCTGATATTCCGGGCGTGAAATGGATTCGCCTGCATTACGCTTATCCAAACCAGTTCCCTATGGATCTTCTGGACGTGATGCGCGAGAAGCCAAACGTATGCAAATATCTCGACATTGCCCTCCAGCACATCAGCGACCACATGCTCACCAGCATGCATCGCCACGTAACGAAGCAGGAAACCATCAATCTGCTGAAGGCCATCCGCGAACGCGTGCCAGGCATTCACATCCGCACTACGCTGATGGTTGGTTTCCCAGGCGAGACAGATGAGGATTTCCACGAGCTCCTCGACTTCGTACGCGAACAGAGATTTGAGCGCATGGGCGCCTTTGCCTACTCTGAGGAAGAAGGAACCTACAGCGCCACCCACTACGAAGACAACGTGCCTGCCGAGGTAAAACAGCGCCGGCTGGACGAACTGATGATTCTGCAGCAAGACATCAGCTCTGAGATTGAGGCTGATAAGGTGGGCAAAACCATGACCGTTATCATCGACCGCAAGGAAGGCGATTACTACATCGGACGAACAGAGTTCTGCTCTCCGGAAGTAGACCCTGAGGTTCTGATCCGTGCCGATGAGAAGCGTCTGCGCGTGGGGTGTTTCTATCAGGTAGAAATTACTGCAAGCGAGGAATTTGACCTCTATGGCAAGGTGGTGAAATAATCATTCTCTCCCCCATAGCCTGGAGTTTAAGAAATTTTGACTACATATTAAATAAATATGAACAATAAGGAATACATCGCTGAACTGGCTCAGCAAACCGGCTATTCGCAGGAAGACACCCAAAAGTTGGTGCGCAAGGCGATAGACGCTATGATTGCCGAGTTTGAGGATGGAGAAGCTGTCTCTATCCCCAATTTTGGCACCTTCGAAGTGAAGAAGCGCATGGAGCGAGTGGTGGTTAATCCTACTACCAAGAAGCGCCAACTGGTGCCGCCTAAGTTGGTGTTGGGTTTCCGACCGGTTGCTTCGGTCAAGGAAAAACTAAAGAATGGAGGGGATGAGCAATGAGCAAATTCAGTTTAAATACACTCGGAAAACTGCTTGCTGATAAGAGCGGTCTGAGCCAGGTGGAAGCAGAACTCTTCATCCGCAAGATGTTTGATGTGTGCAACCAGGGACTCGATGCCGACAAGCAGGTGAAGATAAAATGGCTGGGTACCTTTAAGGTACAGGCCACGAAAGACCGTGAAAGCATCAATGTGAACACGGGCGAGCGCTTCACCATTGAAGGCAGAGACAAACTCACCTTCACACCCGACAACATCCTGAAAGAAATCGTGAACAAGCCATTCGCCCAATTTGAAACGGTGGTGGTAAATGACGGTGTAGATTTCGATGAAATAGATGAGAAGTTTGGAGAAGAACAGACAGAAGATGCTCCTGCACAAGTAATCGATTTTCTGGACGAAGAAAAAACTGCAACTTCAAATCCGGAGGTTGTCGTAATCGGATCTGAAAAGGAAAAGGAAAAAGAAGACGAAGACGAACTGGCAAAGCAAATTGCTATTGAACAAGCTAAACTGGAAAGATTAAAACAAGCTCAACTGGAGCAGGAAAGAATACAGAAAGAAAAGCAAGAGCAGGAAAGGCTGGAACAGGAAAGACTTGAGCAGGAGAAACTTGAACAGGAAAGACTGGAGCAGGAAAGACTGGAGCAGGAAAGACTTGAGCAGGAAAGACTGGAACAGGAAAGACTTGAGCAGGAAAGACTGGAGCAAGAGAAGCTTGAATTAGCCCAGCAACAGCAAGCCCTGAAAGCAGTTGTTGAACCCGCAGTACCTGCATCAGATGAATCTGAAGATGAAGAGGAGGAAGAAGAATCTTCCAATTCTCATCATATTGTTATTCCTCGCTATCTGGTCGTTGCAGTCTGTCTCATCGTAGTAGCTTTGATTGGCGGAATGGGATGGTTTGCCTTCAACTATGGTCAGATGACTGCCCAGCGTGATCATCTAGCCATGCAGCTAAACCAGTATCATCAGGCTCCAGCCAAGAAAGTCCCAGCCAAACCAGCTGCCGCCCCACTCTCTCAGGAACAGAAACTCCGCCAGAAAGCGATGGAAGACAGCATCCGTATGGCTAAAACTGCAGAAGCAGTAAAACTGGCTGAAAATTCGGATGAGGAAAGTGCTAACGCAGAAAAGGCTAAGCAGGCTGAAGCAAAGGCTAAGGCTGAAGCGAAAGAAAAGGCTAAAGATAAAGCAGAAGAAAAGGCTACTTCGAAAATAGCATCATCCCAGTATGATAAGGATGCTCGCGTACGCACGGGAGCTTACCGAATCATAGGAGTTGCCCAGACCGTTACTGTTGGCGCCGGTCAGACCCTCGAACAGATCAGCACCCGCTATTTAGGTTCCGGCATGGAATGCTACGTAGAAGCCCTGAATGGTAAAAACACCGTAAAAGCCGGACAGAAAATCAAGATTCCGAAACTGGAATTGAAGAAGAAAAAGAAATAAAAAATACAAAACAAAAAATCGCCCTGTAAGAGCAAATGTAATTTTGCACTTACAGGGCGACATTGTTTTATGTTATCATTACTTGCTCAACACTTCATCAAGCAAAGTGTAGAAAGCAGGATCCTCACCAACAATAGTCTTGATAATCTTACCGTTAGCATCAATCACAATCTTTGTAGGGAACCCCTGAACAGCGTAGTCGCTGAGAACCTTACTGTCCTTCGGATTGTAAACATGAATCCATGGCAACTGGTGCTTCTCAACAGCAGCCTTCCACTTAGCCTCTGTATCATTACAATCTACACCAAGAATTTCAAACTTACCCTTGTACTTCTCGTAATACTCCTTCATCTTAGGCATTCCCTTGATGCACCATCCGCACCATGAACCCCAGAAGTCGAGAACTACAATCTTACCTCGAAGGCTGGAAAGCTTGAAATCATTTCCTTTAATATCCTTCAGCGTGAAGTCAGGAGCCTCAACACCGGCAGCCTGCACCTTCTTAGCCTTCTCCTCAGCCTCAGCACGCTTCTTAGCCATATCAATCATTGGCTGGTAGAAAGCCTTCATTCTGCCGTTCTTCACATTCTCAGAGAGCAAGCCCAGCAGTTTCTCCATCTTGCTGACATCATCGAACTGCTCTATGATAGTAGCACAAGCCTCATAATCAGGATGCTGTTTTACGAAATCGAAAATCTTATCGTCCTTTGCCTTTTGCAGGGCAGGAGCCTTCTGCTCATATTCTGCCATGATGGTCTGCTGGGTCTCACCATTCTTGATTCTCTGGTTCAGGGAAGCTTCGTAATCTCTCAACTCCTTATTAGCATTCTCCAGCAGAACATCTACTTCATGATACTGCTGATAGAACTTAGAACCTGAAATATCGAAGCGGGTCTTTGCATCGCCCTTAACTTCAGCCTTCTCGCCAGGAACACAAGGCAGGTTGAACATAAACTGACCTGCACCACGATAAGCTTCAGGTGAGAGGAAAACGTATCCGGCTGCCTTATCAAGGTTTGCAGAATAGGTAAACTTGCCATTCTTCACCAAAACCGTGTCCATCTTAACATTTCTGCCCTTGTAAACAAGTACAGAATCGGAATTGAAATTCTTCAAATCCACCTTCAACTGGAAGTTGCTCTTCTGAGCCATCGCAACAGTTGATGCAAGCATCAACGCCGCAGATAAAATCGCTGTTTTCATTTTTCTTTTATTATATTTATTCTGATTACACCTTATTATATATAGGGAACGAAGAACGCCTGGTTCGTCGTCATCCTTATTCTTCATACTCGGTAGTATCCTCAATACCCGCCTCGGCCAAAGCCTCCTTGCGCTCAACGCAGGTTCCGCATTTGCCACAATGCTTCTCTCCGCCCTTATAGCAGCTCCAGGTTTCAGCATAGTCAATGCCCAACTTCTTACCTATCTCAGCAATCTGCCCTTTGGTAATATTCGTATAAGGAGCCACCACGCGCACATCAACGAACGTTCCTGCTTCAGCAGCCTCATCAATCGCCTTGATAAACTCCGGACGGCAGTCTGGGTAAATCGTATGATCGCCACCATGGTTAGCGATGAAAACTTTCTTCAGATTATTACTCTCAGCAATGCCGATGGCAATGCTCAGCATGATTCCATTACGGAAAGGAACCACCGTACTCTTCATATTATCAGCAGCATAATGCCCCTCAGGAATCGCATCGGCACCTTCAAGAAGAGAACTCTTGAAATACTGATGCATGAAAGCCAAATCAATCGTAATATGCTTGATTCCCAAACGCTCACAATGCATCTTGGCGAAAGGAATTTCACGCTCGTTATGATTACTTCCATAGTTAAAACTAATGCCGAGTGCAATCTCGTCTTTCTTGTCGTAGAGCAGCGTGATGCTATCCATGCCGCCGCTCACAATGATTACTGAATCCTTCATTTACTTTGAACTTTGAATTTTGAACTTTGAACTGTTTGATTACTTTTGCTTCACCCGAACAGACAGCGGAATGCTTCTTCCACCTTCCTAACGGGATGAATTTCTATCTTATATTTCTTATGGTCGAAACCATGATTGTTGTACTTCGGAATGATGATGTGCTGGAATCCGAGTTTCTCAGCCTCAGCAATACGCTGTTCGATGCGGCTCACCGGACGGACTTCACCGCTCAGACCTACCTCGCCTGCCATACACCAACCTTGCTCGATAGGCGTGTCAACATTGCTGCTCAATACGGCTGCCAACACACTCAAGTCCATGGCAGGATCGGTTACTCTCAATCCACCGGCAATATTCAGAAACACGTCCTTCTGCATCAGCTTGAACCCCACACGTTTCTCTAGAACCGCCAGGAGCATGTTCAAACGGCGCTGGTCAAAGCCCGTTGCCGAACGTTGCGGGGTTCCATAGGCTGCTGTTGAAACCAAAGCCTGCGTCTCTACCAGGAACGGACGGACACCCTCGATGGCTGCGCTGATGGCAACACCCGAAAGCCCGTCATGATCTTCAGTAAGCAGCAACTCTGAAGGATTGCTCACCTGTCGGAGTCCGCCTTGCATCATCTCATAGATTCCCAACTCAGAAGTACTTCCGAATCGGTTTTTGATGCTTCTCAAGATGCGGTACATGTAATGCTGGTCGCCCTCAAACTGAATCACCGTATCAACGATGTGCTCCAGAATCTTTGGTCCGGCAAGCGTTCCCTCCTTATTAATATGTCCTATCAGAATAACCGGAATGCCACTCGTCTTGGCAAATCGGAGCAGGGAGGCTGCACACTCGCGAACTTGGGAAACAGAACCCGGCGAACTGTCTACTTCTTCCGTAGCAATAGTTTGGATAGAATCTATAACTATCAGCTGTGGAGCCACTTCCTGAATATGGCTGAAGATTTTCTCCAACTGCGTTTCACAGAGAACCGTAATATGATCAAAAGCTCCTTCTGATGAAAGAGAAGCCGTTTTCAGTGTGTCAGCAGAAGAACCATCTCTGAGCATCGCCTGTCCTTTAGCCAACCGGTCGGCACGGAGTTTAATCTGATGGGCACTCTCCTCTCCGCTCACATACAGGATGCGGCGGTCAGTCATGTTCAGAATAGTCTGCAAGGTGAGCGTACTCTTACCGATTCCCGGTTCACCGCCCAGGAGCGTAATGCTGCCAGGGACCATTCCGCCACCCAGCACACGGTTCAGCTCCTCGTCCCTCATATCGATGCGCGGTTCATCAATCGCAGAAATATCGCGAAGCTTCATCGGCGCAGCGTCATGCTCGCTGTGCTGCCCACCAAACATCGTGGCAACTCCACCATGACGCATGGTCATTCCGGCATTCTTCGCAGCCTGCGATCCGGAATCAGCAGCAATACGAATTTCCTTAAATGTATTCCATTGTCCGCAGCTAGGACATTTGCCCATCCATTTGGCACTTTCCTGCCCGCAATTGCTGCACACAAAAGCAATCTTATCTTTCGCCATTTTATCTCATTTATATGTAATAACGTTTTAACTGCGCACAAAGGTACTATTTATTATCGAAAAATCCAAAAAAAAAGTAATTTGTTAAGAATATATTTCATTTCTCTCCATTTTGTTTAACAAATCAGGCAGAAGGAAGCGCAAAACACGAATTTTGCAAACCCGATATAGCAAACAGACGATTTCATCTACTGAAAGTACGTATTTTTTATAAGTGATTGAGAATGAGATAAGTTTTTATCTCATAA
>OLGL01002962.1_pt1 | contig 11752 bp, 8 predicted proteins | sample 1605041 | NCBI WGS metagenome assembly OLGL01 (sample SAMEA3888905, study PRJEB22519) | human gut metagenome | biome: human gut; feature: human-associated habitat; material: faeces | place: Denmark | collected 2010 | reverse complement strand
TGTACCGGTGCGGATGCGCTTAACAAGCTCGTCCTTGACCTTGACGGCGCTCATCTCGGGGATGAGGTCATAGGTCGGATACTCACGCGGTGACGGGATGAGCACGCGGTCCTCACCGGGGTACTGTGTCTCCGTGCCGCCGTTGAAGAAGAACGTGACGTGCGCGTATTTCTCCGTTTCCGCGATGCGCAGCTGGCGCAGGCCGTGGACGCTGACGATCTCGCCGAGCGTATCGTGCAGCTCCTCGGGCGGAAACGCGACCGGGAGATCGGTGAGCTTCTCGTCATAGCGCGTCGTGCAGACGTAGTGCAGGTTTTCTGCAACGGTCTTGCGCGCGAAGCCGTCGAAGTCCGGCTGCGTGAGCGCATAGGTCATTTCCCGCGCACGGTCGGGGCGGAAATTCATGAAAATCACGCTGTCACCGGACTGAATGCGCCCATCCGGAACGCAGACGACGGGCTTGACGAATTCATCCGTCACACCGGCGGTGTAGCTGGCCTCCATCGCGTGGACGGGGTCGGGATCCTGTATGCCCTCGCCGCAGACCATGGCGTTGTAGCTTGCCTCGATGCGGTCCCAGCGCTTATCGCGGTCCATGCCGTAGAAGCGGCCCTGCAGCGTCGCGATCTTGCCGGTGCCGAGCTCGGCACAGTAGTCGCGCAGCTGCCGGACATAGCCCGCGCCGCTCGTGGGGGCAACGTCGCGCCCGTCGAGGAAGCAGTGCAGGTACACGCGCGCAATTCCGCGGTCATGCGCCATTTTCACCATGGCAAGAATATGCCGGATGTGACTGTGCACACCGCCGTCGGACAGCAGGCCGAGGATATGCAGGGCCTTGCCGCTCGCCGCATTGTCAAGGGCAGCAGCATAGACAGGATTTTCAAAAAACGTCCCGTCCTCGATGGCCTTTGTGATGCGCGGCAGATCCTGAAACACAACGCGGCCGGAGCCGATGTTCGTGTGGCCGACCTCGCTGTTGCCCATCTGGCCGTCCGGCAGGCCGACATCCAGCCCGGAGGCGGACAGCTTCGTGTGCGGCCAGCGCTGCAGGAGGCTGTCCATGACCGGGGTCTGAGCCATGTAAATGGCGTTGCCGTCATTCGGCTCGCCAATGCCGTAGCCGTCGAGGATGATCAGTGCGACTTTCTGGTTGCTCATTCGCAGGCTCCCTGCGCCGTTGCGGCGACGATCTTCGAGAAATCGACCGGCTTGAGCGACGCGCCGCCGATCAGGCCGCCGTCGATATCCGGCTGGGCCAGCAGCTCGGCTGCATTGCCCGCGTTCATGGAGCCGCCGTAAAGGATGCTGATCGTCTTGGCCGTCTCGGGATCATAGAGCTTGCCGAGCGTGGCGCGGATGGCAGCGCAGACTTCCTGCGCCTGCGCGCTCGTGGCGGTGTTGCCAGTGCCGATGGCCCACAGGGGCTCATAGGCGATGACCACATGGCGCATCTTATCAGCGGGGACGCCGGCCAGGGCGCACTTCACCTGGTAGGCGATCAGCTCCATGGTGACGCCCAGTTCCCGCTGCTCCAGGCTCTCGCCCACGCAGATAATGGGGTACAGGCCGGCGTTGATGGCGGCGTGGACCTTCTTGTTGACGGTGAAGTCGGTCTCGTTGTAGTACTGGCGGCGCTCGGAGTGGCCGATGATGACGTACTTGGCCCCTGCCTCCTTGATCATCTCAGCGGTGATCTCACCAGTGTAGGCGCCGTGGTCCTCATAGTGGCAGGTCTCCGCGCCGATGGCGATGTGGCAGTCCTTGAACAGGCGGACGGCATTGGTAATGTTCACAGCGGGGACACACAGCACCACGCTGCACCACTTGCCCTTGGGCATGATGGGCTTGAGCTCCTCGGCAAAGGCCTTGGTCTGGGAAAGGGTATTGTTCATCTTCCAGTTTCCGGCGATGATAGTCTTGCGGTAACGGCGATTCATTTCTGCTTCTCTCCAATCTTTGATATAGGGTATCAGGGCAGGACAATGGGGCCCTGGAACATGATTCGTCCAGCGGGCAGCTCCTTGCCTTCCAGGAACTCCAGGGAGGCGCATCCCAGCGGAGCGATGCTCCGCCGGGGCCCCTCTTATTTTTATCCTCGGGCGAAGTGAATTCGCCCTGCGGCAAGGTTTGCTTCGCAAACGCTTGAGCGCGCCTATGGGCGCGGCTTGCTTACGCTCGCGCGGCGGCGCCGGCTGCCTTTATGCATCCAGCAGACAGGCGACGCCGGGCAGTTCCTTGCCTTCCAGGAACTCCAGGGAAGCGCCGCCGCCGGTGGAGATGTGGGTCATCTTGTCGGCATAGCCCAGCTGCTGCACTGCGGCGGCGCTGTCGCCGCCGCCGATGATGGTGATGGCGTCCGTCTTGGACAGGGCCTCAGCCACGGCCTCGGTGCCCTTGGCGAAGGCGGGGAACTCAAACACACCCATGGGGCCGTTCCAGATCACAGTGCCGGCGTCGGCCACGGCGGAGCAGTACAGCTTCACCGTCTCAGGGCCGATGTCCAGGCCCTCCCAGCCGTCGGGGATCTGACCGGCCTCCACAATCTGGCTGTTGGCGTCGGGGGCAAATTTGTCGGCGCACACGGTGTCCACAGGGAGCAGGAGCTTGACGCCCTTGGCCTCGGCCTTCTGGAGCATCTCGCGGGAGTAATCCATCCAATCGGCCTCCAGCAGGGAGTTGCCGATCTTGCCGCCCTGGGCGGCGGAGAAGGTATAAGCCATGCCGCCGCCGATGATGATGGTGTCGGCGATCTCCAGCAGATTGTTGATGACGCCGATCTTGGAGGAGACCTTGCTGCCGCCAAGGATAGCTACCAGAGGCCGCTTGGGGTTAGCCAGCGCGCCGCCGATGACTTCCAGCTCCTTCTCGATCAGGAAGCCGGAGACGGCGGGGAGATAAGCCGCCACACCGGCGGTGGAGGCGTGAGCCCGGTGGACGGCGCCGAAAGCGTCGGACACGTAGACCTCGGCCATGGAAGCCAGCTTTTGTGCGAAGGCGGGATCGTTCTTGGTCTCGCCCTTTTCAAAGCGGGTGTTTTCCAGCAGCAGGACCTGACCGGGCTGCAGGGCTGCGGCCTTAGCCTGAGCATCCTCACCCACAACGTCGCTGGCGAAGATAACTTCCTGTCCCAGCAGCTCTGCCAGACGGGCGGCTACGGGAGCCAGGGTCAGCTTCTTCTGCTCCTTGCTCCAGGCGTCCTCAGTGAGCGTAGCGGGGTCTTTGCCCTTTTCTGTCTGCTTTTTGACCCATTTGTCAAAATCCGGCTGGGGCTTTCCCAGGTGAGAGCAGGCGATCACCGCCGCGCCCTGATCCAGCAGATACCGAATGGTGGGCAGAGCGGCCACGATGCGCTTGTCACTGGTGATGGCACCGGTCTTTTTGTCCTGAGGGACATTGAAATCGCAGCGGAGAAGGACCTTCTTGCCCTTCACGTCGATGTCGCGGACGGTCTTTTTCTGGTAATTCATAAGCAAACTCCTAAACATATCGTTGATTTGCAGTGCTTTTAAGAATTTTCCGCCATCTCTCCCACGCCCAGCAGGCCGGGGAAATCATTTTGCCGCAGCGCCTCGTACACGCATACGGCCACGGTGTTGCTGAGGTTCAGACTCCGGGCCTCATCGATCATGGGCAGACGGATGCAGCGGTCCCGGAAACGCTCTCGGAGATCCATGGGAAGTCCGGCGGTCTCTTTGCCGAAGAAGATCCAGCTATTCGGGGAGAACCGGGCTTCCTGATAGGATCGGGGGGCTTTTGTGGTGGTCAGCCAGCAGTCCTGCGCGGCCTCCGGACGCTTTTCAAAAAAGTCATCCAGGTTTTCATAGTCAAAGACCTCCACCAGATGCCAGTAGTCCAGTCCCGCCCGCCTGACAGCCCGCTCGGAGATGTCAAAGCCCAGCGGCCGGATCAGATGCAGACGGCTGCCGGTGGCAGCGCAGGTACGGGCGATATTGCCGCAATTCTGAGGGATCTCAGGCTCCACCAATACGATATTCAGCACAGATATTCCCTCCTTTTGGCTCGAATGGATACTATTGTAATCCTTTACCGATAGAAATTCAACTGTTTTGTGGTGAATTTTGCGATTCTTTGGGCGGTTGAATGGTTTGCGCGGGGGGAGTGGGTATGTATTCTCAAAAAATTGAGGTTTTTTAGTTAATTTGCTGGATTTCCGGTGTCTTTGATAAATTCAAACAGAAAAGGACGAAAGATTTGGAGGAAATTACCTTGAACTTTTTCTGGGAAGGGGTGGATTTCCCTAAAAAGTTTGGTATAATGACAGTGATAAGATTCCGGTCGCCATGCGGCCTGACGGACAGGAGGGACTTACCATGGATCACACGTGTCGTGCTGTGTTTATTCTGGAAGAGGATCACTCTATTCCTGCAGGTCACAAACCGCTGATGCTGGAAGCCATATTGCACCGCCCAATCATGGAGCGGGCCGTTGTGCAATGTTTGGCGGATGGCGTTCAGCGGTTTTTTGTTGTCTGCTCGCCCCGCTTTGCTGAGGAGGCGGCTGCCTGCTTCCCGGAGGGAACGGATGTTGTGATCTCTGAGCAGCATGCCGAGCTTCTGGATTTCCTGGACAATGACGAGGACACCCTGGTCCTCTGCCGCGCGGCTCTGCCTATGGCTCAGGCCGGCCCCGGCTTTGCCTATTCCGCCCCCGGACGGGAACTGCGGGAGGTCTGGAAGAACAAGATGACCAACGCTGTATCCGGCGCTTCGCTGGTGTCCGGCTGGCTGCCGATCTTCGGACCGGAGACCATCGCTGAACTGGAACCGGTTTTGGCGAAGATGGAACAAGAATCGTAATTTTGAAATTTTGAATATATAAAATATACAGAAAAGAGAGGAAAATTCCTATGATTTCTCACGGGAAGGACATCAAAGTTTTCTGCGGTAACGCAAACCAGCCTCTGGCGGCTGAGATCTGCCAGATGATGGGCACCAAGCTGGGTGAATCTGAGGTCAAGAGCTTCGCTGACGGCGAGGTCTCCGTCTCCCTGTACGAGACCGTCCGCGGCAGCGACGTGTTCGTAGTCCAGTCCACCTGCAAGCCTGTCAATGACAACCTGATGGAGCTGCTGGTGATGATCGACGCGCTACGCCGCGCCTCTGCCGGCCGTATCACCGCCGTCATCCCCTATTTCGGCTATGCCCGTCAGGACCGCAAGGCCAAGGCCCGCGATCCCATCTCTGCCAAGCTGGTGGCCAACATGATCACCGCTGCCGGTGCTGACCGTGTGCTGACCATGGACCTCCACGCCTCCCAGATCCAGGGCTTCTTCGACATCCCCGTGGATAACCTGCTGGGCAACCCCATCTTTGTGGATTATTACGCCAAGAAGTTCGGTGACAAGTGCGAGGATATGATGGTGGTCTCTCCCGACGTTGGCTCCGTGGCCCGCGCCCGCGCCTTCGCTCAGAAGCTGCACATGCAGCTGGCTATCGTGGACAAGCGCCGCCAGAAGGCCAACCAGTGCGAGGTCATGAACGTCATCGGTGACGTGAAGGGCAAGGACTGCATCCTCTTTGATGACATGGTGGATACCGCAGGTTCCCTGTGCAACGCTGCCAAGGCCATCGTGGAAGTGGGCGGCGCCAACAAGGTCTACGCCTGCGCCAGCCACGGCGTCCTCTCCGGTCCTGCCATTGACCGTCTGGAGTCCAGCAACATTGAGGAGCTGGCTCTGCTGGATACCATCCCCGCCCATCCCGAAGCGGTCCGGGCACGGATCAAGTATCTGTCCGTGGCTTCCATGTTCTCTGAGGCCATCGAGCGTACCTATCAGGAGGTTTCCATCTCCAAGCTGTTCCGGTAACGATCCGGCCCAAAATCAGCGCATTGAGTGTAATATAAAAAACGGGGAAGCAGACTTGCTTCCCCGTTTCCTTTGGTATATGATACAAGCAAACAAGGAGGAATTCCCTATGATCTTTGAAAAATCCGGCGGGGCGGTGGACTGGCTCATCGTGGGCCTGGGCAATCCCGGCCAGAAATATGAGCACACCCGCCACAATATGGGCTTTCTCACGGTGGATCTGCTGGCGGAACAGCTGAACGTGAAACTGAACAAAGTGAAGTTCAAGTCTGCCTATAACATCGTCCGCTTCGGGGGCCAGAAGTGCCTGGTGATGAAGCCCCAAACCTATATGAACCTCTCCGGCGAAGCCGTCCGTGAGGCTGCGCAGTTCTACAAAATTCCCGCCGACCATGTGTTGGTGATCTACGATGACGTGTCCCTCCCCGTGGGCAAGCTGCGGGTGCGGCCCACCGGCTCCGCCGGTGGTCATAACGGCATCAAGAACATCATCGCCCACCTGGGCACCCAGGATTTCCCCCGCATCAAAATCGGCACCGGTGCCCCGGCAGGGGGCGGTGCCGAGATGATCGACTGGGTCATCGGCGTTCCCTCTCAGGCGGAGCGGAAGATCCTGGTGGAAAGCTTTGAAACTGCCATTAAGGCCGCGGAGGATATCATCGAAAACGGCTGCCAGAAGGCCATGAACGATTATAACTGACCGGCCTGACGGGCATATAATAGCATAGGAAAACAGCGGCACACCCCGGCCACCAAGGCCGGAGTGCGCCCGTTTGCGCGTAAAGCATGACTTTTGTCAGGAGGTGTCGGATGGACGCATTTCTGAAAACTCTACAAACGCTGCCGGAGGTGGCTGAGCTGGTGAGCCGGGTGGAAAACGGCGGATGCCCCGCTGTCCTCACCGGCACCCAGCCAGTACAGCGGGCCTGCGTCGGCGCGGCGGTGGCCGCCGGAGCCGGACGGCCCATGGTGTTTCTCTGTGCCGACGAGCGGGAGGCCCGCCAACTGGCGGGGGACCTGCAAAGCCTGACCGGCGAGACGCCGGTGACGCTGCTGGCGAGAGAATGGCAGTTCCGGCCCAACGCTGTTTCTTCCCGTGAATGGGAGCGGAGCCGCTTGGCAGCGCTGCACCAGATGGCGGCGGGCAATGCGCCGATAGTGGTCGCCACGGTGGACGCACTCTTGGCTCGGACCATGCCGCCCCATCGGCTGGCGGAGCTGTCCGTGACGCTGGAGACAGGCGGCCGGGCGGATCTGAAGGAGCTGTGCGATCGTCTGTTACAGGCGGGGTATAGCCGCTGCGATCAGGTGGAGGGCGTGGGCCAGTTCGCTCTGCGGGGCGGTATTTTAGACGTGTTCTCCCCCCTGATGGAGCAGCCGGTGCGGTGCGAGTTTTTCGACGATGAGATCGATTCTCTGGGACTGTTCGACCCCGGTACCCAGCGGCGGACGGAAAATGTATCCGCCGCACTGCTGCTGCCGGCGGCGGAAGTTCTGCCGGGATTGACTCCCGGCGGGCTTACCCATCTGGCGGAGCAGATCGAAAAGCTGGCCGTCAAGTACGCTAAGAAAGAAAACGGAGAGAAAATTGCCCAGACTCTCCGGGGAGACGCGGAACGCTTCCGGAACGGTGCGGAGGTCAATGGACTGGACCGCTATCTGGGCTTGATCTACCCGGACGCCGCCGGAGGCGCGGACTACCTGCCGCCGGACGCCGTGGTGTTCCTCTGCGAAGGAGGGCGCGTTGAACAGCGGGTGAAAACCGTGCTGCTTCAGCTCCATCAGGACACGGAGGCCCTTATGGAGGCCGGTCTGATGGTGGGGGACGCGGCGGAGGTCTGTCTTTCCGGAGAGGCGCTGTTCGCGCAGTTGGCGGATTTTCCGGTGGTGATGCTGGACGCGCTGCCCACCTCCCGGCACCCCCTGAAGCCCCGCGGCCTGCTGGCCATCAACGCCCGGCAGCTCAGCTCCTACGGCGGCAGTCTGGAGACCGCCGTCACGGACTTGGAGCACTACCGGAACACCGGCAGTGCTGTGCTGGTGCTCTGCGGCGGTGAGGTCCGGGCGAAGAACCTGCTGCGGCTCCTGGAGGAGCGGGGAATCCCTGCTGCGCTGGATCTGAAGGGGACCGCTATGCCGAAGCCCGGCGAGCTGCGGATCACCGTGGGAGCGCTGTCCGCGGGCTGTGAGTGGCCGGCGCTGAAGCTGGCGGTGCTGACAGAGGGACAGCTAACGGCCCCCACCCAGAAAAAGCTGAAGCTGAAAAAGGATTCCAACCGCCAAAAACTCCAATCCTACACGGATCTGTCCCCCGGCGACCTGGTGGTGCATGTGCACCATGGCATCGGCCGCTTCGTGGGCATCCAGCGGATGCCGGTGGACGGCGTGGAAAAGGACTATATCAAGATCGACTACGCCGGGGGCGACTGCCTGTATGTGCCTGTGACCCAACTGGATCTGGTGAGCAAGTATATCGGCGGGGGAGAGGATCAGGAGCGGACCCGGCTTAACAAGCTGGGCGGAATGGAGTGGGCCAAGCAGAAAACCAAGGCCCGGAAAGCCGCCAAGGATCTGGCGGCGGGACTGACCAAGCTGTACGCCGAACGGCAACGCCGCCCCGGCTTTGCCTTCTCGCCGGATTCCCCGTGGCAGACGGAGTTTGAAGAGGCCTTCCCCTACGCCGAGACCGGGGACCAATTACAGGCCATTGCCGACATCAAAAAGGACATGGAAAAGTCCCGGCCCATGGACCGCCTCCTTTGCGGCGATGTGGGCTATGGCAAGACGGAGGTGGCGCTCCGGGCCATTATGAAATGTATTCTGGACGGCAAGCAGGCGGCGATCTTGGTGCCCACCACCGTTCTGGCCCAGCAGCACTATGCCACCGCCTGCGGCCGGTTCAAAGATTTCCCAGTGAAGATCGAGGTGCTCTCCCGGTTCACCACCGCCAAGGAACAGAAACGCATTTTGGAGGCCGCCCGCACCGGCGGTCTGGACCTGCTGATCGGCACCCATAAACTCTTGCAGAAAAATATGGAGTTCAAGGATCTGGGGCTGCTGGTCATCGACGAGGAGCAGCGCTTCGGCGTGACCCACAAGGAGCGGCTCAAGGAGATGAGTCGTCAGGTGGACGTGCTGACCCTGTCTGCTACCCCCATCCCCCGGACGCTGAACATGGCCCTCTCCGGTCTGCGGGATATGTCTACCATTGAGGAGCCGCCAGCCGATCGTCAGCCGGTGCAGACTTATGTGCTGGAGCATGACTGGGGGATCCTGGAGGACGCCATGCGGAAGGAATTGGCCCGGGGCGGTCAGATCTACTACCTACACAACCGGGTGGAGACCATTGACCTCACCGCCTCCCGCATCCAGAAACTGCTGGGGCCGGAGGTCCGGGTGGTGGTGGGCCACGGCAAGATGGGCGAACAGGAACTGTCCGCCGTCATGCAGGCTATGGTGGACGGCGAAGCAGACATTCTGGTGTGCACCACCATTATTGAGACGGGCATCGACATTCCCAACGTCAATACCCTCATCATGGAGGACGCCGACCGGCTGGGCCTTGCCCAGCTCCACCAGATCCGGGGGCGGATCGGCCGCAGTACCCGCCGGGCTTACGCCTACCTCACCTACCGGCAGGGGAAGATCTTGCAGGAGACCGCCGCCAAGCGGTTGGCGGCCATCCGGGAGTATGTGGAGTTCGGCTCTGGCTTCAAGATCGCCATGCGGGACCTGGAGATCCGGGGCGCGGGGAACCTGCTGGGGCCGGAGCAGTCTGGGTATCTCATGAGCGTAGGCTACGACCTGTACCTGAAGCTGCTGGAGGAGGCCGTCCTGGAGGAGCGTGGCGAGGAGAAGCGGATCGAGACGGAGTGTGCCGCCGACCTGACGGTGAACGCCCATATCCCGGACCGGTACGTCCCCTCGGCGGAACAGCGGATGGACCTGTACCGCCGCATCGCCGCCATCCGCACGGACGAGGACGCCTCGGATCTGCTGGACGAGATGCTGGACCGCTACGGCGAGGCGCCCAAGTCCGTTCTGGCCCTGCTGGACGTGGCCCTGCTGCGTTCTGCCGCGGCCAAGGCCGGCGTGTCCGATATCTCCCAGAAGGGCAGCCTCCTGCGGCTGCAGCTGGGAGTGTTCCACCCACAGGCCCTGGTGGCGGTGTGCGGCCACGCCAAGTACCGCCAGCGGCTGACGCTGGCGGCGGGGGAGATCCCTGCCCTCACCCTGAAGCTCAAGCCCGGGGAGGATGTGCTGGAGGCCGCCCGGGACCTGGTGGAGGACCTGAAGCTGGCCGCGGAGGAGGCCGCGGGCGGGACCCCGTAAGTTTCATCATGTTTTTGCCATGCCCCGCATAGGATGGTGGCGGTGGGACGTCCCCCGCCTGTCCTGTGCGGGGCGTTTCCACGGAATCTGCGAGGAATGACAAAGGAGAACCGTGATGAAACGATGCATCGCTTTTTGCCTGGCCCTGGGGGCCGCCATCTCTCTCACCGCCTGCGGGGGCGGAGACACAGAGGGGGGACTTCTCTGCGAGGCGTCCGGCATCCGTCCGGACACTGTGCTGCTGTCCGTGGACGGGCGGGACGTGTCCGCCCAGCGATACCTCTACTGGCTGGCCTACGCCTGCGACTACATTGCCGACTACTACGACAGCGGGGAGGGGATCCAGTGGGGGGACACTGTCTCCGGCCAGAGCCTGGAGGATTACGCCAAGGACCAGGCGCTGCAGAACGCCGCCCTGTACGCCACAGTGGAGACCTGGGCGGAGGATTACGGCTGCACCCTCACCGACGAGGACCGGACTGCCATGGACCGGGAGTGGGCGGCCCGGGCGGCCCAGTACGGCGGGGAGGAGGCCTATCTGGCCGTGCTGGCCCGCATGGGGCTGGACCGGGCGGAAGCGGAGGCCATCTCCGGGGACTACTATCTCTACGAGCACCTGTACGACCTCTACTGCACGGAGGGCAGCGAGCTGGCCCCCGCGGAGCATGACCTGGAGACCTTTGCCCAGGAGCAGGGCTACCTCACCGTGGACCACATCTGGCTCTCCACCGCCGCCGCGGACCCGGCGGACGCGGAGGCCGTGGCCGCCTGCCGGGCCAGGGCGGAGGAGGCCTTTTCCAAGCTGAACGGCAGCGCGGACCCTGCCCATGACTTTGCTGTCCTGGCCGCCACTTACAGCGATGAGACGGACCGGGACCAGCATCCGTCCGGATACACCTTCACTGTGGGGGACGGCACGCTGCCCGCCGCCTGCGAGGAGGCGGCCCAGGCCCTGGAGGAGGGCCAGTTCAGCGGCGTGGTGGAGGCGGATGACGGCTTCTACCTGATTCTGCGCAAGCACGTGGACCTGGAGGCCGTGGCCCCGGACTACTTCGACGCCCTGCTCCAGGCTGCGGCGGACAGCGCGGACATCTCCACCACCCGCACCTATGCGGACCTGGATGTGAGCCGGTTTTACGACGAGCTCATCGCCGCCCGGGCGGAGCTGGATGCCTCCGGCGGAGAGGTTGCCTGATGGGTGTTTGTGCCAATTTTGGCAAAATGACGAAATTCGCAGAGGTTTTGATAAAGTTTTAACAAATTTTCGAATTTCACAGAAATTTGCATTGACGGGGCAGGAAAAACCCAGTATAATCAAATCAGCAAGCGGTTGGTGTATGAGCATTTGTCAAAAATTTGGCAATCATGTTTTTCTTTTGACAAACTCTCGCCGCCACCCTCAACTTGTGATTGGCGTCTGCGGCAGCGCCTGACGAAGAGCCGTCGGAGCTGCCAATCCCATATTTTTATAAAAACGGAGGAAGATCATGAAAGAGCTCTATGTTGTGAATTGCTGCAGAACCGCGATTGGTTCCTTCGGCGGCGCGCTGAAGAACACCCCTGCCGTCGATCTGGGTGCCATCGTCATCAAAG
>OLGL01002959.1_pt1 | contig 11768 bp, 7 predicted proteins | sample 1605041 | NCBI WGS metagenome assembly OLGL01 (sample SAMEA3888905, study PRJEB22519) | human gut metagenome | biome: human gut; feature: human-associated habitat; material: faeces | place: Denmark | collected 2010 | reverse complement strand
ATAGACGCCCGGAAGTTCTTCTACTCCATCGACCGCGACCTGCTCAAGAAAATCCTTGCGAAGCGGTTCAAGAAGCTCAAGAAGAAGCGCCCCGACATGTACGGGGATCTCCTTCGGTTTTACCGGCTTCTTTGCAAAGTGATTGATAGCTCGCCGGAGGGAGAGCGAGGCATCCCGCTCGGGAATGTCAGCTCCCAGGACTTCGCGAACATCTACCTCAACGAGCTCGATCAATTTTGTGTCCGCTTCCTCGGGGCGAAGCTCTATACCCGGTACATGGACGACGTCGTCATCGTTGCGCCGAGCAAAGAGATCGCCCGGGAGTGGCTGGCAAAGATCAAGGGGTTCCTCCAAGTGAGGCTACACCTTGACACCAACAAGAAGACAAAGGTTTTCTACATGCGGCAGGGCGTGAACGCCTACGGCTTCAAAATCCGAGCTACCCACATGATGCTCCGCACCGAGTCCAAACGGCGAGAGAAGCGGCGTATCAAAGCGATGGTTCGGAAGATGAAAGAAGGCAGGATCGCGCGGGCGGAGGTCGTCCAGGCGGTAAACTCGTGGATCGGGTTCGCCCGGTGGGCCAGTTCCTACAATCTCGCGAAGAAGATATTCGCGCCCTACCGCTTTATCAAAACGGAAGGAGAGATCCCTTATGGCGCAATATCTCGGAACCGTCAAGCTCGGCGGATTCTACAACAACGGCGCAATTCTCAAGCGGCCCACAAAGCCGTGGCGGCCTGACGACTCCGCAGGCGGGAACAGCGGCTACGGAGACATCCCGCAGATGTCCGGCAGCATGGCGAACTACACCTTCGGAGACACTCCCAGCGCGGACGCGAACAAGCTCCAATGGGTCAAGATCAAGGACGGGGACAAAACCCTCCTCATTTGCGACCGCGTCATTCTGGTCAGCGTCTCGTGGGACGACTTGAACGGGCAGGGCTATGTCACCGGCAAGACCATCACCATCGACGGGACAAAGTACAAGTGCCGCCTCCTCACCGGAGGCAGCAACCGGCGGAATAACGACTACTACGCCGGAGGAACACCTACCAATAACGAGTGGGACAGGTTCATCACCCGCGAGGAAGTCATCACCGGACTCCCCGCCCCGGTTTCCTCTGACCTGGATACCAACCTCAACACGACCGATCACAACAGTACCCATAATCAGCTTTGGCATTGGGTGGGCGTGTATTCCTGGTGTCAAGAGACCTGGGCGGAGAACGCGTCGAACCGCGCGTACCGTGGGTGCAATTCGGCCCGCTACTGGTATTTCAACTCGTCCGGCGATCGTTACGCGAACCTCGGTTTCCGCCCCGTCCTTGAAGTCCTGAACGCTGACACACTGGGCTCTGGCGGACTGAAGGTCGTTACCCTTGACCTTGGCGGCGGCAAGCTGGGCGGCAGCTCCGATGCTATTCACATCATCGTGAAAAACGGCAGCAAGTTTACCGCGCCTGCATCCGGCGGTTTGACCCGCCCGGCCGGAGATACAGGCAGTTACTTTATGTGGCTTGACAGCAATGGCAATTCCTACGAACCCGGCGACAGTGTTCCGGCTGATGTGACGACCCTGACGGTACAGTGGACAGCCCCGACCTACACCGTCACGCTGAACACGAACGGCGGCACGATCAACAACGGCAATGTCACTGAATATACCTACGGCGTGGGTGCAACACTTCCGACAGATGTGACGCGCACCGGGTACACCTTCAAGGGCTGGTATGACAACGAAAATCTGACCAGCTCTCCTGTTATGGCAATCGGCGACACCGAAACGGGCAACAAGGAATATTGGGCGAAGTGGGAGATCAATCAGTACACGATCACTTTTGATACTGCCGGAGGCAGTGTTGTTACCCCCATCACGCAGAATTACGGCACGGCCATCACCGCCCCCGCCGCTCCCACCAAAACCGGCTACACGTTTGTGGGCTGGAACCCGGAAATCCCCGCCACCATGCCCGCCGAAGACCTGACCGTCACGGCTCAGTGGCGTGATATTGCAGCACCTACAGGCGAAATCAAGATTGCCGAAAACGACTGGAAGTCTTTCTTCAACACCATCACCTTCGATTTGTTCTTTAAGGATACGCAGATGGTAACCGTTACCGCTGCGGACAACAGCGGCGAAGCGGTTAAGATCGAATACCTGCTGAGCGATAAGGCGCTTACCGAATCGGAACTTGCGGGAATGACCTTCACGGCATATTCCGCACCGTTCAGTATCAATCCCGATAACGAGTATGTTATTTATGCAAAACTGACCGATACCAGCGGAAACGTTGCCTACATTAACACAAACGGCATCGTGCTGGACGCAACAGTCCCCGTTATCTCCGGCATTGAAGCCGGCAAAACCTATTGCGCAGCACAGACTATTACCGTTGACGAAAAGTATATCGGCACAGTGAAGGTGAACGGCACGAAAGTCATCCTTGATGAAAACGGTCAATTTGTTCTTTCCCCCGCAAGCGGCGAGCAAACGATTGTTGTGACCGATAAGGCAAGAAATGAAACAAGGGTTACCGTGACCGTGAACGACGGCCATACCTACGAGTGGCAGAGCGAAAACGGACAATATTGGCAGAAGTGCAAATTCTGCAATCACGAAACTGCGAAAAAGGATATTCCGACCATTAACATCAGCGGTGCCGACAAGGTTTGCCGGACGCAGGATTACAAATTCAGCTTTACTTTGCCGGAAGGTGCTACCGGCGCAGCCTGTGGGTATGAGTTTATCGGACTTGGCGGTGCTCCTCTTACGCCGACCGTTGAGAATGGTTTGTACAGCGGTATCATAAACGCATCCACATATCCGGCGAAAGAAAACAGCTTTAAGCTGATCGTGAGTGCAAAGACCGCTGACGGCTTTGCGTTCTCTGCCGAAAAGAAGGTTACCATTCAAAACGAGCACTCCGGCGGCACAGCCACCTGCAAGGACAAGGCGATTTGCGAGGTCTGCGGCGAAAGCTACGGAAAGCTTGACCCGAACAACCACGCCAACCTCAAGCATATAGATGCAAAGGCGGCAACAAAGACTTCTGAGGGCAATATCGAATACTGGTACTGCGAAGGCTGCAACAAGTATTACAAGGACGCCAAAGCAACACAGGAAATCACCAAGGCTCAAACCGTAACGGCAAAGCTGCCCCCGCAAATCACAGCCGGTGATGGTGCAGCAGTCACGCAGGGCGAGAAAAAGGAACTGTCTTTCACTTCTGACGCATCCTTCGCCGATTTCCTTCGTGTAGAGCTTGATGGCACTACGCTGGACGAAAAGAACTATACGAAGAAGGAGGGCAGCACGATAATCACGCTGAACCGTGATTTTGTTGCTACACTTTCCGTGGGTGAGCATACGCTTTCGATCGTTTCTAAAAGCGGTACGGCTACGGCTAAGTTCACCGTCAAGGCAAAGCCGGCTGAAACGACAACCCCGCAGCCCACTGTGACCCCGCAGCCCACAGCGCAGCCCCAGCCGACGGTGCAGCCTGTTTCCTCGATTCCGAGCACCGGCGACACCGCCAACCCTGCATTGTGGTTTGCGCTGCTGATTGTCAGCGGCTCCGCACTGGCGGCAATTTTCGTACTGCGCAGGAAAGACAATCGCAAGTAAAAAAATTGGTACCGGCCTATATCAGCGCACGGAAACCATATCCATAGGATTTACACGCACGCCATTCTGCATAACCTCAAAATGCAGGTGGTTGCCGGTGCTGTCACCGGTACTGCCTACATAACCTATAACCTGCCCTGCCGTTACCGCTTCGCCTGCGGTAACGGCAGTTTGCGTCATAAAGAGATCATAACCTCGCACTCTTTCTGCGTCAGCTTGTGCAGATACTTTTTGATCCCTTCCCACATCAGCTTGGACTCGACGCTTTCCTCAATCGGGTTCATCAGGCGTCTATGGAAAACTCGTAGAACCAGCGGTATTTTCCGTCCGGACAAAGCCGGATGCTTCTGTTGCCGCCGACAGGCTGCTCGGGTAACGGCGTTTCTTCAGCAGATTCTTCACGGGGATCAACTTCCACTGCGGGTATTTGCCGCGCAATGGCGGACTGCCTTGTGCCGCACTGTTCGCAAAAAACGGAGTCGTCCGCGATTTGTGCGCCACACTGTTCACAAAAAGCCATAACCATAAATCTCACTTTCTGTTAATGTGTAGTTCTGATTCTATTGTACAATAGTTATGTCGCACTGTGACGCTGTGACATCCCGTGTTCAAAGACAGTTCCGCGTCACGCCACGGCGGAGCAACAGGAAGGAAGCTGTTATATAGTTAACCCGCTGTGCCCTGTTTCAGCCGGAATAAAGCGTGCATTTACAGCGTCTGTTGCAAAAAAGCAGGATATTTGCTACAATACTTTTAACAAGCAAAAGGATGGTGAGCGCATTGTATAGGGTGGCAGTCTGTGAAGACGAAGCAATTCTATGTGCAAACCTGTGCGCACAGTGCGAATCTATTCTGGACAAGCTGAAGGTCGAACACAGAATCACATCATTTTCATCTGCCGAAAAACTGGAAAATGCGCTCTTGGCAGGAGAAGAATTTTCGCTGCTTTGTCTGGATATTCTGATGGGCGGAAAAAGCGGCATGAAACTGGCGCAGGAACTGCGGCAGCGCGACGACAAAACCAGCATCCTGTTTATCACAAGCTCTACGGAATTTCTCAAGGACGGCTACAGCGTCCGCCCTATCCAGTACCTGCTCAAGCCGGTTCAGGCGGCTGAGCTGGAACAGGCAATTACAACCGATCTGCGGTTGTACCACCGCCCTTCCACAGTGACCTTTCATGCGGGCGGCAAGACGCTTGTTATACCGACAGAGGATATTTACTATGCCGAGAGCCGGGAACACGGCACGGTTCTTCATATGACACATGGCGAGAAATTTTTGCCGCTGTCGCTGAGCCAAACGGAGGGAATTCTTCCCGGTTCACTTTTTTGCCGCTGCCACAACAGCTTTCTCGTAAATCTTTCCCACATTTGCGAAGAGGGCGGTCGGACTCTGTACCTGACGGATGGCAGCGACCTTGCCATTGGGCGGCGATATATGGAGCATTTTCAGAATCAATTTGTCCGATACCTCAACCAAAACTGAATACATTTGATTTTACCAGTGAAAAATGCGGCATCTCCCGTTTGGAAGATGCCGCATTTTCGCGCCTTATCGTTTACTGATTTTTCTTTTCCGGCAAGAGCTTCAGAGCTGTCATAACCGTAAATCGGTTTTCGTCATAGCTGATGTCCAGTACGCTGCCATACTTTTTTGCAATAGCACGCATTTTCATCAAGCCAAAGCCGTGGTCGGAAGCATCGTCCTTGGTCGTCAAGAGTTCTCCGTTTTCATCGGTGCGCAGGGTTCCGCTGTAGGTGTTTTCGCAGCGGATGGCAAGATACTGCCGGCGAATCTGCATCGAGCAGAGAATTTCTCCCTGCTCTGTCTGCGCGGCTGCCTCCAAAGCGTTGTCCAACATATTGAAAAGAAGGCTGCACAGGTCATCCTCTCTGATTTGCAGCATTTCCGGCAGAACCGCACTTACGCGGAAGGTGACATCCTTTTTCTTCGCCTGTGCCGCGAAACGCTGAAAAATCGTGTTGACTGTCGGGTTGGCAGTAAAATTCCGGGGCGAAAGCTGTTCCAACTCCCCGTCCAATCGGTCTAGATAGTTCCGAAGCTCCGTCTGATCCTGCCTCTGTGCCAACAGGTGCAGGGCGGCAATGTGGTTTTTCCATTCATGGCGAAACGACGCCGTCTGGCGAACCGATGCCTGCGCCTGCTCGTATTTCTCTTGTGCTGTCTGGCTGCTGATTCTCATCATCTGCATTTGCCGTTGACGAAGCAGCATACTGCGCACAAATTCAACGACTACCTGTACAGCGCACAGCAGGCCGACAACATTGCACAGCAGCGCATAAAATGCGTGCGGATATCCGCCCAGCATGGATGTTACCGGGTTGCTGAACGGATAGAGTACTTCTACGCCGACATAACGGGTGACACCCCAAATCAAAAACAGAAAGGCCGCAACCGCACACAGGCACCAACTGATTCTGCGCTGCATTTCTTCGTGCGAGAACAGCATCAGAACAATCGCTACGACCAATAAGGAGAAACCGAGCCAGTCACCGACTTTTTCGGTGAGAAGCGGCACCGCCGCAAAACTCCGCAAGGCAGTAAGCAGAATATGCAGCAGGGCTGTGGCAGCCAAGCCCCAACGTTTTTTGCCCCGAAGTTCGGCTGCCAAGTAAATGTACAGAAAGTCCATGTGGATCAGGCAGACCCAGTTCAGCAGACCACTGTCGGCATTCAGCCCCGAAGCACTTTCCAGAAAGGTGTTGCAAACGCCTGACACTGCCGCCAATAAAAAGTATCCACTCAAGGGCAATAGCTTCCACAGCGGCTGTCCGGCCTGAGCACCAAGCACCAGCACCAAAAGCAGGCTTAGCGCCAACATAAGCCTTACCGTCACGGCGGTCATACACCAAACAACGCCGGTGGTCTGCACCACGGCATCGGAAAAACGGCTTGCCTGTGAGGGAAACACAGGTACGCGCAGCCCGTTTAGGGACGGCCCGTAGGTGACAATGCGAAGTGCTTTCCCCGCGCAGTCTGGCGGCAGCGGGATGCAAAGCCCGTTGTAGTTAATGCCGGCAAAATCTGCATTCTGCAAAAATACATCGACGCGGTTTTCTTGCTGCGGAAAATCCGTGTAGAGAAGTATATCCTCCAAAAACACCTGCAGACCAGCATTGACGCAGCTAAACTGCAAAAAGCATCGTTCGCCTGGTTCCTCCATGACGCGCTCCGCTACAACAGGACCGGCGCCTTCCGCCGGTACGCCATCGATGTAGCCACCAAAACCGAACACAGGTTCGGTTTGCCCGGCTTCGGTGTAAAATGTCCAGCCACCCCGATCTGATGCCGTGCAATTCAGAAAGATGGATTGTTGCGCTTTGTCCGGTTGCGACAGACGAAACAAAAATAGCACGACCATTGTTGCCGCTGCGGTCAGCAGCACTCCGGCAGCGCAGAGATTTCTTTTTTGGGTGTTCACCGTCCCACCTCCTTGTTGCCTTAATTGTAGCAAAAACACAGAACGCGCACAAGCAGAGAAGCGCGGCTTCCTGCTAAACGACACGATTTTGCCCCTAAACGACACAGAAAAAAGACGAATAATATAGTAAAATAGATTATAGTAAGTTGTTATTGCGGTCTATGAAAATGCAACGGGAGGATCACAAGATGGACAAAAGATCTATATTCGAGCGAGGGTTTGCCATACTGCTGTCGGTTATTTTGATGGCGGCTTGCTTTCCGCTGTCAATCTTTGCGGAGGACACGACGCAAGGCCCGGATTTTTCGGGTACAAATCTGATGAATCTGGAAAACGTACAGCCCAGCGGCTATACGACGACCACCAACCCTTACGGCTATGACATTGGCGAGCCGTTTCTGATGGTAGAACAGAACGAGCTGATGTATCTGAATGCCTGGGACAATAAGGTTCAGCAGGCATCCTATTTTTCTATGGGATCAGAATCGGCGCTGAAGACCTTCGCAACGAACAAATCAGGCAGTAGCGGTACTTTTTCTAACCCCAACTACAAGCTGATGCAGGCGGTGTCCTTTGACCCTACCGGCAGTGGTCGCCGGGATCATGTTGCCTTTGTAGGTGTTTCCGGGAAGGATAAAAAGGGCTATATGTGGGTCATTGACACCACAAAAGGAACGGATTCAGACCTCAGCCAGCTGGTAGAGATTGGCGACTTCAGCTATATGTTTGATGCAAGCGCTTTTAAGGTTCCGACCTACTCCAACCGCAGCTTCCTCAATATCGTGGCCGGTGACTTTGACGGTGATGGCAAGGAAAGCATCGTGGTCTATACCCCGGAGTCCTACAATGCCGGAGGCTGCCAGATTCAGCAGTGGGATTATGACGGTGACAGCCTTTCCCAACGCGGCAAGAGTAACAGTCTGTTGATGGGCTATTATAACGACCATCCCTGGTATGATGTGGAGCGCTCGGAGGGAAACCAGCGGCGCAAGCTGGGTGTCTCTATGGCCGTGGGGGACTTCAACGGCGACTGTGTGGACGATCTGGCGGTGCTGTCCTACTGTCACCGGCTGCCCAATGACGAGGCCAAGATCGACTACTACCGTCCGGTAGTCAAGATCGTCTACGGTACAAAGGGGGATACCGGCAGCTCCATCGTGACCAAATCCGCGGCACAGAGCGAGGAGTTCTACACCAGCAAGGGACGAAGCGGCGGGCGTGATCGCTATGAATTTCCTGTGGGAGCCTCTTTGACCTGCGGAGATTTTGACGGCGATGGTGATGTGGATCTGTTCCTCGCAGGTATGCTGGGGCAACTGGGAACATGGAAAAACAACAACCAGCAGGTGAACGAAACCATCGACATGAAGGCTGGGTATCTCTATATTGGGAAACTGAGCAATTCGGGAAACGGTTTTGTTAAGACTACCAATCAAACCATAGAGTCCAACGGCTGGACAGACGGCGGCTACCATAATGCCGATGATGTATGGCAACAGTTGGCTGTGGAGTCTGTTGCGATCAACGGCAAGGGGCGCGGCGCAAAGGAGCTGGTGTTCCTCAGCGGCACGCTCTATGATGCCAGCAACAATAAGCCTGTGGCGGTATATACCGGCGATTACTTCAAGAGTGCCGATGACGGTGCAGGCAGCACCACCCGAATCTCCAACTGTGATATTCAGTCCATTGCCGTGGGCAACTTTGACGGAAACACTGCCGGGCGGGAACAGGTGGTGTTTACAATTGCCCTCAAGCACGCAAATAACAACCAGTCCCACCTGCTGACGGGCTATATGTGGGGCATAAACTATAATGATAAAACGGTAAACGGCGAAATAAAGGAGTACGGAACAGCTGGCGGATATGACTGCCTTGTTCCTACGGACAGCTATGTGAACACCAATGCCCAGAATGCGGTCAGCTTTCTGGTTATCCCCGTGGACAAGAACAACGACGGTGTCCTTGCCAAATACCGGGGTGTAACCTACGCCTACACGGACCCGGATGTCAAGGCGGTCTTGCAGGCGGCGCCCTATTTTGATGAGGTAATGGATGCGGGCAATAACGAAACAGAGTATGTCCTGACGGAAAGCTATGAGCTGTCTGACTGGGACTCTGACAGCGTGTCCTTCAGTATAGGCTACAGCACCGAATTCAAATTCCTCGGCGGAGAGGCATCCATTGAAACAGGTTATGCACTGGACTGGACGAAGTCCTTCGAGCGTTCTCTGCACGAGGAGTGGAGTCAGAGCTTTTCCGCACAAGCCTACAACAGTGTTGTTGTCAGCCGTACACCGGTGTTCGTCTACGAATATGACATACAGAAAGCGGACGGCACATGGAACGATAAAACTGTCATGCAGACTGCCATTCCGCAGGGACCTGTGTATGAGCAGCTTTCGGTGGATGCCTACAACAAGTTTGCCACAGAGTATAACAAGTACATGGCCGACCGCACAAATAAACCGACCTGCTACCTGTTGGAGGAGATCGTTCCCGCTGCCAACTGGATGGACGGCAACGAGGGCGACCCCTACCGCTATAACCATGATGGCTGGGACGCTTTGAATCCGGATATTCAGGCTTCCGCCATCAGCAAATCGGAGTTTGCTTTGGGCTATAACGGAACGCTGGATAAGGTGGCATGGACGAAGGAAAACACCACCACAAAAAGCGTAGAAATGTCCCACGGGTTTTTCTTCAACAGCTCCATAAAATGGGGCGATGAGAAGGTAGGAATGCACGGTGTCACCACAAGCCTTGAATATAGCGATGGCAAGGGAAATTCCACCTCCAAAGGCACTGCGGTGGGAGCGAGCTGCACCGTCACCAGTCTGGACAAGCAGAGCCTTGTGGCGGAAGGAATTCCCGCGCCTGTTGTAGACGCCTATCGATTCCATTGGACGCTGGGGCAGTGGCAGCGCCACCTGAGTGGTGCAGCGAACAACAAGACACCCTTTATCGGCTACAGTGTTACCAATCTTTCCTCTCCGCCGCGAGCCATCGACAATTTGGACAAGACAATAACCCGCGGCGAAGGCATCTTTGACCTGAAGCTTTCTTGGACAAAGCCGGACTGCGAAAACGGTCATCCGGCGATTACTGGCTACTATGTTTACAGCAAGGACGAAAACGGTGCATATGCAAAAGTATCCGAAAAGCTGTCTGCCGAAGCAACGGAATATGAGATCAAAAACCTTGACCTGAATGGCAAGTACACCTATGTAGTGACGACCGTAGCAACGGTAGACAGCAAGGATTATGAGAGCGTTTGGTCCAACGAGGCGCATTATCGCGCGGACGAAGCGCCTTACATCGGTAGCAATGGCAACTGGTGGGTCGGGGGAACCGACACCGGCGTAAAAGCGGCCGGTGACGACGGAAAGCCGGGCAAGGACGGCGAAACTCCGTATATCGGTGAGAACGGCAACTGGTGGATCGGCTTTACGGATACGAAAGTTAAGGCGGCAGGCACCGACGGTAAGGATGGTGAAAAAGGCGAGGACGGTGAAACGCCCTACATTGGCGAAAACGGCAACTGGTGGATCGGTGAAACCGACACAGGCGTAAAGGCTGTCGGAACGGATGGTGCAGACGGCACGAACGGTGCGGATGGTCTGACCCCCAGCATCGGCGAAAACGGTAACTGGTGGATTGGCGCTACCGACACAGGCGTAAAAGCTGCCGGAACGGACGGTACAAACGGCACGAACGGTGCAGACGGTCTGACCCCCAGCATCGGCGAAAACGGCAACTGGTGGATTGGCGCTACCGATACCGGCGTCAAGGCTGCCGCAACGGATGGTGCAGACGGCAAGGACGGCGCAGACGGAACAAACGGTGTCGATGGTCGAACACCGCAGCTCAAAATCGGTGATGATAACCTCTGGTATGTTTCCTATGACAATGGTCAGAATTGGGAATCTCTCAATGTGAAAGCTACCGGAGAAATGGGAGCGACAGGTGCCCAAGGCGAAAAAGGCGACAAGGGTGACCAAGGCGAGCAAGGCATTCAGGGTGTCCAAGGTGAAAAGGGCGACAAGGGTGACCAAGGCGAGCAAGGCATTCAGGGTGTCCAAGGCGAAAAAGGCGATGCCGGTGCCGATGGCGCTTCCGGGCAAAATGGCACCAATGGAATTAACGGAAAAAACGGTGTAAATGGTCAAGACGGACAAAACGGTCAGGATGGCAAGGATGGACAGGATGGTACTGCCGGGCGCGGAATAGACAACGCCATGATTGATAACGACGGCTACCTAATTCTTACAATGACCGATGGCACGACCATCAATGCCGGTCTTGTACGCGACACTTCCGCTGTGGCAAACAAAGAAGCAAATGACTCTGCTACGGCAAAATCGCTTGCGACAGCGGCTGTTGGTCTTTCCGGTGCATCTTTGCTATGGAACATTGCAATGCTTGCACTCTCCATCACCATGAAAAGAAAGCACACAACTTTCCACAGATGATACAGTATAAACAATAATGAAGCAGTCTTGAAAGTGCCAAAACACTTTCAAGACTGCTTTTGTCAGGATAACCGATTACTTATTGTTTCTTCTCTTGCAGACAAACCATATCCATAGGATTCACACGCACACCATTCTGCATAACCTCAAAATGCAGGTGGAAACCTGTGCTGTCGCCGGTATTGCCTACATAACCTATAACCTGCCCTGCCGTTACCGCTTCCCC
>OLGL01002957.1_pt1 | contig 11773 bp, 8 predicted proteins | sample 1605041 | NCBI WGS metagenome assembly OLGL01 (sample SAMEA3888905, study PRJEB22519) | human gut metagenome | biome: human gut; feature: human-associated habitat; material: faeces | place: Denmark | collected 2010 | reverse complement strand
TGGTTTTATCTTAACAAACCGATGTATTTATATTATACTAAATACATCTGGAGTACACAAGGGCATAATGTTCGCAAAATTGTATATTTTCAGATACAACCACTATTTTTTCAGAATAAAATAAGCTGATAACCATGCATATGTAAACGCTTTCAGTGTATGTTATTTTTTTCACATTCCTTGTCAGAGTTTGTGTTCGTTATAACGTATATTTCTTTTCACGAAAGGAGCCACATTATGAAGGTCAATGGTATTGTCGCAGAATATAATCCCTTCCATAATAGTCATGCTTACCAGTTACAGCATGCCAAAGAGGCCAATGATGCCGATTATACGATCATTGTCATGAGCGGTAATTTCATGCAGCGGGGTGCTCCTGCCCTCTTAGATAAGTTCACCCGTACAAAAATGGCTCTGGTGAACGGTGCAGATCTGGTGCTGGAACTGCCCACCTGCTATGCTGCCTCCAGTGCGGAATTTTTTGCCAAGGGCTCGGTTGCCTTGTTCGACAAACTGGGAGTGACCACAAATCTGTGCTTTGGCAGTGAGTGCGGCAACATTGAAGTCTTGTCACGGATCGCTGAGATTTTCTATACGGAACCGGAACCTTACGTGGAATCCTTGCGCTGCAATATGCGTAAGGGAATGTCCTTCCCCATTGCCAGAACCTGGGCGTTATTGCAATACGCGCCTTCCTTAAGCAATGATAAGGACGTTCTTTCCTCTCCTAATAATATATTGGGAATTGAATATCTCAAAGCTCTGATGTCCAGAAGCAGCAAGATCTCACCGTTCACTACCACCAGAGTCGGTGCGGATTATCACGACAAACGTCTCGGCACCAATCAGTGTTCCGCCATTGCTATCCGCCAGTCGGTGGCCGCCGGGCATGATCTATCCTATCTGGCTGCCCAGATGCCAGAAAGTGCCTATGCATTGATGATGGATTTTCTGTCTCACAAAAAGCCTCTGTTTGCCGATGATTTTTCCGCAGCACTGCAATACAAGCTGCTGACGGAATACTCTGTGGGCTACGACAAGTATCAGGATATTTCTTCGGATCTGTCCGACCGGATCCGCAATACCCTGCCTTCCTTCGCAGGTTACACTTCTTTCTGTGATCTGCTCAAGAGTAAGGATATGACCTACACCCGCATCAGCAGATGTCTGCTCCATATTTTGCTGAATATGACCAAGGAAGAATTCGAGACCTGCAAGTCGAAAGACTATATCTCTTACGCCAGAGTGTTGGGTTTCCGCAAGAATGCGACGCCACTGCTTACCGAGATCAAAAAGAACAGTTCCATTCCTCTCGTCACCAGCCTGGCTGACGCCAGACAGACGCTTTCTCCCGAATCTCTGCGGATGCTGGATCTGGATATCCTCCGCAATCAGATCTATCTGGGGAATCTGGCTTTAAAGAACCAGACGGAAATGGTGAATGAATATCGGACGCCGATTGTGATTGTATAAATAGAAAGTTAATGAAATAAATACTCCCTTTTCGGAATTGTGTGTCTGAATGAAAACATGTATAATTCTACATTTTTGATGTATAAATCTACATTAAGGTTAATTTAAAAACGAATTTGTTTGAAATTTCACCAAATCAATGGAGGTGTTTGATTATGAAAAAAAGAATAATTGCAGTAATTGTAATTTTAGCTGTATTAGTAGCTCTATTCTTTATTGGCACAGGTTTTCAAAAAAGAATGGATGTCGTATTAGTTGATTACTCTGTATCAGAGGATGGAACGGAGATCACGCTTGATGTAGGAATTCCAACATCTACAGGATATATCAGAGGATTTAAAGACAATGGAAGTGGAGTAAAACCACATTATCTTACATTTTTTTCGACATTTGGTGGAATAAACAGTCCGATTGGAGCAGAGCATAGCTTCCAATTAGAGCTTACTTCGGATGATACAGAAATTTATTTTAACAGACCGGAGGGAGGTTACGAGTTGATTTTAGTGAAAGATGAAGAAACAGGTCAATGGCTCAGACCAAGTGGAATAGGTGAAGAAAATAACACTATTTTTGAAGCAACCATTCTTGAAATTCGTGATAATTATTTTTTAGTAGAACCAGTAGAGGGTAGTCAAGAATTAAACAATGCAGATCTGATTACAGTACCAATGAAAAACATAGGTACTGCTCCACAACCAAATGTTGGTGACATTATTGAAATAGCATATAACGGAGAAATTGCAGAAAGTTATCCAGCACAGATAACAGAGGTTTACGGTATCAAAGTTGTCAAAGAAGCAGAACAATGGGATTTAATTCCTATGGTCATGGTAAATGGCGAGTTATATATTGACACAGGTCATGAAAGTACAGTAGAAGCCCGTTGTGGTGTTATGGATGGAGAGATTACGTCAGAAGTAGACGGAAGTGAAAAGCCAACAAAAGACAATCAATCTAACTTTGGTACAGGCTATGGATATCAATATGGTTCACAAGAAGGCATAATCGAGATTAATATGAATGAAAAATGGTGGGTTTTTGCAACAGAAAAAGTCCTGGCCAGTAGTGAACTTATGATAGACCCAGTTGCAGTAATAAGTATTCATAATGTTTTCACAGGAGAAAATGCGAACATCACTGAAAATGAGGATATCAGAACTATATCTAATATATCATGTGGTGATGCATGGAATACAGAAGGTACAACTGATTGTTTAAGCAACATTGAAATTACAATCAACGAAGAAACATACAAATATCATTCCGATTGTGGTACATTCAACGATAATGTAAATCAGAACTATTTATCACTGGATGACGAAAGGAAAGCTGTGGTAAATGCCATTTTTTCAGAGTATATATCACTCACAGCCACAGAAGTTCCAGCAGAATAAATTTGACAAAGGCTACCCGGTCAAAAAGATTGGATAGCTTTTATTATGTTTTAAACCTAAACTCAATTTCAATCCAGTCAGCAAAACTAATCTTTATCATATCCAAGCAAATCAATAGCTCAAATTGCATTAACTTCTTAAAATGTATAAATAACAGGATAGCTTGGGCTAAGTAATATCAGAAACACTTTTCCGAAAAGGGAGAAATTTAATAGCATAGAAACAGACAATTAAGAAACAAAAACAATGGCAGACGCTAAAACAGAAAAACAGAAAGTACAGGAAATAACGGAGAAGTTGGAGTAGGGTATCAAGGAACTTTTTGAAAGCGAGAAGTACAAGATTTATCTGAATACCATGTCAAAATTTCATAATTACAGCTTTAACAACACAATGTTAATTGCAATGCAAAAGCCTGACGCTACGTTAGTGGTCGGATTCAAGGAATATACTTTGCCGAATAAACAGGGGGGACGATAATGCAGGATGTTATGAATGTTAATCAGAAAGAATATAAAATTGTGAAGTTATTAGGACATGGAAAAGGTGGTTATTCCTATTTGGCAGAACGGGAAGGTAAATTTTATGTGTTAAAACAGATACACCATGAGCCATGTGAATATTACTCATTTGGCAATAAAATCGAAGCAGAACAAAATGATTATAACAGACTGTTGCAGACAGGAATCAGAATTCCAAGAATGTTAGACATTGATGTAGCAAATGAAAGAATATTAAAAGAGTATATTGACTATGAATGTAACAATTACATGGATGAATGGAATTTTGAAAATTGGGGGATTAAGTACTGGTCTAAGACACCGGAATTTATTGATTATATGGAGCAGCATTAGTTATGTAACTCAAGATTTTGTTCAATCGAAATCTCTTATAATCCTCAAAACTTGTTGATTTTACACGAATAAAAACTATACTATAGATAGTACCTATTATTAGAGTCAGAGCGCAGAGCAGAAAAAAGATACGAGGAAGTAATGATGAGAGCAGAAGATAAAACAAGAATGACAGAGGGAAGCATTTCCAGAAAAATTATTTTATTTGCGATTCCACTGTTTCTTGGAAATTTGTTTCAGCAATTGTATAACACGGCAGATTCACTGATCGTAGGAAATTATCTCGGCAGCAATGCGTTGGCGGCAGTCAGCTCATCCGGGAATCTGATCTTTCTGATGGTTGGATTTATCAATGGCATTGCAATGGGTGCAGGTGTTGTAATTGCCAGATATTATGGAGCGAAAGACAGGGCAAATCTGGAGAAAGCAATCCACACAACGGTTGCGTTTGGAATTGCAGCAGGAATTGCATTGACAGTGATCGGCATGCTTTTAGCACCGAAGATTCTGGTGCTGATGGGAACACCCGCAGAAGTGCTTCCGGAATCTATCACCTATTTCCGCACTTATTTTGCAGGCTCTATCGGAGTGATCATGTACAATATTTTTGTCGGAATTTTGCAGTCGGTTGGCGACAGCAGACATCCGCTGATTTATCTGATCATTTCTTCCTGTATCAATGTGGTGCTGGATATTTTCTTTATTTCAGGATTGGGGATGGGAGTCGGTGCAGCCGCTTTGGCAACAGCGATTTCCCAATTTATAAGTGCATTCTTATGTCTGATCCATCTTCTGAGAGCAAAAGAAGAATATAGGCTTCAGTTAAATAAAATACGTTTTGACAGCCAGATGCTGTGGCAGATCATACAAAATGGTGTGCCGTCCGGTTTTCAGAATTCTGTGATCGCCATTGCGAATGTTTTTGTGCAGACAAATATCAATGCATTTGGAAAAATGGCGATGGCAGGATGTGGATCTTATTCCAAAATCGAAGGATTTGCGTTTCTGCCGGTGACCTGTTTTACGATGGCGCTGACCACTTTTGTCAGCCAGAACCTGGGTGCAAAGCAGTATGACCGTGCAAAAAAAGGAGCGAGGTTTGGCGTTCTCTGTTCGATTATCATTGCAGAATTGATCGGAGTTGTGATTTATACAGCCGCACCGGTGCTTATTGCAGCCTTTAACAGTGAACCGGATGTAGTACATTATGGAGTTATGCAGTCGAGAACCATTGCGTTGTTCTATTTTCTGCTGGCTTTTTCCCACTGCATCGCTGCGGTGCTTCGTGGTTCGGGAAATGCATCGGTTCCGATGATCGTCATGCTGTGTGTATGGTGTCTGTTCCGTGTAAGCTATATCACGGTTACGGTTCATTTTATCCCGGACATCCGCGTGATCTTCTGGGCGTATCCATTGACCTGGAGTATTAGTTCGGTCATTTTCCTTGCTTTATTTTTGCGTGGAAAATGGGTGTATGGGTTTGAAAAGAGAAAATAAGCAGCATATCCGGCGTAGGGGAAAAGCTTGACAATTTCAGCTTTACGTCTAAAATAATATCATATGAATTTGAATGAGACTGATGCATAAAAGAATGTATCAGTCTTATCTTATGCAGAGGAGAACCGGAATTTATGAAAAAAAGTGGAACCATGAAAAAAATGCTCACCTATTATAAACCTTACATGCGTGTGTTCTGGACAGACATGTTTTTTGCAACGCTCTCTGCGGCGGTTGCCCTGATCATTCCGCTGGTCGTGCGGTATGTGACCTACAATCTTGTGTACCGTGAGCCGGCAGAGATTTTGCATCAGGCAGCATACATTGCCATTGGACTGTTTGCGCTGGTGGCGGTTGACTGTTACAGTAAATTCTACATTTGTAATTACGGACATGTGATGGGAGCGAAAATCGAGTATGACATGCGTGCGGAAATTTTCGCACATTATCAGAAACTGTCCTTTTCCTTTTATGATGACCAGAAAGTCGGACAGCTGATGAGCCGTATCACAACCGATCTTTTTGATATCAGCGAACTGATGCATCATGGACCTGAGAACATCATTCTGTCCGTGATCAAAATTGCCGGAGCGCTGATCATTCTTGTGAACATCAGCCCGATGCTTGCAGTTGCGGCTTTTGCAATTCTGCCGTTCATGCTGCTCTATGCATTTGTCCTGAATAAAAAAATGCGTCTCGCATTCAAACAGAACCGTGTAAAAATTGCGGACATCAATGCGCAGATCGAGGATAACTTATCCGGTATCCGGGTGGTAAAATCTTTTGCCAACGAAGCGATTGAAAACCGCAAGTTTAAACAAGGCAATGACGGTTTCCTTGCAGCCAAGAAAAACAGCTATTTTTACATGGGAAGTTATCAGGCAGGGCTTGGAGCGTTTACGACACTCATTCAGGTCAGTGTGATCCTGACAGGTACGGTGCTGATCGCAAAAGGCAGTGTGGACGTCAGCGACCTTGTCACATTTATGCTCTATATCAGTGTGTTTACGGATCCGGTCCGCACCCTCATTGATTTCACAGAGCAGTTTCAGAATGGTTATACCGGATTTGAGCGTTTTCAGGAGATCCTCGCCGTTCATCCGGATATCGAGGACAAAAAAGATGCAGTGGAACTTAAGGATGTAAAGGGAGATATTACTTTTGAAAATGTTTCATTCCAGTATGAGGAAAACACGGAAAAAGTGTTGAACCATATCAGTTTAAATGTTCCGGCGGGGGCTTACATGGCATTAGTCGGTTCCTCCGGCGCAGGAAAAAGTACGCTCTGTTCCCTCATTCCTCGTTTCTATGACGTGACGGGCGGCGCAGTAAAAATCGATGGAAAAGATGTGCGTGATCTCACCTTAAAGAGTCTGCGCGACCACATCGGCATTGTGCAGCAGGATGTGTATCTTTTTGTTGGAACTGTTTTTGACAATATCCGTTACGGAAAACCGGATGCGACAAGAGAGGAAGTCATCGAGGCAGCAAAAAACGCCAATGCGCATGAGTTTATCATGTCACTTCCAAACGGTTATGAGACGGACATCGGACAGCGCGGGATCAAGCTTTCCGGCGGACAGAAGCAGCGATTGTCCATTGCAAGGGTTTTCCTTAAAAATCCACCGATCCTTATTTTTGATGAGGCAACCTCCGCACTTGACAATGAGAGTGAAAAAGTAGTACAGGATTCATTGGAGAAGCTTGCAAAAAACCGTACCACGTTTGTAATTGCACACAGGCTTTCCACCATCAAAAACGCAGAGAAGATCATTGTTTTATCTGAGGATGGTATCGAAGAATCAGGAACACATGAAGAACTGATGGACAGGAAGGGAACTTACGAAAAGCTTTACAATATGCAGTTCCACAAATAAAATGAAAGCAGCAGAAAAAGAGGAGAATTGATATGCCGGAACTTATCCGTAAAAAAAAGAAAATGTCATCGTTTGAGATGATCGCATTTGGATTTGCAGGAGTGATATTACTTGGAGCAATTATTTTAATGCTTCCGATCTCATCTTCTGCCGGAGTTGTGACACCGTTTGATAAAACTTTATTTACTGCGACATCAGCTGTCTGCGTGACAGGACTTGTGGTCGTGGATACAGGAAGCTACTGGTCGGCGTTTGGCCAGGCAGTGATCTTACTTCTGATCCAGACCGGTGGATTGGGAGTCATCACTGTGGTTGCATCTTTTTCAATGGTTTCCGGGAGAAAGATCTCGTTAATGCAGCGGAGTACGATGCAGGATGCGATTTCAGCACCGAAAGTAGGTGGAATTGTCCGGCTTACGAAATTTATTCTACAGGGAACCTTTCTGATCGAACTGATCGGTGCCATTCTCATGCTTCCTGTATTTTGCAGGGATTATGGATGGAAAGGAATCTGGATGTCAGTCTTCCATTCGGTATCGGCTTTTTGCAATGCAGGTTTTGACATACTTGGAACGACGGAACAGACATTTCCATCTCTGACAGGATATATTGCCAATCCATTGATCAATATTGTGATCATGCTTTTGATCGTGATCGGTGGCATCGGATTTCTGACCTGGGATGATTTTTGCACAAACAAATGGAACTTGAAACGTTACCGTCTGCAGAGTAAGATTATCCTCGTTACCACCGCTGTTTTGATTTTACTGCCGGCTATTTTTTTCTTTCTGAGTGATTTCGCCGGATTTTCTATGGGAAAAAGAATACTGGCTTCTTTTTTTCAGTCGGTAACTCTTCGAACAGCAGGATTTAATACGGCAGATCTTGGTGCAATGAACGATTCTTCCAAAGCGATCATGATTTTGATGATGCTGATCGGTGGATCTCCGGGATCAACGGCAGGAGGTATGAAGACAACAACGATCGCAGTGCTGATACTGAATGCGTTTGCAACATTCGGAAGAGAGCCGGAAACAGAGGTTTTTGGAAGAAGATTCGATAATACAGTAGTGAAAAATGCGGCAACGATCGCTATTTTGTATTTTTTCCTGTTTTTTGCAGGAGGAATCGCAATCAGTCAGATAGAACATGTTGCATTATCGGATTGTCTTTTTGAAACAGCATCGGCAGTGGGCACGGCAGGACTTACATTAGGGATCACAACGGAGCTTGGACTGGTATCACATCTGATATTGGTTGTTTTGATGTATCTTGGAAGAGTTGGCGGACTGACACTTATATATGCTGCAATTTCAGTAAAAATCCAGAGTGGGGCAAAAAGACCGCTTGATAAAATAACTGTTGGATAAAGGAGAAAATTATAATGAAAAATATTTTGCTTATCGGACTCGGAAGATTTGGAAAGCATGTTGCATACCAGTTGAATGAGCTTGGACATGAAGTGATGGCTGTGGATGAGAATGAAAATCTTGTCAATGAAATTCTTCCGTATGTCACAGACGCACAGATCGGTGACAGTACCAATGAGAATTTTCTGGAGTCGCTTGGAATCAAAAATTATGATATTTGTTTTGTGACGATCGGAGGCAATTTCCAGAATTCCCTGGAGACAACTTCTCTTTTGAAAGAACTTGGCGCTAAAATGGTCATATCGCGTGCAGAGCGGGATGTACAGGCAAAGTTCCTGCTTCGCAACGGAGCAGACGAGGTCATTTATCCGGAAAAACAGATCGCCAACTGGGCAGCGATCCGCTATACGGCAGATCATATCCATGATTATATCGAAGTGGATGATTCACATGCTATTTTTGAGGTGGAGGTGCCGGGAGGCTGGATCGGAAAAACGATCGGTGAACTGGATATCCGTAAAAAGTACAGCATCAGTATTCTGGCGATCAAAACAGACGGAAAGATGAATATGGCGATTGGCCCGGATATGGAATTAAGCAGTGAAGATACCCTTTTGGTTCTCGGTACATACAGGGATATGCAGAAGTGTTTTCGGATATAATGGATAAAAATAAACAGGGTATAAAATAATTATTAAAAATTGCACAAAATTTGCATTTTGTAAAATAATCGAGTAAAATAGGAATGTTCGGGCAGAAAGTGTGATCCGGACAGACAAAGATAATACAATGTAACCATGATAATCTGCATTCTGCATATTATCAAGACATAAAAAGGAGTGGATTTATTATGACAAAAATTGATATTATTTCCGGTTTCTTAGGAGCAGGAAAAACCACATTTATTAAAAAAATGATCGATGAGGTATTTAAGGGCGAGAAGATCGTTCTGATCGAGAATGAGTTCGGTGAAGTCGGAATCGACGGCGGTTTCTTAAAAGATGCAGGAATCCAGATCACCGAGATGAATTCCGGCTGTATCTGCTGCTCATTAGTAGGTGATTTCGGAAAGAATCTTCACGAAGTGATTGACAAATATCATCCGGACCGCATTCTGATCGAGCCATCCGGTGTCGGTAAGTTATCCGATGTTATGAAGTCTGTGATCGATATCGAGAAAGAGGAAGACGTTAAATTAAACGGACTCGTAACTGTCGTAAATGCTTTAAAAGCAAGCAAACAGATGAAAGCATTCGGTGAATTTTTTAATAATCAGATTGAATATGCTACAGTTGTTGTACTGAGCAGAAGCCAGAATGCAACACCTGAGCAGTTAGAACTTTGTGTAAAACAGATCCAGACATTGAATCCAAAGGCTGCAATCATCACAACAGCATGGGATGCAATCAAAGGCGAGCAGATATTAAAAGTGATCGAGGGAGCAGATTCTCTTGAGATGAAACTGATGGCTGAGCAGCATGCCAAAGAAGAGGCAGAGGAGCATGAGCATGAACATCACCATCATGACCACGATGACCACGATCATGACGAGCACGGCCATGACCGCTGCTGCGGCCATCACCACCATCACCACCACGCGGATGAGGTGTTCACGAGCTGGGGCACCGAGACGCCGCGCAAATACACCGACGACGAGATCCGCACCGCGCTCGACGCGCTCATCAACGAGCACCGCTACGGAGTCGTGCTGCGCGCCAAGGGCATCGTGCCCGCGACCGACGGCGGCTGGATCCACTTTGACTACGTGCCCGGCGAGTCCGACGTCCGCCGCGGCAGCGCACAGGTCACCGGCCGCGTGTGCGTGATCGGGTCGCACCTGGCCGAGGATGCACTGAAGGAGCTGTTCCACATTGGCTGACACAAAACAGCAGGCACCGGATCTGCCGGTATACCTGTTCACCGGCTTCCTGGAAGCCGGCAAGACGAAATTCATCCAGGAGACGCTTGAGGACAGCCGCTTCCACAAGGGCGAGCGCACGCTGCTGCTGCTGTGCGAAGAGGGCGAGGAGGTCTATGAGCCGGACAAGTTCTGCGCCGGGAACGTCTTTGTGCGCAACATTGACGAGGAGTCCGACCTCACGGTCGAATACCTGAAGGCGCTGCAGGACGAGATCCGCCCCGAGCGTGTGCTTGTGGAGTACAACGGCATGTGGATGCTCGACTCGCTCTACGGCAACCTGCCGGAGGGCTGGGCGGTCGCGCAGGAATTCCTGTTTTGCGACGCGACGTCGTTTTTGAGCTACAACGCGAACATGCGCCAGCTCATGGTGGACAAGCTCAAGAGCGCCGAGCTCGTCGTGCTCAACCGCTACAACGACAGCATGGACCGCATGGAGATGCACCGCATCATCCGCGCCATCTCCCGCCGGTGCGACATCGCGTATGAATACACCGACGGCAAGGTCGTGTACGACGACATTGAGGATCCGCTGCCGTTCGACCTCGACGCCCCGGTCGTCGAGATCGAGGACCGCGACTTCGCCATCTGGTACCGCGACATGTCCGAGGAGCCGAAGAAATACGACGGCAAGACCATCGAGGTCAACTTCGTACTAACGGAGGACTCCGAACGCATGGATGAAATCGTGGTCACGGCCAACCGGAACGAAACCAACAAAAAAGAGAGCTCCACCATCGTGAACATCACATCGGGCAAGCTCTTCTCGGCCGTCGGTTCCTCGACACTCTCCGAATCCATGAACTTCACGCCGGGCCTCCGCATAGAGAACAACTGCGGCAACTGCGCCGTCACGCAGCTCCGCATCAACGGACTCGAAGGCCACTATTCACAGATACTGCTCGACAGCCGCCCGATATTCAGTTCGCTGGCCACGGTCTACGGCCTCGACCAGCTTCCCGTCTCCATGATAGAGCGGGTGGAGGTGGTACGCGGGGGCGGCTCGGCCCTCTACGGAGCCAACGCCATCGGCGGCGTCGTAAACATCATCACCAAGGAGCCCCTCTACAACACCCTGAACGTCTCCAACATCACGAATGTCTTCGGCAACGGCAAACTCGACATCAACACTTCCATCGGAGGCGCATTCGTCTCCGACGACCACAAAGCCGGCATGTATATCTTCGGCATGGTGAAGGAACGCTCGCCTTACGACCATAACGGCGACAACTTTTCGGACGTTCCCGGCATCAAGTCGGAAACGGTAGGCTTCCGGGGTTATTACCGCACCGGCCTCCGCTCCAAACTCACAGCCGAATACCACCACATCCACGAGTTCAGACGAGGCGGCGAAATGGTCGGAGAGGACGGCCAGGAGATGTTCGACCGG
>OLGL01002951.1_pt1 | contig 11791 bp, 9 predicted proteins | sample 1605041 | NCBI WGS metagenome assembly OLGL01 (sample SAMEA3888905, study PRJEB22519) | human gut metagenome | biome: human gut; feature: human-associated habitat; material: faeces | place: Denmark | collected 2010 | reverse complement strand
GAGGGGAATGGAGATACCACCGACTGGTTAAATTACCACCAAATTTGAAGAAGAATCTTCAGGGCAAAAAATAACTTTCATGACTCTCATCCTTTTTGCTAATATGCTGGTATCCTGATAAATAAGTATGATAGATCATTCCGAACTCCGGTATCTATCATACTTTCTTCATGAAAAATGAGCATCTGTCATTTCTGTTTTACTGCTTTTATTGCTTAATCTTTCCCAGTATTTGCCCGCACATAAATTATATGGCTACCGCTTCCAATGGTGTCGAGTACCCCTTCTTTCACCCAACCGTTCAACTCATTCAGCGCTTTGTTCTTCAGGAGTCCCGTCAGTTGCGTATATTCCTTGCGTCGTATCATCGGACGTTCATCCAGAAATTTCTCCAACCTGCGACGACGTTCTTCCACCGGAATTTCGGCAGAATGTGCAAATCCCGACTTCGCTTTTTCTACAAATCCACGAACCTTCTTTCGGAAAGAAGATGAAGGACGAAAATTTACATTGTCGAAATAGATGGACTGCGCATGTATCTCTTTGGCATCCATTACCGGACGTGCTTTCAACTTGGCTGAAAAATATCCGAGGTCGCCCAATTGAACGTGATAACCACTGATTAAATATTCAGATATTTTATTTTCAATCGCCAGCTGAACTCCTTCGATGTCTGCCGGGGTAAAACTGGAAGCCTGGGCGATCTCTTTTACAATGCGTTGAAAGTCGATAGTCCCGTTCGATACGATGCGGGGATACAACGGCTGTTTATCTTCATCTTCTTTTGAAGACGGCTTTTTGCGAAAATCATACTTTGCGTACATCTCTTTTCTTTTATTGGTTAATGTGGGTGAAATGCCTTTCCAAAGGCGCTCTAATGCTTGTTTTGCAGTAAGATAACCTACCTCTGCGGCCTGAATAATCAGCTTGGAGCAGCTGCTTTTTTCGGGCACACATTTGTGGGCTGTATAGCCCGCGAATGTAAACTGCACAGCCCGCATACATGGGCTGTACGGCACACGTATGCGGGCTGAAGTCTTACTGCCTGCAAAGATACATTATCCCGGCTTTATTTGCAAATTTAGTAAGTATTATTTCTGTAAAATAAAGCCGTATGATGCGGCAAATAAAGATACGGAAATTTGTTTGGACGAAGTGCTTGTTGTATCTTTGTATAGTTATAGTGCAGCTTTCCCTTTTACTAGAATGAATAATAAAAAAAGATGAAAATAACATTAGTCAGAGACGATGGCAAGGTAAATACCTTACGGACGTTGAAAATAGAGCTCCTTCTGGAGCAGATGAAAACGGAAGTCAAGGCGCAACCTGTCTCCAAAATGAGGGAAGCTTTGAGATATACTCTTCCGGGAAATTCGATTGAAGGGGTGCGTAAGGTTCCCAAAGTGATTCCTGCCGCAGCTTTTGTCCGTAAAGAAGGAGTGATGACTTTGAACGAATATAACGGCATAGTGATGATGGAAGTCAATCATCTTTCGGGAAGGACGGAAGCCGACGAGATAAAGGAATTAGTCAAAGAGTTTCCGCAAACGTTCCTCGCTTTCACAGGCTCCTCCGGTAAATCAGTCAAAATATGGGTACGGTTCACTTATCCGGACGATCGCTTGCCGGTCTCACGCGAGCAGGTAGAGCTTTTTCATGCGCATGCTTATCAGACGGCCGTGAAATATTATCAGCCGCAACTGCCTTTTGATATTGAACTGAAAGAACCGTTGCTCGAACAATATTGTCGGTTGACGTACGATCCCGAACTTTATTTCAATCCGGAAGCGATGCCCATTTATATGAAGCAGCCCGTCAGCCTTCCCTCCGAAACGGCTTTCATCAGGCGAACGCGGGAAACCGATTCTCCTTTACAACGAATGGCGCCCGGATATGAGAACTATGAAGCGTTGTCGGTGCTTTTCTCCGCTGCATTCAACAGGGCGCTTGAGGAATTGGACGGATATCGGGAGGGAGACGATATACAACCGTTGCTGGTGTGTCTGGCGGAGCATTGCTTCCGGGCGGGTATTCCCGAAGAAGATACTGTGCGGTGGACGAAGGCGCATTACAGGCTCCCTTCGGACGAGTTGCTGATTCGCGAAACGGTGAAAAGTGTATACCGGACTGCCAAAGGATTCGGAAAGAAGAGCAGTTTGACGGCCGAACAGCTTTTCGCCATGCAGATGGATGAATTTATGAAGCGTCGTTATGAATTCCGATACAATGCGTTGACCACGGAGGTGGAATATCGCGAACGGCATAGTTTCAACTTCTATTTTCGCCCGGTAGACAAGCGGGTATTGGCGAGTATTACGATGAACGCCATGTGTGAAGGAGTGAGAATGTGGGACAGGGATGTCATCCGTTATCTGGATTCCGACCATGTGCCTATCTATCATCCTGTGGAGGATTTCTTGTACCACTTGCCTCGCTGGGATGGTAAAGACCGGATTCTGGAACTGGCTAACCGCGTTCCCTGTGATAATCCGCACTGGGCACCGTTGTTCCGGCGATGGTTCCTGAGCATGACTGCCCATTGGATGGGGATGGATAAAAGACATGCGAACAGTACTTCGCCTTTGCTGATTGGTCCGCAGGCATACCGGAAGTCCACTTTTTGCAGAATGCTTCTTCCTCCTGCTTTACAGGCGTACTATACGGACAGCATTGATTTCAGTCGGAAGCGGGATGCGGAGTTGTATCTGAATCGCTTTTTGCTTATTAATATGGATGAGTTCGACCAGATAAGTCCCACCCAGCAGGCTTTTCTGAAGCATATTCTGCAAAAACCGGTGGTGAACACGCGCCGTCCGAATGCTTCGGCGGTGGAAGAACTTCGCCGGTATGCTTCGTTCATCGCTACAAGCAATCATCGGGATTTGTTGACGGATACTTCCGGTAGCCGTCGTTTCATCGGCATTTATATGACGGGAGGCATAGATGTGTCGCGTCCCATTGATTATGAACAATTGTATGCACAGGCGTTGGAACTGCTTTATCATAACGAACGTTATTGGTTTGACTCCGAAGAAGAGGCTATCATGACGGAAAGCAATCGTGAGTTTGAACAATCACCCGCTATTGAACAGCTATTTATGGTTTATTATCGTGGGGCAGAAGAAGAGGAGGAAGGTGAATGGCTGTTGGCTATCGACATCCTGCGACGGATTCAGAAAGCAAGTAAGATGACATTCTCTGCCAGACAGGCTTCTTATTTCGGACGTATCTTGCAACGGCTTGGGGTGAAATCCAGACGGAAAACGTATGGTACGTATTATCATGTCGTACCTTTGGAGGTAAAATAGATACTTCATTTTAATAGTATAAGTATGATAGATACCGGAGATAATAGTTATCTATCATACTTATAGCTTTAGTTATAAGGAATTTATGAAAAAGAATGAAAGTATGATACTTGTTTTTTATTCATAAAGAAGATATTTGTTTCTCATCTTCTTGTAATCCTGTAATTCCTTTTGCCAACTATTTCGGATAGTCTCTTCCGAATCGCCTCTGAGGATAGCTTTGCGTACACTATCCGTGCCCATGAGCAAGTCAAACCACCGGGCACGGGAGAAGAAAGCGGTACCTTCGCCGGATAAACGGTAGAAATGCAGGAAATAGCGGAGTGTAAATCCGTTCACATCGTCTGCGTTCCGGAGGTCTTCACCGTAGCAGACTACATTTTTGTGCATCGGATTCTTGTCAAAACCGGGGAGAGAGCGGGGAGTGAAAGTAAAATCTCCGTATTTCTTGTTGGGTGCGCCCAATACTTGGAAAGGAAATGTCGTTCCCCGCCCTACGCTGACGCGGGTAGCCTCAAACGGGCAGAGTGACGCATACAGGCGAATGGACTGATCGTTCGGCAGGTTGGGAGAGGGCTTTATGGGAAGCGAATAGGGTTCTCCGTGTATCCAACCCGTGGCTGGAATTACTTTTAATGAACAAGGATTTTTCTTGTGGGCAATCCAGCCTTCTCCGTTAATCATTCGTGCCAGTTCGCCGATAGTGCATCCGTGGAGTACCGGGATAGGAAGCATACCGACAAAACTCCGGTAGGCCGGTTTGAGTATCGGACCCTCTACGTAGTCGCACGGATTGGGCCGGTCTAGTACAATCATTTCCTTATTGTTTTCTGCACAGGCTTCCATTACGTAGTACATTGTGCTGATATAGGTATAGAAACGTGCTCCCACATCCTGAATATCGAATAAAATAACGTCGATGTCTTTCAGTTGGGCGGCAGTCGGCTTTTTGTTGTTTCCATAAAGAGAGACGATACTGACTCCGGTACGGGAGTCTTTGCCGTCTTTCACAGTTTCCCCCGCGTCTGCATTTCCACGGAAACCATGTTCGGGGGCAAATACCTTGACTACGTTGATCTGTTGTTTCAACAGAGTGTCGAGCAAATGAGTCTGCCCCGTTCCTACAACAGAGGTATGATTGACCACCATTCCGACACGTTTGCCTTGAATGAACGGCAGATATTGTTCGAAGCGTCCGGCGCCTGCGACAACTTTGCCGCTAATGCATTCAGGAAAGACTGTAACAAACAGAAAAAAAAGAATGAGGGAAGTTCTATTTCTCATGTCGGTGATTTTTTGTAATATTGCACAAAAATATTAATTTCTCATCAAGAGAACAAAAAATAGAGCACATGAATCCATACGAAATCATTGATAAGTATTATCCGGAAAATACGGAGCAGCGGCAAATCTTAGTAATACACAGTCTTTCTGTGGCCGGAAAGGCCATGAAAATACTGGATGCGCATCCCGAACTACGTTTGAACCGGAGTTTCGTGAAAGAAGCCGCCCTATTACATGATATCGGTATTTTTCAGACCAATGCGCCTACGATTCAGTGTTTCGGTTCGCATCCTTATATAGCTCACGGTTATTTGGGAGCTGAAATCTTGCGTGAAGAAGGTTTCCCGCAGCATGCACTGGTTTGCGAACGCCATACAGGGGCCGGACTATCCTTGCAGGACATTGTCGACCAGCAGCTTCCTGTACCCCATCGCGAGATGTTGCCCATAACTCTGGAAGAACAGTTAATCTGCTTTGCCGATAAATTCTTTTCTAAGACTCACCTGGACGAGGAAAAGTCGGTAGAGAAAGCCCGTCATAGTATTGCTAAATATGGTGAAGAAGGCCTAAGCCGTTTTGACAGATGGTGTTCTCTCTTTTTATAGCACTAAAAAATAATTAAATAACGAAGATTCTAACTCATAATTGGTGAAGTTTATGTACTTTTGCCACTTCAAGCGTAAACTATTAGTTAATGGCGCCATTGAAAGCAAAAATACTTATATCATCTATACTGCTGATTGTCTTACTGATGCTTCCCGATGAGGCTACGTCTCAACGTCGAAGAAGAGGAATGATTGCCCCCAATACTGCACAGAATGATTCCCTTCACGGAAATGATTCATTGAAAGCAGATACGGTTACGGTACGCATGGACTCTATCGCACCGGCTAAGAAGAAACAACCGCTCGACGCACCGGTTATTTATGAATCTAACGACTCCACAGTTTTTACTTTGGGCGGAGCCGCTACGTTGTATGGTAGCGGAAAAGTTAATTACCAGAATATAGAGTTGGCAGCGGAAGTTATTTCAATGAATCTGGATAGCAGTACGGTGCACGCCTACGGTATCAAAGACTCTTTGGGAGTGGAAAAAGGTAAACCTGTATTTAAAGAGGGAGATACCACTTATGATACGGAAACTATCCGGTATAACTTCAAAACTAAAAAAGCGGGAATCACCGAAATCGTAACTCAACAGGGGGAAGGATACGTGACCGGAAGCAAAGCCAAGAAGGGGGCCAATGATGAAATTTTTATGGAGCATGGGCGCTATACGACTTGTGACCACCATGACCATCCTCACTTCTATATGCAGTTGACAAGGGCCAAGGTGCGTCCTAAAAAGAATGTAGTGACGGGACCTGCCTATCTGGTGGTGGAAGATGTACCTTTGCCGTTGGCTGTTCCGTTCTTTTTCTTCCCGTTCTCCAGCAGCTATTCTTCCGGTTTCATCATGCCGACTTATATGGACGACTCCAGTCGCGGTTTCGGTCTGGCAGAAGGCGGATATTATTTTGCTATCAGTGACATCATGGACCTGAAAATGACGGGAGATATCTTTACCAAAGGTTCGTGGAGACTTTCCGGATTGACCAACTATAATAAACGATATAAATACTCCGGTACGCTGCAAGCGGATTATCAGGTCACTAAGACGGGGGACAAAGGGATGCCGGATTATGCAGTTGCCAAGGACTTTAAGATTGTCTGGAATCATCGCCAGGATGCCAAGGCGAGTCCGAACAGTACTTTCTCTGCCAGTGTAAACTTCTCGACCAGTAGCTACGAACGCTCAAATATCAACAACCTTTATAATTCACAGTTGTTGACTCAGAATACCAAAACATCAAGTATCAGTTATTCACGCAGTTTCCCTGATATCGGTCTGACGCTTTCCGGAACGACCAATATCGCACAGACCATGCGTGACTCTTCCATTGCGGTGACGTTGCCCGACTTGAATATATCGTTGAGCCGTCTCTTCCCGTTCAAACGCAAGAAAGCGGCCGGGGAAGAACGCTGGTATGAAAAGATTTCTCTTAGCTATACAGGACGTCTGACAAACAGTATCCGTACGAAAGACGACCGTCTGTTCAAAGCCGGACTGAGCGAATGGGAAAATGCGATGAATCATAATATCCCTATCAGCGCTACTTTTACTCTGTTCAAATATTTGCAGGTTAATCCTTCGGTGAATTATACGGAACGTTGGTATACCCGTAAGGTAAATCAGCAATATAATGAGGAAACGCGTAGACTGGAAGCATTGCCGGGCGATACGATTAACGGTTTCTACCGGGTATCCAACTATTCGGCAAGTTTGAGTCTGAGCACCAAATTGTATGGTATGTACAAACCTCTTTTCATGAAGAAAAAGGAAATACAGATTCGTCATGTGTTTACGCCACAAGTTAGCCTGAGCGGTGCTCCGGGATTTAGCAAGTATTGGGAGGAGTATACTGATTATAACGGTGATACACAATATTATTCTCCTTTTACCGGACAGCCTTATGGCGTTCCTTCCCGTGAAGGTTCGGGAACAGTCAGTTTCTCGATAGCCAATAACTTGGAAATGAAGTATTACGACGCAAAAGAAGATACGGTCAAGAAAGTGAGCCTTATTGATGACTTGAGTGCAAATATGTCTTATAATATGGCGGCAAAGGAACGGCCGTGGAGTGATTTGAGCATAAATCTGCGTTTGAAGTTGACCAAGAGTTATACCTTTAATATGAATGCGTCATTTGCTACGTATGCTTATACTTTTGATAAAAGCGGTAATGTAGTTACCGGTAACCGGACGGAGTGGTCGTATGGTCGCTTCGGACGTTTCCAGGGATATGGTTCTTCATTTAACTATACTTTCAATAATGATACTTGGAAGAAGTGGTTCGGACCGAAAGAGGATGAAGATAAGGATAAGAAGAAACCGGAAGGTGATGATGAAGATTCGGAAGGCTCGGAGGAAGACGGAACTGTCACTAAGAAGGTCGAGAATGCGCAAGCGGACTCGGACGGTTATCAGGTATTCAAAATGCCTTGGTCTTTGAGTTTTAGTTATTCGTTCAATATCCGTGAAGATAGAACGAAGCCTATTAACCGCCACTCTATGAGATATCCTTATACGTATACACATAATATCAACGCGAACGGAAACGTGAAAATATCCAATAACTGGTCGCTTTCATTCAACTCCGGTTACGACTTCCAGGCAAAGGAGATCACACAAACTTCTTGTACGATTTCCCGCGATTTGCACTGTTTCAACTTGTCCGCCAGTCTTTCACCTTTCGGACGGTGGAGATATTATAATGTTACTATCCGGGCAAATGCAAGCATTCTTCAGGATTTGAAGTATGAACAGAGAAGCCAGACGCAAAGTAATATCCAGTGGTACTAGGATAAGCGTAGAGTTGAAAGATATATAATTGCATTGTTGCAATATTATGGAAAAAGAAAATGGCTGTGCTATTCATTGGGTAATAGCGCAGCCATTTTCTTTTTCAACTCTCAACCTGTATTCAACTACCAGTTGATTTCCGTTTCTCCATGTGCCTTTAAATAATCATTTGTCCGGCTGAAATGCTTGTTGCCGAAGAAACCGTTATAGGCGGATAGGGGAGAAGGGTGTGCAGAGGTAAGCACTAAATGCTTGTTCCGGTCAATGAAAGCTCCCTTCTTTTGAGCGTACGAGCCCCATAAGATAAACACCAGGTGCTCCTTGCTTTCTGCCAGGGCACGAATAGCGGCGTCGGTAAATGTCTCCCAACCTCGGTTTTGATGAGAACCGGCTTGGTGTGCACGTACAGTCAGTGTTGCGTTGAGCAGCAGTACACCTTGTTCGGCCCAGCGGGTTAAGTTTCCTGTGGTAGGAGCATCTGTTCCTATATCTGCTTTGATCTCTTTGAATATATTCACCAGTGAGGGCGGGAATTGTACTCCGTCGTTAACGGAGAAACAAAGTCCGTGTGCCTGACCCGGTCCGTGATACGGATCCTGTCCGATGATTACTACTTTTACCTTATCGAAAGGACAAAGGTTGAAAGCATTGAATATCAACCTTCCGGGAGGAAATATCTGATATTGGCTATATTCGCTTTTTACAAATTCTGTAAGTGTGCGGAAGTAGTCCTTGTCAAATTCCGGTTGCAAATGTGTTTTCCAACTTTCTTCTATCTGTACGTTCATAGCAATTATATAAGGTGTATATCAAGTTCTTCGCATTCTTTGCGCATATCTTCGGGCCAGATGCTGGCCTGTATTTCTCCGATATGTGCTTTCCGAAGGTAGAACATACACAAACGTGACTGTCCGATACCTCCACCGATAGATAACGGGAGAGTGTCATTCATCAGGCGCTTGTGGAAATAGAGTTCCAGTCTTTTTTCTTCGTGCTCCTCTTTCAACTGACGTTGCAGGGCCTCTTTGTCTACACGTATACCCATAGACGAAAGTTCGATAGAACGTTGCAGTACATCGTCCCAAAGCAACAGGTCGCCGTTTAGTCCGGGCAGGCCGTTCAAGCCGTTTGTTGTGTAGTCGTCGTAGTCCGGAGCACGGCCGTCATGTTTCTTGCCGTCGCTCAGTTTGCAGCCTATGCCGATAATGAATACGGCACCGTATTTCTGGCAGATAGCGTGCTCACGACATTTAGGTTCCAGGTTCGGATAGAGTTGGCGTAACTCCTCGGAGTGGATGAAATGTAACTTTTGAGGCAGGCACGGCTTGATTTGAGGATACATTTCGTATACCATATATTCTGTGCGAATCATGGCTGCATAAATGCGGTTAACGATTTCTTTCAGGAAGTTTACGTTTCTGTCTTCGTCGGTAATAACACGCTCCCAGTCCCATTGGTCTACATAAAGTGAATGTAGATTACCCAGTTCCTCGTCGGAGCGGATTGCGTTCATGTCGGTATAGATACCGTATCCCGGTTCAATGTGATAATCGGCTAAGGTCAGTCTTTTCCATTTAGCCAGTGAATGAACTACTTCTGCTTGTGCGTCGCCCAAATCTTTTATCGGGAAAGAAACAGGTCGTTCTATTCCATTCAAATCATCGTTGATACCCATGCCTTTCAACACAAACAGGGGGGCTGTCACACGTCGCAGGCGTAGTTCGGATGATAAGTTTAATTGGAAGAACTCTTTTATTTGCTTGATTCCCAGCTCGGTCTGTTTCAGGTCGAGAAGCGGTTTGTAGTTCTTAGGTTTTATCAAGTAACTCATAGGTTTGTTAAATGTTAATTGTCGGCAAAGATAGGAATAAAAATGATATATGTATTGAGATTTCTCTAAAAGATTGTCAAATTGATAAAGTATGTGCTATAAAGCATTTCAAAATAACAGAGTGTTAACAGGTGTGGGTACTTTAATAACTATAAAAAAAGAAGAATCATTAGGAAGATGAGAAGATTTTTTATACTTTTGTCCTCACATTTAGAAAGAATGGCTTCTTTATTTAAGCGGATGAAGCGTTTTTTCTAGCCTGATAAATTTGTATAAGCACCTGTAGTTCAATGGATAGAATGGAGGTTTCCGGTACCTCAGATAAGGGTTCGATTCCCTTCGGGTGTACTTTAAAGCCGTACTTGCAGAGAGTACGGCTTTTTATTATTGTATTTTCAGCCCATGTATGGTATATGATGTTACAGCACAGAGCTTTTTATCTTCGAATATTTTTATAGCATCCTTTTTTAGTCATGACCTCTTGTATTTTGATTTTTTTCCTTGTTCAACCAGAATTGTCGCTTATGCAAATGTACAACTTTCACATGATATAAAAGCAGTAATAGATAAAATCTTGTGTTCCATATTATTATCCGTAGTTGCATAATTTAGTCTAAAGAGAATGAAAAGTTGTTTTAGATGATTGGAATCTCATAGAAAATGCTAACTTTGTAACGATGAAGAAGTAAAAAAATGATGTTGATATAGTGTATTTATAGCTTTCCGAAAGTAGATATCTGACGATAAATTATATTAATCCCATAAATATAAATTAGAATGGAAGAAGCTAGAAAAAAGAAATGGGCTAGTGTAGCGCTGATTATCGGAGCTATTGGTTTTATCATTATTATGATTTACTTTACAGTTATTTCAAGTCTCAACATGTAAAACAGATCATTATGGCATTGAAAAATTGAAGCTTGGACATTTCGTTTGAATCTGTCCAAGCTTGTTTTTTATGGTTCCGGATGATTGACCGGCAATATGGTAACGCTTTCTCTTTAGCTTCTTGAAACCTGAAGTCCCTTGTCAGAAAGCGTCATTTCTACAAAACGAGCGCGTGGGTTGGGAGCTTGTTCTGTCAATATCCGTCGGATCTGTCCGGCTGCTTGAGGGTCTTTGGCTACCATATATAAATAACCGCCACCGCCTGCGCCGGGGAGTTTGTATCCTAGGGTATAATCTTTGATTTTCTCAATAATGGCTGCTACTGCCGGCGGATTGGTTCCGCAATCTAATGCCTGGTTTTGTATCCAGGTTTTGCCGACCAATCGACCGAAACTATCGAAGTTGCTGCGCAGGATAGCTTCACTCATATCCATTGCATGGGCTTTCATCTCGGCTAGCAAACTTAGATGTGGACCGGAATTGAGGAACATGGAACTGACAATTTCCGCTAGAATACTTTTGGCAGTACGGGTAATTCCTGTATAATATAACAGATGACAGTCGCGGTAGTCGGGATGAATAAAGAGTTGGTCGGGTAACCAGCGCACTAATGGATTCTGTCCGAAACCTGCTTCGGATTGCAGTAGTTTAATGCCGGAAAAAACACCGCCATATTGATCCTGCCAACCTCCTCCTGTGGTCAGTAGTTGTTCCAATACTAATGTGTAACTACATATATCATTTTTATCCCAAGCCAATCCGCAGAAATCATTGATTGCTCCGAGCACGGTGGATGCCAGGATAGAACTGGTGCCCAAACCCGAGCCAGCAGGAATAGCAGCCAACAGGGTAATTTCAATTCCCGAGCCGAAAGCTTCCAGCTGTTTGGCTAAAGAAGGGTAGGATTCTGTTGAGAATGCCGGCGCGAAACCTGCCAACGTAAGGGCGGCTTTGGGGATGGAAAATGGAGAGAATCTGTATTTACTTTTTACAGAGAATTTTTACTTGCGCAGCAGGAGGCAGGAAAAGAAGTCGATGTGCCGGAAAACTCGTTTGATGTCTATGATCTTGCGGCGC
>OLGL01002938.1_pt1 | contig 11843 bp, 10 predicted proteins | sample 1605041 | NCBI WGS metagenome assembly OLGL01 (sample SAMEA3888905, study PRJEB22519) | human gut metagenome | biome: human gut; feature: human-associated habitat; material: faeces | place: Denmark | collected 2010 | reverse complement strand
TAATTATGAAGTAAAGTTCGAAATCGAAGGGCAGGGCCAACTGGTTGCCGATGAAGAAACATTCACCAATCCACGTCCGGTACTTTGGGGAACTGCTCCGGTGCTGGTAAGGTCCACCACTACACCGGGAGAAATTAAAATCCGTGCATCAGTGGTATGGCAAGGCAAACATACGCCGGTTCCGGCAGAACTGATTATTCCTACTTTTCCATCAGAACATACGCTGGTAGCAGACAAAGATGAACTGACACAAGCACAATCCGCAAGCAAAGATGCCGGAAATAAAATAAATACCGCTCCATCCGATTGTGAGAAACGTGTACTTGAATTACAACAGGAACTGAACCGCCTGAAACTGAAAGAAGTCGAAAAACAACAGAGTGACTTTGAATAATGCGCATAGTTCTATCTATAAACAGAAAAAACACAAACTTATTAAAATACAGTTATGATAAATAGAATAGTATATACTTCATTTTTATTAGGAGCGAGTTTCGCCAGTACAGAAGCACAGGTAAGTACTCCTCCCAATATTGTATTGATTTTATGTGACGACATGGGATTCTCCGATCTGGGTTGCTACGGAAGTGAAATCCAGACTCCCAACATAGACCGTCTGGCAGAAAACGGGGTACGCTTCAGCCTGTTCAAAAATACAGGAAGAAGCTGCCCTAGCCGTGCTGCTTTGCTGACAGGACATTATCAGCACGAAGCCGGCATGGGAGGGATGACGGCAGTAGATGAACACCGCCCCGGATACAGAGGACAAATTACAAAAAACATCCCCACCATTGCCGAGGTGATGAAAGCGAATGGCTACAGCACATATATGAGCGGTAAATGGCACGTCACAGTGGACGGAGCTTTTGATACTCCCAATGGCAGCTATCCGGCCCAACGGGGATTTGACAAATATTACGGTTGTCTGAGCGGAGGAGGCAGTTATTATAAACCAACACCGGTATACAGCAATCTGACCCGAATCAAAGAATTCCCCGATGACTATTACTATACCACTGCCATCACCGATTCCGCCGTCAGTTTTGTCAAGCAACACCCTACAGACAAACCGATGTTTATGTACGTAGCTCATTATGCCCCTCACTTACCCCTCCAGGCTCCTGCCGATCGTGTAGAGAAATGCAGAGACCGATATAAAGTGGGATATGACATGTTGCGTAAACAACGTTTCGACAGGTTAAAGGAGCTGAAGTTCATTTCGGACGAAATGGATTATCCTGTCTACCAAAAAGAATTTGACGGAAAACGTCCCTCTTGGGAAACACTCACACCAAAGCAACAGGAGCAATGGATTACCGATATGGCAACCTATGCCGCCATGATCGAAATTGTGGATAGCGGAATCGGTGAACTGGTGGAAACCATCAAGGAGAAAGGGATGCTGGACAATACCGTATTTATCTTCTTAAGCGATAACGGTGCAACCAAAGAAGGCGGATACCTGGGCCAGCTTATGGCTGATTTGAGCAATACTCCTTATAGAAGCTATAAGTCACAATGTTTTCAGGGAGGCACAAGTACCCCTTTTATCTTATCTTATGGCGATGCCGAAAAAAACAAGATGAAAGGTCAGATTTGCAGGCAACCTGCCCACATTATAGACATACTGCCTACCTGCATGGATATTGCCACAGCTACTTATCCGTCAGAATTCAAAGAGAATTTGCCCGGCAAGAGCTTACTCCCTCCAATCCATGGAAAAAAGATAAAGCCCAGAGAATTATACTTTGAGCATCAAAGTTCCTGCGCCATTATTTCCAATCATTGGAAACTGGTACGCGGCAGCCGGAATGAACCATGGGAGCTAATCGACTTATCGGCAGATCCGTTCGAAACCAAGGATTTGTCCGCCCAATATCCGAAGCTAATGAAAAAACTAGAGGCTAAATGGAATAAATGGGCGAAACAATGTAATGTCTTTCCACTCGAAAACAAACCTTGGACCGAAAGAATTAACTACTATCTGAAACAAAATCCGGATCAAAGCGGAATAGAATAAAATCCGGGAACAATAGCCTTCTTAATACTAGGTTTAGAAAAAAGACTGTTCCTTTTAGACGAACAGTCTTTTTTCTGTTTACAAGACATATTGTTTGTATATAGCTGTTTTTTTATTACTTTTGTGCCTTCAGCCCCAAAGAGCTGTAACACACTTAAATTCATGAAATATACTTTTATCTAATAATAAACACGCTACGACAATGAGAAAGAAACATTCGCTCCTATTTTGTGCCTTATTTACGATTTTTACGGGACATGCAGAAGATACGGATTATACCAAAGGACTTTCTATCTGGTTTGATTCTCCCAATACATTACAAGGAAAAGAAGTCTGGCATAGTTCCAAACAGGATGCCAGTTGGGAATCACAGTCATTGCCTATAGGTAATGGAAGTATCGGTGCTAATATTTTGGGTTCAATAGAGGCGGAACGCATAACTTTTAATGAGAAAACGCTTTGGCGTGGCGGTCCTAATACAGCCAAAGGAGCAGATTACTATTGGAATGTGAACAAACAGTCCGCGCACATCCTGGACGAAATACGTAAAGCATTCGTAGAAGGAGACCAGAAAAAAGCGGAAAAACTGACACGCGAGAATTTCAACAGTGAAGTCCCTTATGAATTTTCCAGAGAAAAGCCTTTCCGGTTTGGTAACTTCACTACAATGGGAGAATTCTATGTAGAAACAGGATTAAGCACAATAGGCATGAGTGACTACAAACGTATCTTATCATTGGATTCGGCAATGGCGGTGGTTCAGTTCAAAAAAGATGACGTAGCATATCAGCGTAACTATTTTATTTCTTACCCTACCAATGTGATGGTGATGCGTTTCAGTGCCGACCAACCGGGCAAACAGAATCTCACTTTCAGATATGCCCCCAATCCGGTATCTACAGGGCAGTTCTCTGCCGACGGTAATAATGGTCTTGTTTATACGGCTTCTCTGGATAATAATGGAATGAAATATGCAGTCCGTATTCAGGCAACAGTAAAAGGCGGTACCTTAAACAACACAGATGGACGGATTACAGTGAAAGAAGCTGATGAAGTCGTATTCTATGTGACTGCAGATACCGATTATAAAATGAATTTCGCACCGGACTTTACCGATCCAAAAACATATGTCGGCGTTAATCCGCTTGAAACAACCCAGCAATGGATGAAGGATGCCGTATCCAAAGGATATTCCAACTTACTGGACGAACACTACAAAGACTACGCTTCTTTGTTCAACCGAGTGAAACTGGAATTGAATCCTACAGTGAAAACATCCAATCTGCCCACTGCTCAACGACTGAAAAACTATCGGAACGGACAACCTGACTACTACTTGGAAAAGCTCTATTACCAGTTCGGACGCTATCTGTTGATAGCCAGTTCCCGACCGGGTAATATGCCTGCCAATCTGCAAGGCATCTGGCATAACAACATAGACGGCCCCTGGCGTGTGGATTATCATAATAACATTAATATCCAAATGAACTACTGGCCGGCCTGCTCTACAAACCTGGATGAGTGCATGCTCCCGCTAATTGATTTCATCCGTACCTTAGTGAAACCGGGTGAAAAGACCGCTCAGTCTTATTTTGGTGCAAGAGGATGGACAGCATCTATTTCCGCCAACATCTTTGGCTTTACTACCCCATTGGAAAGTCAGGACATGTCCTGGAACTTTAATCCGATGGCAGGTCCCTGGCTGGCAACTCACGTTTGGGAATATTATGACTATACCAAGGACCTGAAATTTCTGAAAGAAACAGGATATGAACTGATTAAGAGCAGCGCCAACTTTACTGTTGACTATCTCTGGCATAAACCGGACGGAACGTATACGGCTGCCCCCTCTACTTCACCGGAACACGGCCCTATCGATCAGGGAGCTACATTTGTGCATGCAGTTGTCCGTGAAATCCTGCTGGATGCTATCCAAGCGAGCAAAGAATTGGGAATAGACAAAAAGGAACGTAAACAATGGGAGCACGTGCTTGCCAATCTCGTCCCTTATAAAATAGGTCGCTATGGTCAGTTACTGGAATGGTCAACCGATATCGACGATCCGAAAGACGAACATCGCCATGTAAATCATCTCTTCGGTCTGCATCCCGGACACACTGTTTCTCCTGTCACTACTCCCGAACTGGCAGAAGCAGCCAAAGTTGTATTGGTGCATCGTGGTGACGGAGCTACCGGCTGGAGTATGGGATGGAAGTTGAACCAGTGGGCACGCTTACAAGATGGAAATCACGCTTATACCCTCTTTGGTAATCTGCTGAAAAACGGAACAGTAGATAACCTTTGGGATACACACCCACCCTTCCAGATTGACGGAAACTTTGGCGGCACAGCCGGTATCACAGAAATGCTATTACAGAGCCACATGGGATTCATCCAATTACTACCTGCTTTACCGGATGCCTGGAAAGACGGCTCTATTTATGGCATATGCGCAAAAGGAAATTTCGAGATAGATATTGCATGGAAAGACGGACTTCTAAAAGAAGCGACTATCCTGTCCAAAGCAGGACAGAATTGTATCGTGAAGTACGCCGGTCAAACAATCTCTTTCAAAACAGTGAAAGGGCGTAGCTATCAGCTAAAATACGACAAAGAGAATGGATTAATAAAAATCAAATAATAACATAACACTTTAACCTATGTCATCTTAGATGAATACAAAAACATTTACCCCCAAATCGACCATGAAAATTTATACTTGTCTTTGCTTGCTTTTCTTAGCCGGTTATCTGGTTGCCCAGAATAATACTTCGGCATTGTTACCTATGCCCAATCAGATAACTTCAGTAAAAGGGAAACCCTTTACTGTCCGTTCCGGAAAAACGGCCATTTATTTGAGTCAGCCGGAGTTGCAGTTCACTGCCAATACGCTGCAAAATATATTATCAGACAGAATGCAAGTGGAAATTCCACTTGCTTCCGAATCCGACCGTGCTGATATCCGCTTGTTAATTGACCCTGCAATGGAAGGAAATGAGCACTATCGCATCGAAATAACTTCCAAAAGGATAACTATCAGCGGAGCTACTGTACGAGCTGTTTATTATGGAGTTATGACTATGGACCAGCTTCTTTTAGGTGATGTATGCGCCACTACACAAAAGAAAATTTCTCCTGTCTACGTTGATGATGCGCCCCGATTCTCTCATCGGGCATTGATGCTCGACCCCGCCCGTCATTTTCTTCCGGTCAATGATGTGAAGTTCTTCATTGACCAGATGGCACATTACAAATACAACATACTCCAATTGCATTTGACAGATGACCAGGGATGGAGAGTCGAAATAAAAAAACATCCTAAACTAGTTGGCAAAGATTATTATACCCAAGAGCAGCTTGCCGAAATCATTCAATATGCTGCCCAACGGAATATCGAGGTCATTCCCGAACTGGATATCCCCGGACACACCGTAGCTATATTAGCAGCTTATCCCGAATTAGGATGTACTCATACCGATACGCTGCCTAAGATAGTAGGCAAAACTACGGATTTAATGCTTTGTGCAAATAATCAGAAAGTGTATTCCGTCTATCAGGATATCATCAAAGAAATATCTTCTTTGTTTCCATCCGATTATATACATTTAGGAGGCGACGAAGCTGTTATAGAAAAGAACTGGACTCAACGTACCCGTTGCCAGGCCATGATGAAAGAGTTAGGCTATCAGAAAGCTTCGCAACTCATGATTCCTTTTTTCAGCCGCATGCTTTCGTTTGTTCAGGAAAATAATAAGACTCCTATGCTTTGGTGCGAACTGGACAATATTTATCCGCCTGCCAACGACTATCTCTTTCCTTATCCCAAGAACGTAACTTTAGTAAGCTGGCGTGGAGGATTGACACCTACTTGTCTTGAACTTACCCGAAAACATGGCAATCCGCTTATCATGGCACCGGGTGAGTACGCTTATCTGGATTATCCGCAACTGAAAGGAGATTTCCCCGAGTTTAACAATTGGGGCATGCCCGTCACCACTTTGGAGAAGTCTTATCAATTCGACCCGGGATATGGCGTGTCCGCTGAAGATCAAGCCCATATCATAGGAGTTATGGGCACTTTATGGGGAGAAGCTATACGGGATATAAACCGGGCAACTTATATGGCATACCCGCGCGCTTTCGCACTGGCAGAAGCAGGATGGACACAAATGAAACATCGCAATTGGGAATCATTCAAACAACGTCTTTACCCCAATCTGACTAATATGATGAAGAAAGGGGTTTCGGTACGTGTTCCTTTTGAGATAGTTGACAGGAAGTAAAATCTCAATTATAAGCCATTTAATATGCTATTTCAACTAAACATGAGATACTAGCTATTTTTAGGGATAGAACATTGATGAAGCTATTCAAATAGTATATAAAGTGGAAGCATAGTACTATTATTTATTATACTAGTACACAGTTAGATATATATTATTATATTCTCAAAGTATTCTCACGCCTTTGAGAAAAAATTCTCACCGCAATGAGAAAAAATACTCATACCTATGAGAAAAATTTCTCATTGCAGTGAGAAATTATTCTCATTGTGGTGAGAATAAAAAGGTCTTTGTACTTCACTGATAATAATTCGGTATTTCTTGTTTTATAGATGCTTTAATTCATTACGGAATAAAGGAATGGATATTTTTATGATGCGGTAGCTTTGATATTTCAAATAAGTTCTTATGGAACTTAATCGTATTAGAAGGAGGAAAGCTAAATGGTAGTTAATGAGTATCTTGTAAATAGGAATGACTTTTATTCTATTTTGAGTACTAATATAGAGACTCAAATTGTCGTATTTTGATGAGGAATTGTTTTCAAAAACTGCGGGAAAAGTTTAATTAACTAATTGTCAAGACGTAAAGAGTAGAAAGTTAGGGACAGGTAACGAATTAGTAACGGTGCGGGGTTCTTTGCGTTTCTTCGCTCTGCGCTGATAACTTGGTACAAATGTACGAATTTGGACTGAAAACAGGAAATAAATAAGGGAAATTTTTTATTGGGGGAGTTTTGACGGGAGAGCAGAGGGCGTGGAAATGCGGGGTGCAAAAAATGGGATTGCACTATGCTTTTTAGTAAATTTGTAAGTTATTGATTTTCAGTATGTATTTTGCAGATGCAAGGTGTGTGTATCTATATATATACGCGCACCTTGCACCTGCCCTTTGCACAGCTAATATTTGATGCACTTTTGATTATGGGGATTCATGAGGGTGCTGGGAATTGTATGGGTTTATAGCCGCTTAATGACATCGACAGGAAGATCGGTACACTCGGCAATGGTGGCGGTGTCTATCCCTTTCTGTTTGAACTTGCGGGCTATCTCAACAGTCTTGTTATGCTCTTTGAGTGCGGAGAACACCAATTCGCAAAGATAGTCGAGCGCAGCGTATAGCCGTTCCCGGTTCTCCATGCGCTGATAGTCCACTCCCCAAAAGGTAGAACGGCGACGGTGCAGTATCAGGTAGTATGTTCCGGCGGTGAGCAGTCCGGCTATGATGTCAGCAGGGATGCCTGTACCCTCGAACAAATGTTTCAGTTCATCTATCGCTGTGCGGTAATGTTTCTCACGACTTCGGGCGATGCGGCGGGTGGTGGGATTGTCGGCTTCGAGCTCCCACACTAACAGGTGCTGCATATCTATGTTGTCATAGAGATAGACTGCCAATGATTTCAAGTTTCTTTTCAGTATGTCCTCACCGGCTTTGTCAGTGGGGTGTTCTTCGTCGAACAGGTCGTGCAGCCAGTAGTCGGAAAAGTAGGCGTACTTATCCAGTACCCGATCTATGCTCTTGTAATTTTTGAGCAGGACGGACATTTGGATGCCTGCCCTTTGCATAATATCCGTAAAGGTGATTTGAGCCAGACCTTTTTCACTTGCCAACTGGCGGACGGCATCAAATACACCCGCTTCGAGTTCGGCACGGGTGCGGCGGTTGCGTTTTTTCTTTGGTTCTTCCATGTTGATTTCTACTATTGCACGCAAAAGTAGAAAAAATAAGTATAAGCCACTTGGTTTCTGCTATAAAACAGATTTGAGGGGAAAAGGTGAAAAAAAGATTGTATTTAGTTGCTCACATAGCGATAAAACCATATTTTTATGGCGATATATATATCTTATTTCATATTTGTAATATATAATATACTGTTATACAGATGTATATAATCTTATTTATATAATTATAGTGATGCAATTACATGAAAGTATATCAAGAAAGAGAGATAATAACGCTTGCTTTTTCGACACGGGGGCGAAAGAAGTATGTAGAAGTGAAATTCGGCGGTGATGACATAAGATTGTTGTTGTCGAAAGAACAAGGCGTGCTGTTCGACAACAACAGGGCATACCTGCCAGTCGATTGCTTCATTCTTTCGGATTTTTTCGAGCGATATGTAGAACAGGCTTTTATTGATTATTCGCAAATCATAGAAGCCCCCAAAAAGAAACAGGTAGTGCGCCACGAACTTCCTGCCGGATTCTTGGAGAAACTGAAACAGATGCGATACAGCGACCACACGATACGGGTATATACAACTTACTTCGGGGATTTCCAACTTCATTTTGCTGGTCGTAATCTGAAAATGATTTCTGCTGAAGATATAAATGCCTATCTGCTCTACCTTATCGAAAAGAAACATATTTCTTCCTGCCAGCAGAACCAACGCATCAATGCCATAAAGTTCTACTATGAAAAGGTATTGGGGCAAGAACGCCGTTGCTATAAGGTGCACAGGGCAAAAAGGGAGAAAACGTTGCCGGACGGGCTGAGTAAAGAAGAGATAAAATCATTTCTTGCAGTCGCTTCGGTTGATATACGCTTTTATTGTATGTACTCAATACTGTATTCAGCCGGGCTTCGGATAAATGAATTGTTAAGTCTGAAACCGGATGATATAGATGTGTCACGCTCTTTGATTCACGTGCGACAAGGGAAAGGTAAGAAAGACAGATATACGCTGTTGTCGAAGCCGCTTGTCGGCAAGCTATCCGAATATAGGGAAAGGTACAATCCGGAAACATGGCTGTTTGAACGGGAAACGGGAGTGCAGTTTTCAGAAAGTATCGTGTCGAAAAAGTTGAAAGAAATTGCTCTCGAAGCCGGAATAACAAAACGGGTGTACCCGCACCTGTTTCGACATTCGTTCGCTACCCACCTGATAGAGCAAGGAACGGATTTAAAAATCGTTCAAGAGCTATTGGGACATAACAATATTAAAACCACAGAGGTATATGTTCATATAGCAGACACTTATAAAAGTAAAATTAAAAGTCCGTTGGATGATATTTTGACGGAAGAAACATTATAAAATTTGGAGTTGCTAACAGCGGACTGTTATGTTTCGCTGTTAGTAACTCGTTATCGCTAAATAAATTACAAACTAAAAAATATTGAATATGGAACTTTACATAAAAAAATGGTGGGGCAATTATGTCGGTGGATGCGATGACACCTTTCTATTGCTGGACTATTTCGGAAGTCAGAAACAAAGCAACTTAGAGTTAAGCAAAATATTATCCGATATTCATTTGAATACCTTATTAAAAGAAAACTCGGTGAATGAAGGAGATATTTATTTTAGCATAAATGAGTCTTATGAACCGCATTTCGATATGGCTATTGATGTAATAATAGACTTGTCTGCCATTTTACTGGAAAGTATAAAAAATGGAAAGGTTGATATAAAAGAATTAGACCCTAATAGCAAATATTCTAATTTCTTTTCTATTTCTACATCAAAAGATGATGCAATGCTACTTCTAAGTGGTCTGAACAAATTTATAAATGCCCCACAAGAATATGAATTGGCAGATTTTATGGATGAAAGCGAATTGGAAGAATTAGTTGGCGACTGTAAGGAGATTAGCGGTATATTAACCAATTGCATTAGCCAAATATAGCGATAACAAGCACCTGTGCCGCCTAACGACTGCAAGCTGTAACCCATTACCGATAAGAATAAAGATAATGAAACTCAATAAACTGATATTGCAAGAAAGTGAAATGGCAAGGAAGAATAACACAAATTCTGGACCATTTAGATGGATGGCGCATCATGTTGCTGAAATTTATATTTATCTGCTACCTAAGATAAATATAAATGAAAGTTCTAAGATTACATTAGAATTTGGGGCTTCCACACCTAACGACGTTTCTTTTGATGCAATGTTGGGGTGTACAAATGTTTTCATAGAAGACTTTGATTTCGTGGAATTTTATAAATCAGATACGATAAAACGTGATACGAAATCAAAGTCTTCTATGAAAACATTTGTACACCTTATTCGTATATACAAAAGAAGAAATAATAGAGAAGAAGATATTCAAGTAATCCTTTCAACTGCTGAAAAAGTTGTAGCAACGGAATTTAATTTGGATATACCTATTAAAAGGTTACAAAAGAAAGGAAAAGATAAAAAAATAGAAGTACATCGGATTCTAAATAGTAAAGTTGGAGAGGCTTGGAAATGTATTGTCATTGAAACAGAGTCACCTTTCAATATAAGAGAAGTGTGGATGACCAATCTTCCAAATTTTTTAGATAGAACTGACTATTTTAATAAATTAGAACTCAAAGATGATAGATGCGTAATCTATAACAAATTAGGAAACGTATCATTTCAACTTCTATTTAATGAATAAAATCGGTAACAAACAGCTCAACTTCCCCAAAGGTCGGTTAGCCGCCAAACATTAGCACCAACTACAAAAAGAATATGAAAAAAGAATTAGAAATACTATTTGAGCGTAATAAAAGAGAGTTCGCATTCTTTAAAGAAGAAGCGAATAAAATAGGGGTAGCTTCAAAATGGGGACAAGGTGTGATTCCACCTTATTCAATTCTACCATTTCATAGTGAGTTGCTTGGAAATAAACCGGGGAGATTTCTAAAAAAAGCATCTAAACCGGGAGCAAATAGACAATGTTATTTATTAAATACCGACAATCAAATTATTAATGGTGTCGAATATGATTCGTTTAATGATTTGAATAGTCAATGGATAGTTTCTAACAAATTCTATTTTTATTCTTCTGATTCAACTATTCAATACTCTTTTGGTAGTGTATTTGAAAACGAAACAAATGCAAGATTAGAGAGAGTTACTATCGCTCAAATAGAAGATAACAAAATCAAGAGTGCTTATAGTTTTGGTAATAGAAGCGAATATGAAGAACTTTACTATTCATACCAAGATGATAGGATTTGCGGTATAACACAAAAAGTTTGGGTAGATGCATATTTTGAGCGTCACTACATAATAATGTATGATGATATTTCAATCCTTGAAATATTGAGTGACGGTACAACTCAAAAAATATATCCGGAGTAATTTGATATGAATAGAGAAAACGGTGCTAACAAAGCGTGATAACACTTGAACAGTGTTCCTCGCTTAGCCATTATCAGTAAAGTATAACTATTAAAAGATAAAATAATATGGATGAAATTTTTGTAATAAATCTCGGCAATAATAATGTCGCAGTTGCAGTACCTGACAACAACAAAGGTGGGCAAGAGTTTAAATCAACCTTTAACGGTCTTGTTTGTGAGTCGGAATATGAACGATTTTCGTATCTAATGGGTACAGATGCTTATGGAGAAGCGAATAAAGAAAATGATTTTCTCTATTTATCCATAAAAGACGGAAAACGGGAAAGAGTATATCCGCTGTGTTATAGATGAAGAACTACTTCAAGCTATGAAATTGGAACATGGCTTTTTGTTCATGCAATTACCTAAATCGTTCACTTCCGAATATATAAGAGAACATTTATATGGAAAAGATTTATGCGACATTGAAATATGGATGAAT
>OLGL01002936.1_pt1 | contig 11852 bp, 9 predicted proteins | sample 1605041 | NCBI WGS metagenome assembly OLGL01 (sample SAMEA3888905, study PRJEB22519) | human gut metagenome | biome: human gut; feature: human-associated habitat; material: faeces | place: Denmark | collected 2010 | reverse complement strand
TCAAGCACACCCGCGGCGTGATCAGCATGGCCCGCAGCATGAACCCCAACAGCGCCGGCAGCCAGTTCTTCATCATGCACAAGGACGCTCCCCATCTGGACGGCCAGTATGCCGCTTTCGGCAAGGTTGTTGCCGGAATGGAGGTTGTGGATAAGATTGCTTCCGTCCGCACCGACTGGAACGATAAGCCCACTACCCCCGTTAAGATGAAGACCGTTGAGCTCATCGAGGGTTGATCTTCTGCGCTTCTGTCCCACATCGCCTGCCCATGAAGTGCCCCGTCAAGTAGACAAAAAAATAATATAAGATTTTTGTTCGCCGTTTCCACAAGGGAACGGCGAATTTTTTGTGCAAATCGGCGTTAGGACGCTCGATTCATGGCACGGACGTGAGCTTGCAGCGTCCAACACGGGACATTCTTTTGATATTTTACTTCCGCTGTATCGTGATTGTTCTTGCTTGACATGAAAATACCCCCAGAGTACGCAGAGTTTTCTTTTTACTCTGTCTACTCTAGGGGCAGCATATCATGTTGAGGATACAGGCCGGGGGCTTTCCATCTATGCGTCAGAAAAAGATGAGAGGTTTACTTTTTTTCGCCCTTGAGCAGCAGACCGGCGCGCTCCAGAGCCGGGCGCAGGGCCAGATACAGGATGACCACGCAGATGGTGGAGGCTACGCTGTTGACAAAGGTGACACCACCGGCGATCTTGGACAGGGCCTGTGCCACGGTATACTCCTGGCCAAAGATATAAATGTTGCGGAAATAGCCCAGGAACGGGTCGGTGATGACGTTCAGCAGCAGGCCGGAGCCGCCTGCCACGATGACCTTGAGCAGGTAGCCCTTGCTGTGGCGGTCAAGATCGCGCAGCTTGAACACCTTGTGGGCCACGGCACCGCAGGTGATGCCGATGATGAACTTCAGCACAAAGGTGGTCACGGCATAGCCCGGGTCACCGGCCAGGATATCGGCCAGAGCCAGACCGATCGCACCGGCCAGGCCGCCGGAAACGCCGTCCAGCAGCAGGGCGGTCAGGGCGGTGAAGGTGTTGCCCAGATGGAACGAGGAGCCGCCGTAGAACGGCACACGGAAGAACAGGTATGCCACCAGGCTCAGCGCGGCCATAACGCCGGTCAGGGCCAGTTCCTTGGTGGTAAAGGTGCGCTTGTACAGCACACTGCCGAACAGGATAACAACGATCACCACAGCCAGCAGCAGCCACATTGCAGTTGTAGACATGATTTTTCCCTCCGATTTTTTCGGGGCGAATCCCCTCTATCCTGCTCTGCAGGATCGTTCGCCCGTTTCAAGGCCACTTACCCATAAAACTACTTGACATTTGGGTGTGTGGTTGGTATGCTCCTATTATACGCGAAACTGGCACCATGAAAATACCCAGAATAAAGTTTTTTTATGGGGTCAGTTTGGCAAAGCACCCAAAAAGGGGAGAGGTCTTATGTTTCATCTGACAACTGCACTGGATGCCGCCAGCGGGGTGCCGCTGTACGAGCAGCTCTATGAGAGCCTTGCCGCCGAGATGCGCAGCGGGGCCATTCCGGCGGGCACCCGGATGCCCGGCAAGCGGCGGCTGGCGGCAGAGCTGTCGGTTTCTGTCAACACGGTGGACGCGGCATATCAGATCCTGGCGACCGAGGGCTACATGGAGCCGCGGGAGCGCAGCGGCTTTTATGTACAGGAATATCTTGCCCTGCCCACCCGGCCCGAGGAAGTGCTGCCCCAGGTGTCTGCCGCTCCGCCGGAAGCGGCTGAGCCGCCCGTCCGGTTCGATCTGTCCACCCGGGGCGTGGACCCGGGGCTGTTCCCGTTCCGTACCTGGGCCCGGCTGCAGAAAGAGCTGCTCTATTCCTCGCCCCAGCTGCTGACCCATGGCGATGCACAGGGGGACGTGGAGCTGCGGCAGGCGCTGGCGGACTATCTGGAGGAATACCGGGGCGTGCGGTGCACCGCCGAGCAGGTGGTGGTGGGTGCCGGTATGGAGTATCTGCTGAGCCTGCTGGCCCCGCTCCTGCCCGGCAAAACAGCGGTGGAAAATCCCGGCTACCAGCGCGCGAAGCAGGTGCTGGAAAACAACGGCGTGGCGTGCTGCTGCCTGCCTGTGGATGCGGACGGCCTTTCTGTTGAGGCATTGTCCGGCTCGGGCGCGGCGGTGTGCTATGTCACGCCCAGCCACCAGTTTCCCACGGGCGTGACCATGCCGGCGGGCCGCCGCACGGAGCTGCTCCACTGGGCATCCCGCTGCCCGGGCCAGCGGTATATCATAGAGGACGATTACGATTCGGAGTTCCGCTTTGATACCCGCCCCCTGCCCAGCCTGCAGGGCATGGCCGGGGCCGACGGCCCGGTGGTCTACCTCTCCACCTGCTCCCGCAGCCTGGCCCCCGGCATCCGCATCGCTTACATGGTGCTGCCCCGGCAGCTGCTGCCCGCCTGGCGGGCAAAGTACCGGATCTATTCCGGCACCGTCAGCCGGTTTGAGCAGCAGACCCTGGCCCGCTTCATCCGCGAGGGCTACTTTACCCGGCATCTTGCCCGGGAGCGCGTGGCCTACAAGGCCCGGCGGGATGCTCTGGCTGCCTCTCTGCGCGCTGCCTTTGCGCCGGACGAGCTGACCCTGACTGGCCTGCATACCGGCCTGCATCTGTTGGCAAGGCTGAAAAATGCCCCGCCGGATGCCGCCCTTCACGCCGCCGCAAAGGCGCAGGGCGTGGCCCTGAGCCTGCTGAGCGATTATGACCTGACCGGCGGGGAACAGGACTTTTCCGGAACGTTTGTGCTGGGCTATGGCTCCCTGAGCGAGGCATCATTCCCCGAGGCGGGCGAAACGCTGAGGAAGGTCTGCACCGCCGCCCGGGAAGCGTCTGTGACCGTATAAGTGCCCGCTTTTGCATCCCATGCCCCGGGCAGGGCCTCGGCGTGGGGGAGGGCGCTGTTGTTGGCCAGAAACTCCAGGACCGTGCCCAGCAGGGTATAATCCTGCGCCGCAAAGTCGGTGAGCAGGGCCGCGCTGCTGGCCCGCAGGGCATCCGGCAGGGTGGCGGGCAGCAGGGCGAAGTCCTGCCGGAAAAAGGCTTCCCACACTGCCGCCCGGGCAGCGGCCCGGCGGGCAGGCGGCAGGGTGCCGTCCGCATCCCAGCCGGAGAGCAGAGCGTGGGCCTCCTTGGCCGAAATGCTCTGCACGGCGGCGGAAAGCCCGGTTTCGGCCAGCTCATCGGCAGTCAGTGCCCCCGAAAACCCCACCCGCACCGGCCCGTAACGGGAAGCGGTCTTTTCCAGCACGGCGGGGGACAGCGCCAGATAAAACATATCCTCCGGCAGGCCCAGCACCTCCAGAAGTGCCTGACGGCACCGGGCGGGCCCCGCCGCTCCGTAGCAGTGGGCAAGGCTGGCGGACTCTCCGTTGAAGGGAACCGTCAGCTCCCCCGGCACGGCCAGCAGGTTCAGACTGTTCTGGGCGGCGTTCAGGTAGACCAGCAAAAAGCCCGGCTGCTCTCCGGCGGTGCAGAGAAGCAGGGTCATCCGGTGCTCGGCCCGGGGCAGCTGGATGGGCACCCCGCTCTGGGGCTGGGCGGTCTGGATGCGGGTGCGCACCATCTGCCGGGTGAGCAGGACTGTGCCGCCCACCAGCGGCAGCAGCACCAGAAGTGCCGCCCCCAAAGCCGCCCAGAAGGGCCTCCAACCGTTCTTGTGCATCCCGTGTTCCTCCGTTCCGTTTTGGAACAGGGTGGGCCGGGATGCGCTTTTTTATACAGAAACCGCTGCCCGGGCATGAAAACGCCCCCTGTGCCATACAGTAGAGCACAGGGGGCGTTTGTGTATGTGGGAGAGCTTGGCGCGGGTGAATGCGGTGGTCGGCGGTGTGGTATGGGGGCCGGTGGGGCTGGCGCTGCTGTTTGGCACCGGCTGCCTGCTGACAGTGCGCACCGGTTTTTTCCAGCTGCGGTATTTCGGGTACTGGATGCGGCACACCATCGGGGCCATCTTCCTGGACCGGAATGTGACCGCCCACACGGACGATGAGGCCATCAGCCAGTTCCAGAGCCTTTGCACGGCGCTGGCGGCAACCATCGGCACCGGCAACATCGTGGGTGTGGCGGCAGCCATTCTGGCGGGCGGGCCGGGGGCTGTGTTCTGGATGTGGGGCATGGCCCTGCTGGGGATGATGACCAGCTATGCCGAGAATGTGCTGGGCATCTGCTACCGCCGCCGGGATGCCGCCGGAAGATGGTGCGGCGGGCCCATGTACTATCTGGCCGAGGGGCTGGGCGGCGGCTTTGGCCGGGTACTGGCGGTGTTGTTTGCCTGCTTTTGCGTGCTGGCCAGCTTTGGCATGGGGAATATGAGCCAGATCAACTCCATTGCGGGCAATCTGCAGGTGGTGTTCCGGGTGCCGCCGGTGGCAACGGGCATCGTGCTGGCCCTGCTCACCGGGCGGGTCATACTGGGCGGGCTGAAGCGGGTGGCCGCAGTCACGGAGGCCATCGTCCCGCTCATGGCCCTGTTCTACCTGTTCGGGGCGCTGACCGTGGTCTGTGTCCATTGGGCGGCTGTCCCGGCGGCATTCGCGGCCATCTTCCGGGGAGCGTTTGGCTTGCAGGCCGCCGGGGGCGGGGTGCTGGGTTACGGCATGGCCCGGGCCATCAGCTGGGGATTCAAGCGGGGAGCCTTTTCCAACGAAGCAGGACTGGGCGCGTCGGTGCTGGTGCACTGCGCGGCCAACGTGGAGGAGCCTGTCCAGCAGGGAATGTGGGGCATGTTCGAGGTGTTTGCAGATACCATGGTGGTCTGCACCCTCACGGCCCTTGTGGTACTCACCAGCGGCCTTGTGGATCTGGACACCGGCGCGGCCCTGACCGGAGTGGAGGGCTCCGCACTGGTGGGGCAGGCTTTTTCCACGGTGTTTGGGGCGTTTGGGCCGCAGTTCATCGCGGTGTCGGTCCTGTTGTTTGCCTATTCCACTACGCTGGGGTGGAGCCATTACGGCACCCGGGCAGTGGTGTATCTGCTGGGGGAGCGTGCCGCCGCAGGATATAAACTGGTGTTTGCGGCCATGGTGCTGGTGGGTGCTGTGATGAAGCTGAACCTGGCCTGGGCGCTCTCCGATACCTTCAACGGCCTGATGATGCTGCCCAATCTTGTGGGCGTGGTGGGGCTTTCGGGAGTGGTGGTCCGGGAGACACAAGCGTACCTGAAACGAAAATGACCCTCTCCGTCCCTGCAGTCTGTCTGTCAGATGCGGGATGGAGAGGGTCATTCTTTATCGCTTCTTTTTATTCGGCTTCGGGGCAGGCCGCTTCAGGCTCCGCACCGCGTCACGCCCGGCGGTGATGCCGCTGCCAAAGGCCCAGTGCAGGTTGAAGCCGCCGCAGCTGCCGGCGCAGTCCAGCGTTTCACCCACAAAGTAAAGGCCGGGGCAGCCCTTGAACTGGAAGCTGGGGGTCACTTCGGTCAGGCTCAGGCCGCCGCCGGTGGTCTGGGCCTGCTTCCAGCCGCAGGGGGTCAGACCCTCGAACAGCCAGTGCTTGGCCGCGTTGGCCAGCACCTGCCAGGCGGCATCCGGCAGGGTGTCCACCGGTTTTTCAGGCAGCTTTGCCGCTGCCCACAGGGCGCGGCCCAGCTTGGGATTGAGCAGACCTGTCCAGAAATCCGCAGGTGCCTTGCCCGGCAGCAGGGGCACCCGGGCCGCAAACAGGGCGGTCAGGGCAGTCTCGTCCAGCATGGGGAAGAGGTCCAGCTCAACGGCCGGGCGCTTTGGCCCCCGCCCCGGGGCCAGATGGCCGGACAGCTGCATGATGCAGATGCCCGAAAGCCCGTAGTCCGTGAACTGCACCTCGCCGTTTTCCACGGCTACGGTGCAGTGGCGGTCGAGGTCCAGCAGGGTGGCAGCGGCCTTGGCCCGGATGCCGGCCAGAGATCGGTTGGGCTTTGCTGTCTGCAGGGCGGTCAGGCAGGGGTACAGCGGCTCCAGCTTTCCGCCGCACTGGGCGGCAAATCGGGTGCCGAAGCCGTCGGTGCCGAACTGCGGCCCGGCATTGCCGCCCATGGCACAGATGACGGCATCGGCCCGCAGGGTCTGGTCCTGACCCTCGGCATCTTCGCACAGGATGGTATAGCCGCTGCGGTTCTGGCTCAGGGTCTGCACAGTGCAGCCGGTACGCACCTCCACGCCCAGCCGGGCAAGGTGGCCTTCCAACAGGGCCAGCACGTCAGCGGCCTGGTTGGAGTAGGGGTACACCCGCCCGGCCTCATCGGTGCGGGTGTACAGGCCCAGCGCCGCGAACCATTCCAGCGGTGCGGCGGCATCCACCGCGGCCAGCAGGGGCCGCAGGGCGGCGGGGTCAGCGGTGAAATACTGCTCCGGTGCAATGCCGGTGTTGTCCAGATTGCAGCGGCCGTTGCCGGTGGCCAACAGCTTTTTGCCGCACCTGGGGTTGCGGTCCAGCACCGTCACCCGCACTGCCCCAGCCGGGGCAGACTGGGCGGCGGCCAATGCGGCGGCAAGGCCCGCTGCACCGCCGCCCAATATCACGATCTGCTGCATAAGAGCACCCCCTCAGAAATCCATACATTTTATTATAACATACACAGCAGCAAAAGGATAGAAGAATGCCCCAAATTTGCAGCGAATAATCTTTGACGAAAGCCTTGACAGAAAAAGCAGAATTTGGTAGTGTTGATTCGACGGAATTGCGTGGTTTCGCAGGCTGCGGAAATGCGGCCGGAAAAGGGCAGAGAGTTGGGACTCTGCTGAGGAGAAGCTGAATATGTGGAAGAAAAAAGAAAGATGGACGGCAGCTGCGCTGCTGCTGGCGATGGTCGTGGTGACAGGTCTGTGCTGGTACGTCCTGTACATCCGGCAGCAGTTCTATGACGAAGGCACCCGCAACCTGCTGGAGACCTATGAGCAGGTGGATAAGTCGTTTGCCATCTTCAGCCGGAGCAACTGGAACATGCTGAACGAGTGGGGCAAGAGCCTGCAGGCTGCCAATGAGGAGGGCCTGGCGGAGGAACGCCTGCGCAGCTATGAGGCCGAGCGGGAGATCTGGCGGTACAGCAGCGTGTATCTGTTCAATGAAAACTGCGAATATTGGAGCATCCGGGGCAAGCATGAAAAAGTGGATCACCTCTGGACGGCCTTTGAGGAGATGTACCGCACCGGCAAGCCTACGGTGTCCAGCTACATCATGCGGAGCGGGGAGCGCCGGGTGGTATATTCTGTGCCCATTGCGCCGGTGGAGATCGACGGTACCACCTACACCAGCCTTGCCGTGAGCTATCGGAATAAGACCATAGAGGAATTGATCGGCGGCAGTGCTTACGGCGGCCAGAGCGACTGCTACATCATCCATCCCGATGGCGATGTGATGCTCTCGGAGGAGCCCAAGAGCGAGATCGAGGACTGGATGGACAACCTGTTCGACTACCTGCAGAAGCATGCGCAGGTGGATGCGGGCACACTGACCCGGGCCCGGAAGAACGTGGCAGAGGGCCGCAGCGGCAGCCTTTCCTGCTGGTTTGAGGGCAAGAGCTATTATCTGGTCTACCAGCCTGTGGGCTTTCAGGATCTGTCCATTGTGGGCATTGTCGGCCGTGACGTGGTGGACAGTGGAATGCGGAAGATCCAGAACGCCACCATCCTGCTGCTGGCTGGGCTGTTCTTCTGCGCAGGCATCGTGCTGGTGCACGGTGTCCGCATCGATGCCCGCCTGCGCGTGGAGGAAAAGGAGCGCGCCCTCCGGCAGGAAGAGGAGGCCCGCCAGCAGATGGAGGACCTGGCCAACACCGACGGCCTGACCGGACTGTATAATGAACGCTATTTTGACGCATTGTTGAAAGAAAACGAGCTGAACAGGACACCGTTTGTCCTGTTCTACCTCGACCTTGACCGTTTCAAGCCTGTGAACGACCGTTACGGCCACGATGTGGGCGACCAGCTGCTCAAGGAGGTGGCCAGCCGCCTGCGGGGCTGCGTGCGGGAGAGCGATGCGGTGTTCCGCATCGGCGGGGATGAGTTCGCCCTCATCGTCAACGGAGCCGTAACGGAGGGGTTCTGCAAGAGCCGGGTGGAAAAGATCAAGGCAGCCATCCGGGAGCCTTACCGCCTGAAGGATGCAGAGGTGCAGGTTGGCACCAGCTGCGGCTGTGCGGTCTACCCCTGCGACAGCGACGATGTGCGTGCCATCCGCATCCTGGCCGACCACCGGATGTATGAGGATAAGCAGCGCTCCGGCAGGAGCTGCGAGTGACGAGAACGATAAAAGATTTCTCCCAGTTTCTTGTGCTTTCTCCCAAAATGAGCGTATAATTGGGAGAAGGAAGAACGGGCTGGGAGAAGGAATGGGTGAATCATGCGTACATTTGATTATAAAAAGATTGCAGAATACTCCTGGGATAATGAGGTCTTGTCTTATGTTGCGAAGATCCATGAATGCAAGGGGCGGCAGGAACTATATCTGAAACAAAGACCCGCTGAATTGGAGCGGCTGGTGGAGATCGCAAAGATCCAAAGTACAGAGTCCTCCAATCGGATCGAAGGGATCATCACGACCAATGCACGCCTGAAACAGCTGGTTGAAGATAAAACGACTCCACGTAACCGGGACGAAATGGAGATATTGGGATATCGGAATGTTTTAAATCTCATCCACGAGAACTATGCCTATATTCCGGTAGAGCCGGGGTACATCCTGCAACTGCACCGTGATCTGCTGAAATATACGAATTTGACCTATCGAGGACATTTTAAGACTACACCCAATGAGATCGATATGACCCTTCCCAGCGGGGAACGCCATGTGCTGTTCCGCCCGCTGGAACCATACGAGACACCGGGTGCTGTGGAGGCACTTTGCTGCACTTATCAGGATGTGCTGCATAGAGAACTCGTTGATCCCCTGCTTTTGATCCCCTGTTTTATCTTGGATTTTCTCTGTATCCATCCTTTCAATGATGGTAACGGCAGAATGAGCCGGCTGCTGACCCTTTTGATGCTGTATCAGAATGGATATGTTGTGGGGCAGTACATCAGCATTGAAAAAGCAATTGCAGAGACTAAGGATGAGTACTATGCAGCACTGGCGCAGGCTGATCAGCACTGGCATGAGGAGGAAAATGACCCGACACCGTTCATCAAATATATGCTGGCGGTGATCTGCTCCTGTTATCAGGATTTTGAGCAGCGGGTCGATCTGGTTGGCGGGGGACAGAAGCGCGTGACGGCGTACGAACGAGTGCGCAGTTATGCGATGGAAAGGCTGGGAGCCTTTACAAAACAGGAGGCCGCAGAGGCCTGCCCGGGCTTTGGCACAAGCTCGATTGAAAGCGCGCTGAAAAAACTGACAGAGGAGGGCGTTCTGAAGAGGATCGGCGCGGGCAGAAAGACGCAGTATGTGCGCAGGTAAGGCTCCGGCCGGGGCTGAATGAATAATTCCCTTCCTGTTTCCACAGAATAACCATACTTCACAGAAATCTGGAAGCAAAACCGGAACATGGAAAGGAAGGGAACCTTATGAAAGCAACCGGCATCGTGCGCCGCATCGATGAGCTGGGGCGGGTGGTCATCCCCAAGGAGATCCGCCGCACCCAGCGCATCCGCAGGGGAGACCCGCTGGAGATCTTCACAACAGGGGACGGCGAGGTCATCTTCAAAAAGTATTCGCCCATGGGGGAACTGAGCGGGGTGACGGCCCAGTATGTGGATGTGCTGAGCAAGTGCTTTGCCCTGACGGCCTTTGTCTCAGACCGGGACCGCATTCTGGCGGCATCCGGTGCGGGCAGGCGGGATCTGGCAGACCGCAGCGTGAGCCAGCCGCTGGAAAAGCTGATGGACAGCCGCAAGCCCTACCAGAGCGATGGCAGCCCCGAAAAGGCATTGCTGCCCTGTGAGGGCTCACCCCGGGCGCTGCTGTGCGCTGTGCCCATCATTGCGGCGGGGGATGTCACCGGCAGTGTGGGCCTGCTCACGGAGGACCGCACTGCCCAGCCCGATGCCGCCCAGCTCAAGGCGGTGAACGTGGCGGCGGCATTTCTGGCAAAGCAGATGGAGGAATGATCTATTATATAGGAGAGCCGCCGCAGGGCGGCTCTTTTTTGTGCGGCCTTTATGACAGAATTATGAATCTTTCAAAACTTTTCTGAGAAGCTATTGACAGCGCCGCAAAATTGGATATAATGGTCTTAGCACTCAGGGAGAATGAGTGCTAAAGAACGAAAAGCGAACGAAGGAGGCAGGCGCTATGACGATGGATGCACGCAAGCAGCGTGTCTTGCAGGCGATCGTTGCGCTGTATGGCCTCGAGGGCGAGCCCGTGGGCAGCAGTGTGCTGGCAAACTACTTTGATATGGCAGTTTCCAGTGCTACGCTGCGCAACGAGATGGCTGCGCTGACCAAGCTGGGTCTGCTGGAGCAGCCCCACACCAGCGCAGGCCGTGTCCCCAGTGCCAAGGGCTACCGTTATTATCTGGATCATCTTCTCACCGATGACCAGCCGCTGGACCGTGTGACCCGCGCCCGTGTGGACGCGGTGTTCGCAAGCCTTGACCATGAGCCGGAAAAGCTGGCACAAGGTGCCGCCAAGGCACTGGCCGCCATCAGCGGCTGTACCGCCGCCGTCAGCACCCCCTGTGCTGAGGATCTCTGCATCGCCCACTACGAGGTGGTGCAGGTGGGCCGCAGCGCCGCAGCGGTGCTGGCTGTGACCACTGCCGGTTATGTCCGCACCCGTGTTGCGCGGGTCCGCACCGGTCTTTCCCGGGAAAATGCAGCGGCGCTTGCCGCCCTGCTCAACCGGAACCTGACCTTTGTGGCTCCTGTTGATCTGTCGCCCCGGCTCCTTGCAGAGCTGTGCAGCCAGATCAGCCCGGAGCTGGTGCCGGTGATCAGCGCTGCCGCCGCCATCCTGCAGGATTCCACCCAGCCCCATGTGTATCTGGGCGGTGAGCAGTACCTGCTGGACTGGCCCCAGCTGGACGGCAAGGTGGGCAGCATCCTGAGCCTGCTGAACGACGAAGAGCAGGCCGCCGCCCTCATTGCACCCCCGGCAGAGCAGAGCGAAAGCATCCTGCTGGGCGAGGACCTGGAACCTCAGATCCCCGGCCTGTGCATCGTGAGTGACCGGTATCTGGTGGGCGGAGGCCTCTGGGGCTCCGTGGCCCTCATCGGCCCCACCCGGATGCCCTTCCAGAAGCTGATGCCGCTGCTCCACACCTTTGCCGATCAGCTTGGCGAAGGAATGAGCGGTAAACGAAAAGATACCCCGCAGGCAGCCGCACCCCGGCGGACTGTGATCTATAAGGAGGACCTGGAATGAGCGAAGAAACAAAAAAGACCCCGCAGGCAGAAGAACCTGCCGTGGAGCCCAACACCGCCGAGCAGGCCGCCCCGGAAACTGCACCTGAGCAGGCAGCGGCTCCCGAGACGAACGCTGAAGCGGCAGACCCCAAGAAAAAAGATGGCTTCTTCAACAAGAAGGCCCGGGAGCTGGAGGCCGTGAAGGCAAAGCTGGACGCGGCTGAGAAGAATGCCAATCAGGCCAAGGATCAGCTGCTGCGGATGGCCGCCGAGTATGAGAACTACCGCAAGCGCTCCACCCGTGAGGCTGACCAGAAGTTCAACGACGGCGTGTCCTTTGCCGTGAACCAGATCATCCCCATTCTGGATACGCTGGAGATGGCGGCCAACGCCCCCACCACCGACGAGAACTACAAGAAGGGCGTGACCATGACGCTGGACAAAGCCGCCAAGGCGCTGAGCACCCTCCATGTAGAGGAGATCGAGGCGCTGGGCAAGCCCTTTGACCCCAACTTTATGAATGCTGTGCAGCAGATCCCCGCC
>OLGL01002930.1_pt1 | contig 11873 bp, 10 predicted proteins | sample 1605041 | NCBI WGS metagenome assembly OLGL01 (sample SAMEA3888905, study PRJEB22519) | human gut metagenome | biome: human gut; feature: human-associated habitat; material: faeces | place: Denmark | collected 2010 | reverse complement strand
GGCTAGGCTATACGCTTAAAAGAAAGCTTACCAACCAGGAAAATCCGCTGACCCGGAATTGTCCTAGCAGGTGGATCAGGCACACGCCTCTATCCTATAACCAAAGGAGTCAGTAAACAACTGCTTCCCATCTTTGATAAACCAATGATTTATTATCCAATCTCTGTTTTAATGTTAGCAGGGATTCGTGAAATTCTTATCATCTCAACTCCTTTCGACCTACCAAGTTTCAAACGCTTGTTGGGAGACGGTTCAGACTACGGGGTCCATTTTGAATATGCTGAGCAACCATCTCCTGACGGTTTGGCCCAAGCATTCATTATCGGAGAAAAGTTCATTGGCAATGACTCTGTTTGCTTAATTTTAGGAGATAACATTTTTTACGGACAAAGTTTCACTCGAATGTTGAAAGAAGCTGTTCGTGCTGCCGAAGAAGAAAACAAAGCTACTGTATTTGGATATTGGGTAAATGATCCAGAACGATATGGTGTTGCAGAATTTGACAATCAAGGCAATGTGCTCAGTATCGAGGAAAAACCTGCACAGCCTAAATCCAATTATGCAGTAGTCGGACTTTACTTTTATCCCAACAAAGTCGTAAATATAGCAAAGAATATCAAGCCATCCGCACGTGGAGAATTAGAAATCACGACTGTAAACCAATACTTTTTATCGGAAAAAGAACTCAAAGTTCAATTACTAGGTCGTGGATTCGCATGGCTGGATACAGGTACACACGACTCACTTTCAGAGGCTTCAACTTTCATCGAAGTAATAGAAAAACGACAAGGATTAAAAGTTGCTTGTTTAGAGGGGATTGCTCTTCGGAAAGGATGGATAGACGCAAATAAAATGTATGAATTAGCCCAACCTATGATGAAAAATCAATACGGACAGTATCTATTAAAAGTCATCAAAGAATTAGGATTAAAGCAATGAAAATTATCGAAACAGCAATAGAAGGCGTAGTAATAATTGAGCCTCGTCTTTTTAAGGATGAAAGAGGTTATTTTTTCGAATCTTTCTCACAAAGAGAGTTTGAAGAAAAAATTCGTAAAATATCTTTTGTACAAGACAATGAGAGTAAATCTTCTTATGGAGTATTACGCGGACTCCATTTTCAGAAACCACCATATGCACAAAGCAAGCTTGTTCGTGTCATTAAAGGTGCTGTACTTGATGTTGCCGTCGATATCCGCAAAGGTTCTCCCACTTTTGGAAAACATGTTGCAGTAGAATTAACAGAAGAAAATCATCTTCAGCTTTTCATACCTCGTGGGTTTGCGCATGGTTTCAGTGTACTGTCACAAGAAGTTATCTTTCAATACAAATGTGACAACTTCTATGCACCACAAAGTGAAGGAGCATTAGCATGGGATGATTCTGATTTAAATATAAATTGGAGAATACCGACCAATCAAATCATTCTTTCTGAAAAAGACAAGCATCATGAAAAATTAAAGGATGCTTCATGGCTATTCGATTACAACACAAATCTATACTAACAGAATATGAACGTTTTAGTTACCGGAGCCAACGGACAACTTGGCAATGAGATGCGCCTAATGGCACAAAACAGTTCTTATCATTATATATTCACAGATGTAGAAGAATTAGACATTACAGATTTCAATGCTATTCTACAAACTGTTAAAGAAAAAGAGATTCAAATCATTGTAAACTGTGCCGCCTATACAAACGTAGACAAGGCAGAAAATGATTTTGATATAGCTAATGCCCTAAACAATATAGCCGTAGGACGATTAGCCAATGTCGCAAAAGCTCAAAACGCAACTCTCATTCATATCTCTACAGACTATGTATTTAACGGGAATAATCATATCCCTTATACAGAGGATGATATAACAGATCCTATCGGAGTATATGGAAAGACTAAATTAGCCGGTGAAGAAACAATAAAAAAAGTGGGATGTAATTATATCATATTACGAACCGCATGGCTTTATTCTAAATGGGGGAATAATTTTGTAAAAACAATGCAGAAACTTACCCTGGAGAAAGATAGCCTATCTGTTATTTTCGATCAAATAGGCAGCCCGACTTACGCAAAAGATCTAGCTCATGCCATCTCATTAATCATTGAGCGCAACATGTTAAATCAACAAGGGATCTACCATTATAGCAATGAAGGAGTATGCTCATGGTTTGATTTTGCAAAAGAAATATGTGAGTTAAGTGGACATAACTGCAATATAACTCCCATACATAGCCAAGAATACCCAAGTAAAGTAACACGTCCGCATTATTCAGTTTTAGACAAAACAAAGTTCAAAGAAACTTTCGGTATTCCTGTTCCTTATTGGAAAGATTCTTTAAAAAAATGTATCAATGAACTAAAAGAAATGCAATTATGAAATTTAAAAGAAATATTTTAATAACTGGTGGGGCCGGCTTTATAGGTTCACATGTAGTAAGGTTATTCGTCAACCAATATCCCGAATACCACATTATCAACTTGGATAAATTAACCTATGCCGGAAATTTAGCCAATCTAAAAGACATAGAAAACGCAGCCAATTATACGTTTATTAAAGCTGACATCTGTGATTTTAATAAAATAATGGATATCTTTAAACAATACCAGATTGACGGGGTTATTCATTTAGCAGCCGAAAGTCATGTAGACCGCAGCATTAAAGATCCATTTACATTTGCTCAAACAAACATAATGGGAACTCTTTCCCTATTACAAGCAGCCAAATTAACTTGGGAATCTCTTCCTGAAAAATTTGAGAACAAGCGGTTTTATCATATTTCAACAGACGAAGTATATGGAGCATTGAAATTTGACGGCACTCTATTTACAGAAGAAACAAAATATCAACCTCACAGCCCATATTCTGCCAGCAAAGCCAGCAGTGACCATTTCGTTCGTGCTTTTCACGATACATACGGTATGCCTACCATTGTAACTAACTGTTCTAACAATTATGGTCCATACCAATTCCCAGAAAAGTTAATCCCCCTATTCATCAACAACATTCGTCAAGGCAAGGAATTACCTGTATACGGTAAAGGGGAAAATGTACGTGACTGGCTATATGTAGAAGACCATGCTCGTGCCATTGATATCATTTTCCATAAAGGAAAAATTGCAGACACATATAATATAGGCGGTTTTAATGAATGGAAAAATATTGATTTAATTAAAGTTATAATCAAGACCGTAGACCGTCTATTAGGTAACCCTGAAGGACACTCTTTAAGACTGATTACTTATGTGACAGACAGGAAAGGACATGATTTAAGATACGCTATTGATTCCAATAAACTGAAGAAAGAACTTGGTTGGGAACCTAGTTTACAATTTGAAGAAGGCATTGAAAAGACTGTAAAATGGTATTTGGATAATCAAGAGTGGATGGAAAATGTAACCTCTGGAGAGTATCTGAAGTATTATCAAGAAATGTATGAGAATAAGTAAAAAAAGAAGCACCTTCATATCCTAAAATGACTACAATTGAAAATTCAAACAACAATAAACGTATAGCAAAAAATTCATTGTTACTGTTTATACGTATGCTATTTTCAATGGCCGTATCACTCTATACGACAAGAGCCATTCTAGAGATATTGGGAATAACAGATTTTGGTATTTATAATGTAGTTGGAGGGGTAATCGTATTCTTTGGTTTTCTAAATCAGACCATGAGTACTACTACATCTAGATTCATAACAACAGCACTAGGGAAAAATGACTTAGAAATACTGCATAAAACATTCTGTATGTCAATGAATTTCCACATTGCCATTACATTATTCACCTTTATTATTGGAGAATCTATTGGATTGTGGTTTGTCACAAATAAACTAATCATTCCGGAAGAAAGATTGACTGCTGCCTTGTGGTTATACCAAGCAAGTGTACTCAGTACTTGTGTTAATATATTAAATGTACCATATAATGCCTCAATTATTGCCCATGAAAATATGGGGGCCTTTGCTTATATATCCATAATACAAGTTATAGCAAAATTAATAATCGTTTTAGTGCTTCCTTATATTCCTGCAGATAGATTAATTATATTTTCAATATTGACAATCAGCGTCAGTCTAATAATACAGTTAATATATTGGCAATATTCCTATAGGAAATTTAAAGAAACGCATTTCAAATGGATATGGGATAAAAATATTTGGAAAGACATGTCTAGCTTTGCCTCTTGGAACATTACTGGCGACCTAGCCTATATGTGTAATACTCAAGGCATAAATATACTACTTAATCTATTTTTTGGTCCCGTAGTAAATGCAGCACGTGGTGTAGCTGTTCAAGTGGAAAGTGTAATGATACAATTTATCGGAAATTTTCAAACGGCTATCAGTCCCCAAATTACCAAAAGTTATGCAGCAGGTAATATTGAGCAGACACGGCATCTAACTCTTAAGGCAAGTAAATTCTGTTTTTTTTTAATGATGATTATTGCCATTCCAGCCTTTTTAGAAATTGAGTATGTCTTAAAATTATGGTTACAAAAGATACCAACCTATACTGTTATATTTGCAAAACTAACAATAATAATGATAATCTTTGATTGTTTATCCAGACCTCTTCATTTAGCAATCTTCGCCACTGGCATAGTAAAAAAATATCAATTTTTCCAGTCAAGCATTTATTTATTAATTTTACCCCTATCTTACATTTTATTAAAATATCTATATGTTACACCAGAAATAATTATAAGTATATTAGTCTTATTCAAATTTATAATGTTAATTGTTCGTATAAAGCTAACCAATGCATTGATACAGATACCAATCAGCGAATATGTTAAGAATGTCCTTATACCATCCATACAATGTTTAACATTATCGCTCATCATACCATTAGCTATTACATTATTATATCCAGCATCACTAACTAGAGTTTGCTTTACATGCTCAATGTCATTACTAAGTTCAACAGTAATTATATATACATGTGGATTTACCTATGACGAAAAAAAATTTATTAATAACCAGATTCATAAAATAGTATTAAAAAGATGAGATCATTTCAAGAGTTACACCAAAAGTATTCAATAGGAAAACTTATAAAGAAACTTGATGATCGATATGGTTTTCAAGCATTAATCCGTAATTTAACAGGTCATTGGTTTAATCCATTCGCCACACTTTATATAAATTTTTTTAGTTTTCCATTTCAGCAAGCGATAAAATTTCCAATGTTTGTTTATGGTGCTCCTGGACTTTACCATGTAGTAGGAGATATGCGAATTATAGGAAATGTTAAAACCGGCATGATAGAATTCAACAAAAATCAACACTTAAATCCTCCTCATCAATTAGCCAATAGTGAATTATCAAATCTAGGCACAATCGTATTTCACGGTAAAGCTAGAATAGGTTGTGCCACAAGAATACTCGTTCAAAAAAATGCTTTGTTAGAATTAGGTGCAAATGTTATAATAGGCGATAATATAAATCTAGGCTGCCACCAATATATTTCCATAGGAGAGAGAAGTAGAATCGCTCATAGATGTCAAATCCAAGAATCCAATCATCATTTCATAGCCAATATGTCTACACGCACAGTCAAGCCTTGCACACGTCCTATTTCTATCGGTCGTGGATGTTGGATTTGTAATAGCACAACATTAACAGCGGGTGCCACTATCCCCGATTTTTGCATTGTTGCATCAAATAGTCTTGTTAATGGAGGAAAAAATACAGCAAATGCTCCTGCTGGTTCTATCATTGGAGGAATACCCGCCAAAGTTCTTTCATCAAATGAGAATTATCGCATATTTAATCCTAAATGGGAAGGTAGATTATTTCAATGGTTTGCACAGAACAAAAATGACCAATATATACTGCCACAAGACATATCTGTTGAAGAATTAGTTCATGTAAGACTATGAAAGTTAGAGAAACCGAAATAGAATTACTTAGAATCGTTATTATGATATTAATCATCATAACACATCTAGCTGTATGGGGAACTGCAAAAACAGAAAACGCAACGATCTTACAACAAACAACAGCAGAGATAACCAATGCCATCATTAGATGGCATGTCAATGTTTTTGTAATCATCACTGGATATTTCGGCATAAAATCAAGAAAGAGTATGCTTAATATCATCATCATGTCTGTATTTTATACATGGTTTCTCTATGGTTTACAATGTATATTCTGTGGATACAATTTTTCTATTTTACGCATTGTAAAATCACTTTTTTTCATCACTCATTGTTCATATTGGTTTGTACAGTCATATCTACTACTTATTATATTAGCACCTTTCATAAATAAACTAATAGATAAAAAACACATTTTCATCTTATTAGGTAGTTTTTTATTTATTGATTGCTGGTGTGGATATATTCACAATGAAACAATAAGTAATGGATTTGGCATTATACACTTTACCACAATGTATATCATAGGAAGAAGCATTCAATTATTAAAAATCAATCTCAGTAAAACATCGTTAATAACTATTTTTACAACTATCAACATCTTAATTATCCTCCAATATTACTATTTTAAAGATTTAGCATCTGGACATGGATATAATAACCCTTTGCTAGTTTCCCAAGCAGTCATTGTTTTTCTTTCATTCAAAAAAACAATTCTAAAAAACAATTTTATCAATACAATAGCAGCCAGCAGTTTTGCAGTATACCTTATACATGATTCTGACTTCGGACATTATTACATCCTTAAGATTATGACCACTACAAATAGTTATATATTTAACCCTATCAGTTATTTACTTACCCTTATCATCCTTGGATGTTTCATATATTTTCTGTGTACTTTATCTGATAAAATATTACAATATATATATAATCCTATCATAAGAATAATATCAAATAAATACATATTCAGAACATCATGAAAACACAAACATCAATACAAATACTAATTGACGGTCGTAGTTCCACTCCACAGCTAAGTGGCATTAGCAGATATATTATAGAGCTCACAAAAGGATATGCAAAACAATATGGAGAAAAGAACCTAACCATTATAGTGAACAATCCTATCAGCTATCTTCCCTTCAAACAAACAATATGTCCCTATAAAAGGCATGGTTTTAGAGATAATATAAAATTTTCCATTTGGCTTTCTAAACAAAATTATGAAATTTATCATTCTGGTGATATGATTGGTCCCTTTTGGCATAAAAAAGGAGTAAAACATATAATTACATGTCATGATTTAATGCATCTTGTTGTACCAGGATTTTTTCGAGTTACTCCAATAAAAGCGGCACTACGCAAATTACGCATAAAATATTTCTTTAAATATGTAGCAAAAGATGCAGACACGATTATATCTGTTTCAAAAACAACACATGATGACTTAAAACGCATATATAACATTGACTCTATCATTTTGCCTGAAGGCGTCAATAGAATTAAAAATAAAGATATCAGCAAAGAATATAAAGGTTTAAAAAACAATTCTTTTTTCTTATATGTAGGATTAGGGTCTGCACATAAGAATATTGATTTTATGGTAAATGCTTTCCTTTCCACAAATATAGAAAAAAAACTTGTAATATGTGGGAAAGGTCACCATATAATAAAATCCAATCGCATCATATATACTGGCTACATTGAAGATAAAGAGCTAGATTATTTATATCAAAATTGTTCTGCTTTTATTTTTCCGTCTAAATACGAAGGTTTTGGACTTCCTATTCTTGAAGCACTATCATACCATTGTAAAGTATTTTCATCAAACGCAGGCTCTTTAGGAGAATTCTCATCAGAAATTATACACTTTTTTAATCCATATGAAGAAAAAGAGTTAGTCACACTAATAAATAACTGCGATAATATAAAAATCGACAATAATGCTATAGACAAATACCTTGAAAAATTTAATTGGGAAACTATATGGCATAAATTTCACAATACTATCCAATAATATGATCAGCAAAAAAGAAAAAATAACATTCATAGCAGCACTATTTTTCATGAATGTTCGTGTAGATTTAGTTGGTTCTATGTCACTCACTGAATTATTTGTGTTAACCCAAATTCCACATTTACTAAAATGGCTTAATGAACAAGGAAGAAAAATTCCTTACTTAAATAACTTAACAATAGGTTTCTACTGTCTTATTATTGTACAAATCATCGCTGAATTTATGGTTCACAATACCTTTATAAATGCAGCTAAAGGTATTGCCATTACTATAATGACTCTATTTTTGATGCTTTTCTTTATTGAAAAATTAGTAAAAGATATCTCATTAATAATCTGGATTCCAATAAATGTTATACTAGGACTAATCATATTTGGGGATCAGTTTGGTTTTGCAGATCAAGGAGAAACTACTTTCTTCAAATTTTACCTTGCTCCAATACTTACGTCATTAGCATGTATAATTACACTTATAAAATGGAAATGGGTACACAAATACTTATTTATATTACTGTTTGGTGTATCTCTTCTCATTATTATTGGTGGAGCACGCACATTAGGTTTTTCTATGCTTTTTACAACCTTGGTCTTATTAATCTATAATAAATACAAAACCATACGATTCAAAAAAATTATGCCAGGTTTAATTATAGGAATGGTCTTCATACAGTTTTTCCTTACTTTTATCTACATGCCAAAAGTGAAAAGAGGAGAATGGGGATCAAATCAAAACCGCTCCCAATTTGAAAAAATTAATTGGAATTCAAATATCTTCATGATTTTATTTTCAGCAAGAAGTGATTTTTTTGTTTCAACGATTGCTTTTCTTGATAAACCATTATGGGGACACGGAAGCTGGGCTATTGACAAAACAAAAAAATATCACATTTTACAAGCCAAAATGTTAGATAATGAATATAGATACGATCCTCAAATAAATCTATTGATACCGTGCCATTCTGTTGTCGTGGGAAAAGGAGTTTCAAATGGCGTATTTGCATTTGCTATTTTTCTATGGATTATGATAACAATTTACCGAATAGGCCTGAAAGGTCTTTCAAGAAGATCTCCTTATAATGCATATCTTTTGTGGACTATTATATCTTCATTTCAACTTTTACTATTTGGCCCACCTGCAATATTAAAAAATAATAGTTCTATTGCATTTGCTGTTATGATTGCATTATTCTATTTTAATTATTTACACAACTTAAGAAGAATCGTTAAAAAAAAGAATATGCAAATTCCCAAAAAACAAATAACTAAAACTCATCTTTACCACATTTTATCAAAAAATGAACAAATATAAATTATTAGTCATAACAGTCACATATAACCCCAATATAGAGGAGTTACGTCTTTTCATAAACTCTTATCATAAATATAATGACTTATATGATAAGGCTAAATTAATCATTGTTGATAACTCTCCTGAATATTCATGGAATAAAGAAGAATTTATCAAAGAATATAATGAAGTGGACTTTATATCCAATCCTTCAAATCCAGGCTTCGGAGCATCAAACAACATAGGTTTCAAACAATACGATTCTGATTACGCCTTGTTTATAAACAATGATGTGGAACTTATAGAACCTGTATTTAAAAAAATTATATCCACTTTTGAAAAAGATCCCCAAATAGGTTGCATTGGAATTCATCAATATGGAGGAGCGCCATCGTTCTTTACCAAATTTAATGCTCCTCCACATACAACTTCAAAAACATTTATAGATCAATATCATTTTATATCAGGAGCATTTATGTTTTTCAAAAGTGACGTATTTAAAGAATGCGGATATTTCGATGAAAAAATATTTATGTACCTAGAGGAATTTGACATATCTAACCGCCTTATATACAATGGATATCACACAATATATTGTGCGCAATATTCTTTCTTACACAAAGTAGGGAATAGAAGAAAAATCAATAAAAAGGCATGGATCAGCTTCACTAATTCTTATTGTTATATATGTAGCAAATATGGAATTAATCAAAAAAAATATTTTTCATCCAAACGACTATACAAACTACTAATATATCATTTATTACATTTAAACTTCAAACAAACAAAAGAAGCTATTGTAACTATAAGAACAAGGAAGCAAATATTTAATTCATACCTATCAGAACTATCTGTTAGCAATAAGCATTCAAAAAAATAAAATTTTATTCACCACTAAATTTAACCATATTAAAATCAAAAAAAATGAAAAAACTACTCTCTTTCTTTGTTCTTTTTTTCCCTTGGAAGCTAAAACGATTCCTCCTTATTAATATTTGGAAGTACGAAATTCATCCTAAAGCAAAAATAGGATTATCTTATATATATCCAGAACATCTTATAATGGAAGAAGGAGCATACATCGGTCATTTAAATGTAGCAATACATCTAGAACTCATTCATATGGGAAAAAATTGTACCATAAGTCAAAAAAACTGGATTACAGGTTTTCCTATGGCAGATAAATCTAATTTTCAAGATTTTCCTAATAGGAAACCATATCTAATCATGGGTAAGGATTCTGCAATAACCAAGCAACATTTAATAGATTGTACAGATACGGTAACTATAGGTGAATTAACATCAATCGGAGGATATGGTACTCAAATTCTATCACATTCTACATCTTTACAACATAATAAACAAAGCTGTGCTCCCATAACCATTGGGCATCACTGCTTTGTCGGAACTCGTTCCATCATTTTACCAGGTTCTATTCTACCTAATCAAGCAGTGTTAGGTGCAGGAGCTGTATTAAAGAAACAATTCACAGAATCATTCTCTTTATATGGAGGAGTTCCAGCTAAATTTATAAAAAAAATGGATGAAAACTATGCTTTTTTTCATAGAACATATAGACCAAAATAACCAATGAAAATAATACATTACATTCCAAGTATAGATAGGTCATCTGGAGGAACAACAGCATATATGCAACTGCTAGCCAATGAACTAGGAAAATTAGTAGAATTACATATAGTTAGCCATGTCTCAAATAGTCCAGTAAACATAGGAAATTGTCAAATTCACTATATTCCTACCTTCAAACAATATAGAAAAATGAAAAGACAATGGCAAATCCTGCTAAATGAAATAAAGCCAGATATTGTACACATTAATTGCTGCTGGATGCCAGAATGCGCCCTTATACAGAAATGGTCACAAGAATCAAATTATAAAACAGTTCTTACCCCACACGGAATGTTGGAACCATGGATTATCAAACGTCACTATTGGACCAAGAAAGTACCCGCTCTCCTACTCTATCAGAAACAGGCAGTGGTAAAAGCAAATTATCTTCATGCGACTGCCCAAAGTGAAAAAGAGAATCTATTAAAGCTAAACTATAACAATAAAATTGAAATAATAGCCAATGGAATAGAGGTAAAAAATATAGCTTTAAAAACTTCATGGAACAGAAAAAAAGAAATATTATTTCTTTCACGTATACACATAAAAAAGGGTATCAACTTCTTGATAGAAGCTACAGCGAATTTAAAAACGGAATTACAAGGATATACAATCAACATTGCAGGAGAAGGTGAAGAAAGCTATATCAATGAATTAAAGCAATTAGCCTCTAAATTAGGTGTTGAAAATTTAATTCATTTCATAGGAGGTGTATACGGTGATAAAAAGTGGGAACTTTTTAAAAAAGCCGATCTGTTTGTTCTACCTACACATAGTGAAAACTTTGGTATAGTGGTAGCTGAAGCACTTGCATGTGGTACACCTGTCATAACTACCCAAGGAACTCCATGGCAAGAGCTGGAAAGTTATCATTGCGGATGGTGGACAGAAATAGGAACCGAAGCTACTACTAAAGCTCTCAAAGAATTTCTGCAATGTACAGAAACACAACTGGAGCAAATGGGAAAAAGTGGAAGAAAATTAATAGAAGAAAAATACTCATCACAAAAAGTTGCTCAAGATATGGTTGAACTATATAAAAAAGTTTGTCTAT
>OLGL01002916.1_pt1 | contig 11951 bp, 9 predicted proteins | sample 1605041 | NCBI WGS metagenome assembly OLGL01 (sample SAMEA3888905, study PRJEB22519) | human gut metagenome | biome: human gut; feature: human-associated habitat; material: faeces | place: Denmark | collected 2010 | reverse complement strand
GGGTAGACGACATCTATTATCAAGTCATCGGCATGTCTTCTTCCGAAGGAGATATGAACATACAGGGACGTGCCTCGGAAGCTGTCACCCTTCCATTCACCACCATGCAGCAAACTTATAATCTGGGCGGACAAATTGATGTAATCTGCTTCACCGTCAAACGTGGCGTAAAGGTATCCGATGTACAACCCCAGATGGAAGAAATCATCAAGGCAGCACACTATATTGCCCCTAATGACAAGCAGGCGCTTATGTATCTGAATGCTGAAGCAATGTTTTCCATGGTGGACAACTTATTCACCGGTATCCATATTCTGATCTGGATGGTAGGTTTGGGTACCTTGCTGGCAGGCGCCATTGGTGTATCGAATATCATGATGGTGACAGTGAAAGAACGCACTACAGAAATCGGCATACGCCGTGCCATCGGTGCACGCCCCAAAGACATCCTGCAGCAAATCTTATCTGAAAGCATGGTCTTGACAACCATCGCCGGCATGTTCGGAATTTCTTTCGCTGTCATGGTGCTGCAACTGGTTGAGATGGGAGCGAACTCCAACGGAGGAGATGCTCATTTCCAGGTCAGCTTCGGATTGGCAGTCGGAACCTGCGCCCTGCTGATCGCATTAGGTATGTTGGCAGGACTGGCACCTGCTTACCGTGCGATGGCTATCAAACCGATTGAAGCGATCAGAGATGAGTAGAAGTGGAAAGTTGAGAGTTAAATGAAGAATTAAAAATTAAACATATATATTCAAGATGAAAAAGTATCTGAAAATCACATTATTGGTAATTATTGCCATAATCCTTGTCGGAACGTTCGTATTTCTTTATCAGAAATCCAAGCCTAAAGTGATCGTATATGAAACACTGGCAGCAGAAGTCACGGACCTTGAAAAGACTACAGTAGCCACCGGAAAGGTAGAACCAAGAGATGAAATTTTAATCAAGCCTCAGATCTCCGGTATTGTAGACGAGGTATTCAAAGAAGCGGGACAGAGCGTAAAAAAGGGGGAAGTAATCGCCAAAGTCAAAGTTATTCCCGAACTCGGACAACTGAACTCCGCAGAAAGTCGTGTCCGCCTGGCAGAGATCAATGCAAAGCAGGCCGAAACAGACTTTACCCGTATCAAGAAGTTATATGAAGATCAGCTTATCAGTCGTGAAGATTACGAAAAAGGGGAAGTAGCGGTAAAGCAGGCACGGGAAGAGAATCAGACTGCCAAAGATAATCTGGAAATTATAAAAGAAGGAATCACTAAAAACAGTGCTTCATTCAGTAGCACCATGATCCGCTCTACCATTGACGGACTAATTCTGGACGTACCAGTGAAAGCCGGTAACTCCGTAATCATGAGTAATACATTCAACGATGGTACCACCATTGCTACGGTGGCAAATATGAATGACCTGATTTTCAGGGGTAATATTGACGAAACCGAAGTAGGACGCATCCATGAAGGAATGCCGATTAAACTGACGATCGGAGCTTTACAGAATCTGACTTTTGATGCTATTCTCGAATATATTTCACCGAAAGGAGTAGAAACCAACGGAGCCAATCAATTTGAAATCAAGGCTGCCATCACTGTTCCGGATACCGTGCAGATTCGTTCCGGCTATTCCGCCAATGCAGAGATTGTACTCCAGCGTGCCAGCAAAGTGCTGGCGGTACCCGAAAGTACAATTGAGTTCAGCGGTGACTCTACGTTTGTGTATATCATGACGGACTCTGTACCACAACAGAAGTTCGAACGTACACAGGTGACTACCGGAATGAGTGACGGTATCAAGATTGAGATAAAAAAAGGTGTAACCGCTCAGACCAAGTTACGCGGTGCTGAGAAAAAAGATAAATAACTGACATCCAATGAAAGTAATCAATAAAATGATGGCAATCATCCTGTTGAGCGGAACTGGCATCGGTTCTGTTCAAGCACAGGATACCACTCCGCAGACATGGACTTTACGGCAATGCATCGACTATGCCATCGAGCATAACATCGACATCCGCCAGACAGCCAATGAAGCCGAACAAAATAAGATTAGTGTAAACACCGCCAAATGGGCACGTCTGCCGAACTTAAACGGTGGTGTCAGCCAGGGGTGGAGCTGGGGACGTACAGCTTCTCCGAAAGATAACTCATATAGTGATACTAACAGTTCCAGTACGGGAGTGAACTTGAGTACTAATGTACCTCTCTTCACAGGCTTACAATTATCCAATCAATATTCCCTTGCCAAGCTCAATTTACAGGCGGCTATCGAGGACCTGAATAAAGCCAAAGAGGATATTGCAATCAATGTTACCTCTGCCTATCTGCAAGTGCTTTTCAATCTGGAATTGAACAAGGTAGCACAAAATCAGGTTGAGTTAAGCAAAGATCAGCTGAAACGTATCAAAGGACTGCATGATGTCGGCAAGGCTTCACCGGCGGAGGTAGCTGAAGCGCAGGCACGTGTAGCACAGGATGAGATGACAGCCGTACAGGCAGACAATACATATAAATTGTCACTATTAAGTCTCAGCCAGTTATTAGAACTGCCTACACCGGAAGGTTTCGTTCTTGAGAATCCAAAAGAAGAACTGAAATTTGAACCTCTAACAGCTCCGGATGACATTTATATCCAGGCGATTGCCTACAAGCCCGGCATTAAGGCAGCAGAATATCGCTTACAGGGTAGCTTAAGAAGTATTCGTATCGCTCAAAGTGAATTCTATCCCCAGCTTTCTTTCAGTGCAGGATTGGGAAGCAGCTACTATACACTCAACGGTGAATCGGAATCCGGTTTCGCCCGTCAATTAAAGAACAACCTGAGCAAATCCGTTTCCTTCAACCTGAGTGTTCCGATCTTCAACCGTTTTAGCACTCGTAACCGGGTACGCACTGCCCGCCTACAACAGTCAAACCTTGCTTTGCAACTGGACAACACCAAGAAAGTTCTTTATAAAGAAATCCAGCAAGCCTGGTATAATGCAGTAGCTGCAGAAAGTAAATATAACTCCAGCGAAGTTGCAGTGAAAGCCAACGAAGAATCTTTTCGGTTGATGAACGAAAAATTCAATAACGGTAAAGCTACTTTTGTGGAATACAATGAAGCGAAACTAAACCTGACCAAAGCACTGTCGGATAAACTGCAAGCTAAATACGATTATCTGTTCCGTACTAAAATACTGGATTTCTATAAAGGAGAAATCATAGAATAGAACAGATTCCCAGCTATTTATCAAAAAGCCTTAAAAATAGAATACATCGGAAACGTATTCTATTTTTAAGGCTTTACTCATGTTTTCAAACTCCCCCAAAAGCACTTGTTATTTATGTAAGAGATTTCTAAAACATATCCACCGGTTCATCCGTTACTATAGAAAGAACCAACAGTTATGAAACATATTATCATCGCAGTGATTCTAATAATTAGTAATGTATTTTTAGGAATTGCAAAACCAATGAAAAGTCAAGCGGAAATTTATTTTGCAGGAGGATGTTTCTGGGGAACCGAACACTTCCTGAAACAAATCAGAGGGGTAGAAAGTACTCAGGTGGGATACGCCAACAGCACCGTTGCCAATCCCAGTTATGAACAGGTATGTTCGGGCAAGACAAATGCTGCCGAAACAGTGAAGGTTGTTTATGATCCGGAAGAAGTAAATCTGAGTTTATTGCTCAACCTCTATTTTCAGACAATCGATCCGACCAGCCTCAACCGACAGGGAAATGATCGGGGGACACAGTACAGAACCGGTATATATTATATCAATAAAGCCGATCTCCCCGCCATCAATCAGGCGATTCAGGCATTAGCCACTCAATACAACAAACCGATTGCCGTTGAAGTGGAACCGTTGACAAACTTTTATCCGGCAGAAGTCTATCATCAGGATTATCTGGATAAGAATCCGGGCGGATATTGCCATATCAATCCGGCTTTATTTGAAATGGCACGAAAAGCGAATGCTCCCAAGACCGCAACTTATCAAAAAACGGATGATGCCACTCTCCGTAAGAAATTATCTGCCGAACAGTATGCAGTGACTCAGAAAAATGCCACAGAGCCGGCTTTCCATAACGAGTTCTGGAATGAACACCGCCCCGGCATTTATGTAGATATCACTACCGGAGAACCGTTGTTTGTTTCCACAGACAAATTTGATTCCGGTTGTGGATGGCCCAGTTTTTCCAAACCGATTCAGAAAGAGCTGATCGCAGAGAAGAAAGATACTACTCACGGAATGATACGGACAGAAGTACGCAGCAAGACAGGAGATGCGCATTTAGGACATGTATTTACAGACGGGCCAAAGGACAAAGGCGGATTGCGGTATTGTATCAATAGTGCTTCGCTGCGTTTTATCCCGAAAGAAAAAATGAAAGAAGAAGGATATGGAGAATATCTGCCGCTCATTAAATAGAACAACCTAGTAAACAGCACCGGTTTCAGACAGATACAATAAAAACGGCGGATTCCCTCGTTTGGGTAATCCACCGTTTTCGTTTGTTAAAACCTTAAGAGAGAAAGAGAATTTCACAATCCCCGGTATTATTATCTTCCGGCAAGCAGCAAGTCTGCTTCATCTGTTACCGGAATCTGTATATTCATAGCCCAGTTGCCGGCTGATTCTTCAATCCATTTATAGTCATTCCACTTGTAGTTCATATACGCGATCGGCATATTAGCATCATTCAGTTCATAAACACTCTTTTCTACAGAATCATCATAAGCTCTGTGAGAATTATTCCAACGTGCATATACCAATGTGATTTCATTAGAAGAATAAGTATAATCGATCTTGAAATACGGAATCCATTTTTCAGTGGATGAATCCCACTTGAAAGCTTCTTTAGCTGTTACTCTCTTTTGATCATCATAAGTAAAGTCATATTTCATGTGACGATAGAGAGAACCATCCAGTCTGTAAATCACCTTCGAAACAACAAGATCATCTACTGTCTCTTCATTAGTAATGAAGTTATTGTCCTGTGCTTTCAACTCTGTATTAGCGATACCGGCAACTACCATTGCCACTAAAACCATCATTCTGAATAATACTGTAGTTTTCATAATTGTATATTTTTTATTAGTTCAACTTTCTTTTTTTGTTCTTCTGTTTATTAGACGGAACGTCTATATGGAATGGTTGCAACTATCTGAACTTTTTTTCATCTTTTTTGTTGCTCGCCTTCGAATATATAAATGCAATGGGCATGCCAAAAAGATAAATACTTAATAGTCAGCGGAAAGAAGAAAAATTGAGATGTACGAAAATGAACAGTTGTACGCTCATAAGCGGACACACTAATAAAAAAGACTGCTTATATCTTGTTGAACAGAATATTCTCTACCTTTGCAGCCAATAACTTATTAAAGGCAAAAGATGAAAAAGAACAGCAAAAAAAGTATTCTTCTTCTATCAATCGGAGGAGGCTTGTTTATCTGCCTTATCAGTATCTATTTGAGCCGCAATATGCTTCTGCAAAGCATAACTAACAAGCGTACGACTCATATCGAACAAACATACGGACTGCAAATTCATTATCAGAATCTACAGATGAAGGGATGTAGCGAAGTTACCCTACAGGGACTTTCCATCGTTCCCGACCAACGGGATACCCTTCTTACACTACAATCTGTCAATGTCAGACTGAATTTTTGGAAACTACTGAAAGGAAATATTGAAGTCCGCAACGTCCACATGAATGGACTGGCAATCGCTTTTATCAAACGGGACAGTGCAGCCAACTATGATTTTCTATTCTCCGGACACCACCCGGAAGCAACCACAGAGCCGGTCATAGAAACCAATTACGCCCATCGCATCAACCGAATATTAAACTTAATATATGGTTTCTTCCCCGAAAACGGTCAACTGACTCAACTTAATATAACCGAACGGAAAGACAGCAATTTCGTAACAGTCAATATCCCCACCTTTACAATCGAAAACAATCGCTTTCAGTCCACTATCAAAATAAAAGAAGATACACTGACTCAACAATGGGAAGCAGCAGGAGAACTGAACAGAAAGGTACATACCCTGCAGGCAGAACTTTTTGCCACAGAGAAAAAGAAAGTTTCAATACCGTATATCAACCGCCGTTTTGGAGCAGAAGTTACTTTCGATACCTTATATTATAGTATGACTAAAGAAAATCGTACCGAAAACCAACTGCAACTTGACGGTAAGGCGAAAGTAAGCGGACTTGATGTATTTCACAAAGCACTTTCTCCCGAAGTGATCCATCTGGATCGCGGACAACTCACGTATCAGATGAATATCGGCAAGCAAACGCTGGAACTGGACAGTACGACGACGGTATTATTCAACCAAATAAAATTTCATCCTTATCTGCGGGCAGAAAAGAATGAAAATCAATGGCACTTCACTGCTGCCACAGATAAATCATGGTTTCCGGCCGACGAACTATTCAGTTCTTTGCCCAAAGGCTTATTCAGCAATCTGGAAGGTATAAAAACAAGTGGTGAGCTGGCTTATCATTTTCTGTTAGATATCGATTTTGCCCGACTAGACAGCATTAAGTTTGAGTCCGAATTGAAAGAAAAAGATTTTCGGATAATAGAATATGGTGCAACATCTCTTTCAAAAATGAGTGAAGAGTTTGTCTATATCGCCTATGAAAACGGAGTACCGGTCAGAACATTTCCTGTCGGACCTTCATGGGAACATTTTACTCCTTTGGACAGCATTTCTCCATTGCTGCGGATGTCTGTCATGCAAAGTGAAGACGGAGCTTTTTTCTACCACAAGGGCTTTTTGCCTGATGCGATGCGTGAAGCTTTGATTTACGACCTGCAAGTCGAACGTTTCGCCAGAGGAGGCAGCACAATTACCATGCAGCTGGTAAAAAACGTATTTCTCAACCGGAACAAGAACTTTGCCCGCAAATTGGAAGAAGCGCTCATCGTATGGCTGATAGAGACAGAAAAGCTGACTTCTAAAGAACGTATGTATGAAGTTTATCTGAACATAGCCGAATGGGGACCGCTGGTTTATGGTATTCAGGAAGCCTCTGCCTATTATTTCAACAAACGCCCTTCGCAACTCACGACCGAAGAAAGTATTTTTCTGGCTTCTATTATCCCGAAGCCTAAACACTTCCGCAGTTCCTTTGCGGAAAACGGACGGTTAAAAGAGAATATGGAAGGCTATTATAAGCTGATTGCCGGACGCCTCGCCAAGAAAGGGTTAATAAGTGAAATCGAGGCGGATAGTATCCGCCCCGATATCCAAGTTACGGGCGACGCCCTGAATAGTCTAGTCGGCGAAACGCCGGAGTCCAGTTCTCCTACCGCTGAGGAGCAATAATTTATTAATAAAGGAATAGGTTTTATTTTCTTGAGCTGCTTCCTCTTTCTGAAGAACGAGAAGAAGAACCTCGGTTGCTGTTGCTTCTCGAACTTTCTGAAGATGAGCTTCTTTCTGTTGATCTGCCGGATACGTTCCCTCTGCCGGAATTGCTGTTCCTACCGGAGCTGCTGCCACGGTTTGTGCTCGTACCACTACTTGTCGGACGGCGACTGGAATTCGAAGACCCTGAATTCGTTTCCGGACGACGATTAGAATTCGGAGTACTTGTACTCGTTCCCGGACGACTTCCTGAATGACGATCTCCTTCACCTCTGTTGTGGCCTCTGCCCGGAGTTACTTCTTTGTTCGGTTTATCATTTCTGCCCGGAGTGGACGGTCTGCTTGGAATAGACGGTCGTTCATTGACCGAAGGTCTTTCAGAGTTGGAAGGTCTTCCGGAAGTGGACGGCCTGCCCGATGTAGATGGTCTGCCTGAAGTGGACGGTCTATGGTCCGTTTCAGGACGAGGACGGGAAGTATTTCCCGGACGTCCTGATGTATTAGGCCGTGACGTTGTTCCCGGACGTCCCGAAGTCCCCGGTCGGGTAGGTGCATTATGCGGACGAACGGAAGTGTTCGGACGGAAACGTACAGAACCGAAGTCTGAACGACGATAAGAATGGAATACCCGCTGATCTCTTACTCGATATGGCGTAGGATAGTGCACAAGATTATTATATCTTCCCCGATAATAACTCACATGATGAATATGCGGACGATAATGTGCACCACAGTAAGTCCGATAATGATAAGGTACACCAAAATAAAATAAACTACGATTTGGATAATTGATATAAATCCGGAAATTCCATCTTCCTCCGGTGACATAAATCGGACGATAGAAATACTCAGCTCCCAGGAATCTGCGGTATTGCGCATCGCTCAACACCCAACGAAGATCATCGTTGCGAATATCCAGCGCTTCATAGTAATCATCCAATGCCCACTCATCACCCCGTACTACATAATCCATAATATTACGAAGCGAATAAATGAAATCATAGTTAATCTCATACACGTCATTATATTGGGGATTATTCAGGTCCAGTTCGTATGCCATCTTATCAGTAAGGAAACGTGTCTCCTTACGTACCTTGCTGGTACTCATTCCCGCCATTACAGTGGTACTGGCAGTCACGACTAACAATATAAATAGAATTCTTTTCATGGTTTCATTCTTTTTTAGTTACGTCCGCTATCGTAAGATTCCGCAAACTCCCTCATCTCTCTTTTGTCCATCTCAAAAGTGAAAACATCCGTCAGTATGGAGAAGTTCTTCTTATCTGCGATTTTCGGATAAAGTTTCTTTATCATATTCTTTTTATCTGTCTGAAAAGTACACATATCCACCAATTTACGGCATTGGGCACAAGTGAATCCCGAAGGAGGTACAACTTCATCCAGCATCCTGGTACGGTCAGACTCAAAAGATTTACCTCTATACTCATTGAAGAAACGGTCAAAATCGGCTGAACTCATAGCTCTGGGCCGTACATATCCTACGTCTCCCGGTCGTTGGTCACCGTGGTAAGCCTGGATATATTCCTTCATCTTGTCACGGTCAAAAGACGAAAAGAGCTTATTGACGACCGAAGCAAAATTTTCTTTATCCACAATTTGCGGATACATACGTTTCATCACAGTCATCTGGGCATCCGAACCACTTATCTGATCAATGATCTTTCCGCACTGGGCAGAAGTAAAATTGCAATCCAACAAAACGTCATCTATATATTTAATCTGCTCATCAGACATGATCACCATCCGGAAATCACTAAGAAAACGATCAAACTCATCACGCATCATAAGTGTTCTGCGACGGGGACTTTCTTCATAGCGTGGCGGACGAACCGGATCCGTATTGGTTACAACAACGGAAGGAGACATCACAACCGGAGGCGGCGGAAGAAGTATTTCATCACCATTAAAGGTATCCATACCCGTAACTCTTCCATCTGCAAAATATACAATAATCTTGATCGAGTTGCCGTAAAGCACTGAAGAAATCCGGTGGTACTCCCATTCCTCGCCACCTCCGTCAAAACGTCTGTAATCCGGTTTACCCAAGATTTTTTCTACATTCTGCCGGGACATTCCCTGCTGAACCTCCATCACTTGCTTGTTGGATACGTAATAAGTAGAACAGCTACCGAGTATTACCCACAACGTGAAAAACAGGATTATATGTATATTTTTCATAACCGTATCGTTTTTAGTGAACTAATGTATGATCAGCGTCCTTCGTATTCCTTGATGAAATCGTTCATTTTGGTCTTGTTACTGGAGAATGTAAGAGTACCAATCACTGTAAAGAAAGCCTCTTTATCTACAATATTGGGATACATCATTTTCATAATCTTCAGCCGTTCATTATCAAAGGTATAGAACTTCACCAGTTGAAGACACTGCTCCGATGTAAAATCAGAGTTCGCCAATGCAGTTGTAATCAACCCCATACGATCTTTTTCAAAAGGCTCATTCTTCACACTATCAAAGAACTTCTTGAAAAGTTGGTCATTCATCACTCTATCGTAGCGGTTATAGTCCGGACGGTGTCCACCCTGACCGTTTCCCGGTCTTCCGGGTCTGCCCGGACGGATATCTCCACGTTCTTCTACAATGATATCTTTTACTTCGTTTCCGTTAAAGTAAACGCGGTCATTATACAACCGTTCTCCTTTCCATACACGTTCTCCCGGGCGAGTCGGGCGGGAAGCGTACACTTCAATGGTATAATTTCCCGGTTTCAGATTGGCAACGAAACAAGTAGTAGTAGGATAACACATCTGCCTTCCGCCAAAATAAACAAGAATCGGAGTATCTCCGCCATCAATCCGGATTCCGCTGACAGGCTGCGCTTTTAAAGAAAGGGCAGCGAGCAAAATACAGAAACTTATTATTATCTTACGCATAGCTTATCTATTTTTAAATTATTATCTTCAACTGATATCACAAAAATAGGGTGAGAAAACTCCCCACCCCAATGATTCTCTCTATTCCTGCATAGGGATTTCCCTATTCTGTTTAGGATTCTGCCAAAGTGATGCCGTTCTCATGCAAAGAAATCAATCGTTTCTTATACAAGTCACCTACACCTTTCTTAAAAGTTTTCTTGCTGACACCAAAGGTATCGTAGATATCCTCCGCAGGACTTTTATCGTTCAGATTGATCCGTCCGCCATGTTCCCGAATATACTCCAACAGTGTCTTCGAGAAATCATCGACTTTCTCAAATCCCGGTTTCTGAAGTATCAGGTCCACCTTACCATCTTCGCGTACCTGTTTCACAAACGCCTTCATCTGCATACCGGTCTCCAACGCACGGAATATTTCATTTTCATACAGCAATCCGCTATACTTATTGTCTATAATCGCTTTGAAACCCAAGTCCGTCTTCTGCCAAATCAGGATATCCACTTCCGCACCCGGAGCATAATCGGGCATATCTTTCGACAGGTAACGTTCTACCTTCGCCGAAGCTACAATACGATAACTTTCCTCATCCACATGAGCATGGACCACGTAGGATCTTCCCACCTGCATTTTCATCTTCTGCTCACTGAAGGGTACAAATAAGTCTTTCATCAATCCCCAGTTGAGGAATGCCCCGAACTGGTTCACCCAAGAGACTTCGAGACAGGCGAACTGCCCTACCTGCACCAACGGAGTCAGTGTTGTGGCAATCAGTCTTTCGTCAATATCCAGATAAAGAAATACATTCAACATATCCCCTACCTTACAGTCTTCGGGTACATAACGGGTGGGCAGCAAGATTTCCCCTTCATCTCCTCCGTCGAGATATAAACCGAAATCGACTTCCTTTACCACTTCGAGCTGGTTGAATTTTCCTAATTCGATACTCATATTTTTTTAAATTATTGTTTTTATGAAAGACAAAGATAATGAAAAGCAACAGATTTCACCCAAACATTGTTGAACGGATTATTAAAAATCGGCACATAAAAATCAGCATTAAGAGGCTACATTGAAAATAAACATTATATTTGTAGAATAAAATGATTAATACGTATGAAAAAACACCTGATACGCAATCTGTTTCTCTTATTTTCCTTTTTACCTTTTATTGAAACCTTCGCCAATTGGAACAGTTTCATTATCAACTTCGATAAGAACCTCTATGGCAAAGGCGCTCAGACATGGGAGATAGCACCTTACGATGATAAATGGGTATTTTTTGCCAACAAGAACGGTATGTTGCAATTCGACGGCAATGTGTGGAACGTTTTCCCGCTGAACAATACTTCAGATGTGCGTTCTGTTTTGGTATCTACCGCTCATAACCGGATTTATGCAGGAGGAATCAATGAGTTCGGCTATTATGAACCGGGCAGGGACGGCAGTTTAAAATATTACTGTATGTCGGATACGCTGAAAGATGATTGCCGCTATCTTGGCAATGTATGGAACATTCACGAAGCAGATAATATCATGTACTTTCAGGGAGACAGTCGCATAGTGAAATATCTGAACGGTAAGTATACCGCCATCGAGATGGATGCCAAGATTGACTGTTCGAGCATGATAAAGGGTATCTTGTATATCGGAACCGACCGGGGAGTAT
>OLGL01002913.1_pt1 | contig 11963 bp, 9 predicted proteins | sample 1605041 | NCBI WGS metagenome assembly OLGL01 (sample SAMEA3888905, study PRJEB22519) | human gut metagenome | biome: human gut; feature: human-associated habitat; material: faeces | place: Denmark | collected 2010 | reverse complement strand
TTGCCCTTTACAACCTCCAGCGCACCTGCTGCCATGTTATCGTTCATGGAGATAACTGCATCAATCTTGCCGTGTGCTGTTGTCCAGTCTTCCATCAGAGCCATAGCTTCGTCCTTGTTCCAGTTTGCGAAGTCTTCGCCTACAATCTGAACGTCAGGTCTCTGGTCAAAGAATACTTCCTGCCATGCGATACGTCTCTGGTCAGCGTGGAAGTTGCCGGAGGGCCCCTTCAGAACAACAACCTTCGCATTTTCGGGAACCTGTGTCAGTGCCAGCTCAGCGTTAACCTGTGCCTGATTGTAAGGATCGGCATCGACAGAAGATGCACCTTCAATGCCTTCAATTCTGGAGTTGGTTGTGATTGCAACCAGACCTGCCTGTACGATTTTTTCAACGTAGGGTCTCTGTGCTTCGCCGTTGTTGGGCTGCACGATGATTGCATCGTAGCCGTTTGCGATTGCGTTTTCGATTGCAGCGTTTTCCTTTGCATCGTCAGCCTGACCATCGAATACCTTCAGCTCGATATCATCATACTTATCTGCTGCTGCTACCATTTCGTTTGCCAGCCATGCTGCGAAGGAGTCAGACTGCGCTCTTGCAATATACGCTACCTTGTAGGTTTTATTGCTGTCATCGCCGCCTGCGGAATCACCGCCGCCGCAGCCTGTCAGAGCGGTTGCCGCCATAGCCAGTGCCATAAATGCTGCTAAATACTTTTTCATTTTACTCTCTCCCTTTCTTTTTGAAATTACCTTTTTGAGAACATTTTTGCTTTATTTACATTTGATTGATCAAATGAAAGCCATATCATTGGGTTATGCCTTTGCCGCAGGCTCCTTCTTTTCGTCCTGACTGTATTTCGTTCTGCCTGCCGCCCAGTAAACATCCGCACCGATGCCTAATGCCTTCGCCGCCACGCCGATGGCATCCGTATACGCCATCTTGTAGCACTCGTCCGAGGTTTCGGGCGAACCCTTGAATACGTTCACCAGCATAGAGCCGCCGATGCCCTCAATGGGTCTGCTCCATTCCCCGTCCACCTTCACATACAGGTGAATCTCGCAGAAAGCAGCTACCCTGCCATCCTTGCCTTCCTCTGCCCAGATGCGCTTGATTTCCGTGTACCAGCCGACACCGCATACACCAAACAGCTCCGTCAGTTTCTGGATACGCCACATCGGGTTGATATCCGTAAAGCCGCTCAGCTTGCCGCCCTTGATGGTAGCATAGACCCTGCCGTAGAGCTGTGCACCATCAAAGGGGCAGTTATGGCTCTTGGAGTGCAGCTTTTCTTTGTCCACAGTGTAGGGGGTGTCGAGATCCACCAGCACGAAGTCTGCATCGTAGCCGGGCTCCAGCTGGCCCTTGGCAAGGCCCAGGATCTCTGCCGGGCGGGTGCTCATCAGGTGCACCAGCAGTTCCAGCGGCAGGCCCTCTTCCCTGCAGAGCTTGGTGTAGCAGACCCCAAAGGCGGTCTCGCTGCCCACCATACCGGCCATGCCCTTCAGCTTGTCCTCCTCGGAGTGGGGAGCGTGGTCGGTGGCAATGGCATCCACCACACCGGAACGGATACCATCGATGAGCGCCTGCACATCATCCGCAGTGCGGATGGGCGGGTTGACCCGGTAATCGCAGGTCTCATTGTTGAACCACAGGTGATGCGGGGTCACCTCGCAGGTCACAGGTGCGCCGCGCAGCTTTGCCATCTGGATGGCCTCCAGCGCGCCCCGGGTGGAAACGTGGCACATGTGCAGCCTGGTCTGGTAGTACTCGCTCAGCCAGCAGTTGCGCACGGTCTCCAGGTCTTCAGCCAGCCGGTAATCCCAGGGGCTGATCTCCATATCCTCGGCGTGGCTCATCACAGTGATATCCCGCTGGGTGCAGATGGCAAAGGCCCGGGCCATGGTGGCGTTGTCCTGCACACCGTGGCCATCCTCGGTGATGAACTTCACGCTGGCGGGCAGGGTCTTGAGGTGGTCGATGGTCTTGCCGTCAAAGTTCTCGGTGATGGAAACGGTCTGGTTCACATCGCACAGGCCCACCTCGGCGGCCTTCTGCTCCACCATGGCTGCCTGTGCGGCAGAGGAGCAGACGGGCTTTGTGTTGGGCATCAGGTTGACAAAGGTGTAGCCGCCTGCGGCCGCAGCCATGCTTCCGGTGGCGATGTCCTCCTTATATTCAAAGCCCGGGGTGCGCCAGTGGCAGTGCAGGTCCACAAAGGCGGGCAGCACGGTCAGCCCGCCGGCATCGAGGACAGTCTCCCCCTCCCCGGCCAGTGCGGAAAGATCCTGACCCACGGCGGCGATCTTTCCGTCTTTCACGAAAAGCTCCACCGGGCGGCCCGCAGCGTTTACAGCGTTGATGAGCAGCATATTCTTTTACCTCCCTGTTCGTATTTCGGATGGGCGGATGCGGGCATTGCAGCCCGCGGACAGGCAAAAAAAAGAACTTTTCCACAAACGGAAAAGTTCAAAAAGCGAAAAAAGGAAACACGGAACCCACCGCAAAAACGGCTGCAAACTGCTTTTTCAGTTCAGCGTTCATTTTTGACAGCATTCGTCCGCTTCTCCTTTTCCTTCGCATTTGTTTTCGTTATATTTTATCATAGAAACGCAAAATGTGTCAATGCTTTCTGTAAGATTCCTGTGTGAAAAGGTTTTGACTGTATCTCCCGGAATTTTGGCTACTCTACCGAAAACCCGTTTCCCGCCCCATAATCCCTGCGTGGAGGGGGATTTTTCTCCGTCAATTCCTACCAAAGCACTGTACATTGAAGTTTGCATGTGTTATTATAGTATCTGTCAAAAAGAGAGGGCCGCACCGAGGCGGCTGAACAAAAGGGAGGGTTCCCCACATGAGCTTATTGGAGGACGCACGGAACATCCAGCGCAAAGACCCCGCCGCACGCAGCGTGCTGGAGGTCATCCTGCTGTACCCCGGCTTCCATATCCTGGTCTACCACCGCATTGCCCACTGGCTGTATGAGCACGGGCACTTTTTCCTTGCCCGCTGGGTCAGCCAGCACGGCCGCCACAAGACCGGCATCGAGATCCACCCCGGTGCCCAGATCGGCAGGTGCCTGTTCATCGACCACGGCATGGGCATCGTGTTCGGCGAGACCACCGTGATCGGCGATAACTGCACCATCTACCACGGCGTGACGCTGGGCGGCACCGGCAAGGACACCGGCAAGCGCCACCCCACCCTGGGCAACAATGTGCTGATCGGCGCGGGCACCAAGGTGCTGGGCCCGGTGTATATCGGCGATAACGCCCGCATCGGCGCAGGCAGCGTTGTGCTGCGCAACCTGCCCGCCAACTGCACCGCCGTGGGCGTGCCCGCCGAGGTGGTGCGCATCAACAACAAGGCCGTCAACCCCGCCGATGACCTGGACCAGCAGGATCTGCCGGATGTCATGGCCCAGCGCCTCACCGAGCTGGACCGCCGCATCAGCAGGCTGGAAAAGGACGCGCAGGGGGATGTGCCCCCCAGCATCCACGAGGTCATCCAGAAACAGCAGCGCTGAACCTCTCGGTCCCACTTTGCGTGCCAGCTTTCCTCATAGGGGAGCCGCTGGCATGGCGGTACTATCCGCAAAAACTGAACAAAGCTTCTACAAAATGAAAGCAGCTGCGCTCCGCACACACGGAACGCAGCTGCTTTTCTGTTATTTACAAGGAGTTTCAGCCAGTTCTTTGACCTTTTGTGCCGCTGCCGCCACCAGCTGGCCGATGGGCTGGTCGGGCACGCCCACCACGATGTTCTCACAGTGGTTGATGGGCACCAGCACCCGCCGGGCAGGGCTCTGGCAGACTGCCGCCGCCATGGCGGGGGTGATTTCGCCCAGCAGCGCATCGGCGATCACAATGCCGATGGGCCCCACGATAACATCCGCGGTGCGGCAGTTCACGACCACGGCGTTCTCGCCGGTGGCGGCGCGGACCGTCCCCGCCTTGAGCATGGCCGAAGTCGCAAGGCTGTTGGTGCCCACGGCGGTCAGCCGGGCTTCCGGGCAGGCGGCAGAGATGGCCGCCACCAGCTGGCGGCCCAGACCGCCGCCCTGGCCGTCAATGACCAGAACGTTCATCAGAAGTCGATCTCCTCCAGCCGCAACAGGGCGATGATGTAGATCTTCAGGGCCTCCAGCAGCTTATCGATGGGAGCTGCCTCGTTGGCACCGTGCATCGGGCCGCCGAACTCAGGCAGCACCATGTCCTCGTGCTCGGGGCCAAAGCTCACCGCATAGGGGAAGTGGCGGGCATAGGTGCCGCCGCCCATGGTAAAGGGCGTGGCATTCTCGCCGGTGACCTCGTTGTAGGTCTCGATGCAGGCCTTGATGGCGGGGGTATCGGCTGCGATATAGAAGGGCTCGGCACCCTCGGCCTTCTCCAGAGAAGCACCCGTGCCAATGGCAGCTTTGATCTGCTCCTTCATCTTCTCGGCGTTGGTGCAGGTGGGGTAACGGCTGTCCATGGTCTGGACGATCCGGCCCTCCCGCATGAAGATGCGGCCGCCGATGATGGTCAGGGGGCCGAAGGGGCCGTCGGCGCAGTCGATGCCCAGGCCGGTGCCTGCGGTGGAAGCGTGCAGTTTTTTCAGGGCTTCCAGATAGGCGCGCTCTGCATCGTTGCACAGACCGTTGTCCAGCAGGTAGTTCACCACCAGACCGATGGCGTTGACCGTGCCCTCGGGCATGGCGGCATGGCCGCTCTTGCCCCAGCCCCGGATACGCACCCCATTGCCTTCCGGCTCCAGCGTGATGTTGGGGGCATTTTTCAGCTTGGTGATATCGGTCTCCACCAGTGCGCTGGCGCGGTCGGGGACTGCGTTGTTGGCAACGCCGCCCTCAAACTCCTTGATCTCACCGTTGCAGACCGGGCTGACCAGCTCCGCACCGAAATGGCCCTTCTCGCCGTTGCACACCGGGAACTCTGCATCCGGGGTGAAGCAGAACACCGGGGCCGGGTAGTTCTTGAGGTAATATTCCACATCGTTCATGTGGGTCTCTTCGTTGTCACCAACCATTGCACGGATGGGATACCGCAGGGAAATGCCCTCCTCCTTGAGGAACTTCAGGGCGTACAGGGTAGCCACCATGGGGCCTTTGTCATCAGCCACACCACGGCCGATCATCCAGCCGTCCCGGATCTGCATCTTGAAGGGGTCCTGGCTCCAGCCGTTGCCCACGGGCACCACGTCCACATGGCAGATGGTTGCCAGATACTTCTCGGGGTCTGCACCGGCCAGCTCGGCATAGCCGATGTAGTTCTCGCAGTTGCGGGTCGCCAGACCCATGCCTGCAGCCAGCTCCAGCGTCTTGTCCAGCGCTGCGCGGGGGCCTGCGCCGAAGGGTGCGCCCTCCTCCGGGGTGCCCTCTACACTGTCAATGGCCACCAGCGCCGCAATATCCTGCAGCAGCTGCTCCTTGTTTTCCGCAATATATGCGTCAATTTTCTGATTCAGTGCCTGATCCATGTTCTACAACGTCCTTTCTGACCGGAAGCGGCTTCCGGTTTTCACACAACTATTATTCAGTGTAGCATACTGCGGGCAGAAAAGCTACCGGCATTTTACACGACAAAAGCGCCCGCGTTTTGTCAGCCTGCCGCAAACAGCCCGCTGACCGCGCCCAGCAGCCCGGCGCTGGCCAGACCCATGATGATGCCCGCCAGCAGCACACCGCCCATGCAGGCAATGAGAACATCCTTGAACTTCATGTCCAGAATAGAGGCTGCCAGCGTGCCGGTCCAGGCACCGGTGCCGGGCAGCGGAATCCCCACAAAGAGCAGCAGGGCAACGGTCAGGCCCTTGCCGGCCTTTTCCTCCAGTTTGCGGCCGCCCTTTTCCCCCTTGGTGATGAAGAACTTGCACACCGGCCCGATGACCGGTTTGTGGTAGCCCCAGATGAGGAACTTGCGGGCAAACAGATAGATAAAGGGCACCGGCAGCATATTGCCGAGCACGCAGACCAGATAGGTGGGCAGGGCGGGCAGGCCCATGCCCAGCCCGATCGGAATGGCACCACGCAGTTCAATGACCGGCACCATCGAGATAAAAAACACCATCAGATAATTCTTGAGCATCCAGGTTTCTCCTTATCATAAGATCATGATCGTAACGGCTTACAGGTCGATGACCAGCTCCACCGGGCAGTGGTCGGAACCGAACACCTCGTTGTGGATCTCGGCGGCGGTCACCTTGCCGGCGATGCGGTTTGAAACGATGAAATAATCTATGCGCCAGCCCGCGTTCTTTTCCCGGGCGTGGAAGCGGTAGCTCCACCAGCTGTACTTCACCTCGTCCGGGTGAACCGCGCGGAAGGTGTCGGTAAAGCCCGCCGCCAGCAGCTCGGTCATCTTGGCCCGCTCCTGGTCAGTGAAGCCCGCGCTCATCCGGTTGGTCTTCGCATTCTTGATGTCGATCTCGGTGTGGGCCACGTTCAGGTCACCGCAGAGGATGACCGGCTTTTTCGCGTCCAGCTCCAGCAGGTAGGCCCGGAACGCATCCTCCCAGGTCATGCGGTAGTCCAGCCGCTTCAGGCCGTCCTGGCTGTTGGGCGTGTAGCAGTTGACCAGATAGAAGCCGGGATATTCCAGCGTCAGCACCCGGCCCTCGTGGTCGTGCTCCTCCCTGCCGATGCCGGTGGTCACGGCCAGCGGGGCCGTTTTGCACCAGCAGGCCGTGCCGGAGTAGCCCTTTTTCTCGGCAGAGTAGGTGTACTCAGTGTAGCCCTCGGGGGCAAAATCAGCCTGCCCCGGCTGCATCTTGGTCTCCTGCACCGAGAAGATGTCGGCATCCAGCGCCGCAAAGCTTGCGGCAAAATCGTGGGTCAGGCAGGCCCGCAGGCCGTTGACGTTCCAGCTGATCAGTTTCATATCCTGTTCCTTTCTTATGCCTGATATTTTGTTTTCCATGCGCCGCTCTTCATGCGCGCCACAAAGCAGATGACACGGCAGACCCAGTCAATGACCATGGCGATCCAGACACCCACAGCGCCCCAGCCCATCCTGACACAGAGCAGGTAGCTGAACCCCAGCCGCCAGATGGCCATGCTGAGCACAGAGACCACCATGGTAAATTTTACATCGTTGGCCGCGCGCAGGGCGTTGGGCAGAACAAAGGAGGCCGGCCACAGGAACAGGCCGCTGCCTGCGTGGATCTGCACCAGCAGGATGGCCAGCGCCATGGTCTCGCCGGAGAGGGCGTAGATGCCCACCAGCGGCTTGAGGAAGAGCAGGATGCCGCCGTTGAAGATTCCCATAGAGATGTAGGCCCAGAGCAGCAGCTTGCGGGTGTAGAAAACAGTCTGTTCATTGTCCCCTGCGCCAACGCAGCGGCCCACCACCGTGATCATGGCCAGACCAATGGCCTGCCCCGGGATGCAGCCCATGCCGTCCAGATTGTTTGCCACGGCATTGGCGGCGATCTGCACGGTGCCGAAGGTGGAGATCATGCTCACCACCAGAATGCGGCCCGCCTGGAACAGGCTGTTCTCAAAGGCGGACGGGATGCCGATGCCCAGGATGCGCTTTGCCATCCGGCCATCCAGCCGGAACGTTTTGGGCACGGTGAGCATGTGGCCCTTCTGGTAGCAGCGGTTCAGGATGAGCACCGCCGCCACAGCACGGGAGAGGACGCTGGGCCAGGCAACGCCGTCCACGCCCATGCCCAGCACAAAGATGCAGACCGCATTGCCCACGATGTTGGTGATGTTCATCAGGATGCTGATCTGCATGGAGATTTTGGAGTTACCCATGCTGCGGAAGAGCGCCGCACCGGCATTGTACATGGCCAGGAACGGGTAGCTGACCGCCGTGATGCGCAGGTAGAGCACACCGGCCTCCAGTACGTCGGCATCGATGCTGCCATAGCACAGCCGGATCATGGGACGGGCCAGCACAAAGCAGAACACCCCCACACCCACGCCCAGCAGAGCGCTGAGCAGGATCAGCTGACCCGAGCTTGCGTTGGCGTGCTTCTGCTCCTTTGCACCCAGATACTGGCTGACCACCACCGCGCCGCCGGTGGCCAGCGCCGCAAACAGCACAATGATGAGGTTGTTGATCATATCCACCAGGCTGACACCCGAGATGGCGGCTTCGCCGCAGCGGGAGACCATCATGGTATCGGCCATGCCCACCGTCACGGCCAGCAGCTGCTCCACCAGCAGCGGCCCCACCAGCCTGAGCAGGTCACGCTGGCTGAACAGCGGGGCCCGCCCGCCAAAGCACGGAGCCTTGTTTTGTGCAATCGTATGTTCCATTCTATCCCTCGCTTCTTCCCACACCTTTTCTGCCCTTCCGGGCCACAGAGCGTCCTTTTCTCATAGATGTATCCATCATAACACAGCCGCATCCTGTTGTAAAGAATCAGCTTCTGTGATTCCGGACCTCTGCCCCCAGCCCGTGCTTGTTTCATCACTTTGCCAAATGTATCTCTCCCATTTTTGTGCGTTGTGACAAAATTGCATTTTTTGCTCGAACAAGAGAACTTTTTTCAGAAAAGCTCTTGTATTTTTCTGTGAAAAGTGTTATCTTGTATCCAACAGGAGCGCCAGTTGGATACAAAGCGAAACGACGCGCTTTCCTTTCCGGCACTCCTGTTGTTCATCCTTCTATTATTATGCTATTTTCTTCATTTACCTTCTTATCATTTACCCTGTCCTGAAACGGACAAACAAAAAACGCTTCCCCACCTGCACGGGGGAGCGTTTTTTGGTTGTCTGCCGCCCACCATAGAAAAGCGCCCTGCACCTTTCACGGTACAGGGCGCTTTGTGTTCTGTTCTTACAGCGCTGCAACAGCGGCCTTGAGCTCATCCACGCGGTCGGTGTTCTCCCACTTCACGCCCAGATCCTCGCGGCCCATGTGGCCGTAGGCGGCCAGCTTGCGGTAGATGGGCTTCCGCAGGCCGAGGTCGCGGATGATGGCGGCGGGGGTCAGGTCAAAGACCTTCTCCACTGCCTGCTCGATCTTCTCATCGGCCACGGTGCCGGTGCCAAAGGTATCCACCATGATGGACACAGGCTTTGCCACGCCGATGGCGTAGGCCACCTGCACCTCACACTGCTTAGCCAGACCGGCAGCCACGATGTTCTTGGCCACCCAGCGGGTCGCGTAAGCGGCACTGCGGTCCACCTTGCTGGGGTCCTTGCCGGAGAATGCGCCGCCGCCGTGGCGGGCGTAGCCGCCGTAGGTGTCAACGATGATCTTGCGGCCGGTCAGGCCGCTGTCACCCTGCGGGCCGCCCACAACAAAGCGGCCGGTGGGGTTGATGTAGTACTTAGTGTTCTCATCCAGCAGCTCGGCAGGGATGGTGGCCTTGATGACCTTCTCCATAATATCGGCCCGGAGCTGCTCCATGGTCACGCTCTCGCTGTGCTGGCTGGAGATGACGACTGCATCCACGCGGATGGGCTTGTTGTTCTCGTCGTACTCCACGGTGACCTGGCTCTTGCCATCCGGGCGCAGGTAATCCAGTTCGCCGCTCTTGCGCACCTCGGTCAGCTTCTTGGCCAGCTTGTGGGCCAGGCTGATGGGCATGGGCATCAGCTCAGGGGTCTCATCGCAGGCATAGCCGAACATCATGCCCTGGTCACCTGCACCGCCGACCTGGTCGTTGGTGCCCAGTGCGATATCGGGGCTCTGGCCGTCGATGTTGGAGATAACAGCGCAGGTGTCAGCGTCAAAGCCGTACTTTGCACGGGTGTAACCGATGTCAGAGATGACCTCGCGGACGATCTTCTGGAAATCGACATAGCAACTGGTGGTGATCTCGCCCATAATGTGGACCAGACCGGTGGAAGCGCAGGTCTCGCAGGCCACGCGGGCATCGGGGTCGTGGGTCAGGATCTCGTCCAGGATAGCATCGGAGATCTGGTCGCAGATCTTGTCCGGATGTCCCTCGGTGACGGACTCAGAAGTAAACAGGTGTCTTGCCATAAATTTTGTCCTCCATGTGTGTGGTGAATCTTGCACAGCTTCATACACGTCCATCAAGTTTGCGCAAACAAAAACGCTCAGAACCGAAGCTCTGAGCGTTTGCACTCTTATCTTTCGGTTTCCCGCAGGATTTGGCACCTTATGCTTTCGCACAGGTTGTCGGGCTTCACAGGGCCTGTCCCCTCAGCCGCTCTTGATAAGTCGGTATTCAGTTGTTTTCCGAGAGATATCTTATCATCTCTTCGTCAGATTGTCAAGAAGAGTATCACTCTTTTTAGACATCTCAACGAAATTGATTAGGATTTCCCCTAGAAGTACCGGGAGTTTCCCGAAGCTCTCTTAGTAACCCTTAGCCTGTTCGCCGTTCAGCAGCTTGACCGCACGGGAGGTGCCCAGACGGTCTGCGCCCAGAGCGAGGAACTTTTCCATATCCTCCACGGTGGAGATGCCGCCGGCAGCCTTGACCTTGCAGCGGCCATGCACGCCTTTGACCATCAGCTCCACATCGTGGAAGGTAGCGCCTGCGGTGGAGAAGCCGGTGCTGGTCTTGATGTAGTCAGCGCCTGCCTCGCAGACGATGTCGCACATCTTTTCCTTTTCCTCGTCGGTCAGCAGGCAGGTCTCAATGATGACCTTGAGCACCTTGTCGCCCACGGCCTGCTTGACGGCACGGATGTCCTCACGGACAGCATCGTATTCCTTGTTCTTCAGGCGGCCGATGTTGATGACCATGTCCACCTCGGCAGCGCCGTTCTCAATGGCAGTCTTTGCCTCAAAGGCCTTGCTGGCGGTATCCATGGCACCCAGAGGGAAGCCCACCACGCAGCACACCGGGATGCGGCCCGCCATATACTCGACTGCCTGCTTTACATAGCAGGTGTTGATGCAGACGGATGCGGTGTGGTTGGCAATAGCCTCATCACAGATGGTCTGGATCTGGGGCCAGGTGGCCTCGGGCTTCAGCAGGGTATGATCGACATGGGAGAGGATTTCTTCACGGGTCATATTATTTTCCTCCATCAATTCTTGCTGGCACGGCGGACCTTTGCCATGCCCACAGCGCTCAGGGCAATTGCCGTTACGGATGCGGTGGCACCAATGATGCCCAGAACAAGACCGGAAACCAGGAATGCAAAACCTTTCAGACCACGTTTCATAATACCGTACCTCCATTGTTTTGTTACTTAAAACTCCCTCAGTCACCTTCGGTGACAGCTCCCTCTGAGAGGGAGGTGGCTGCACCGTAGGTGCAGACAGAGGGAGTTACTTCTTCTTAAAGATGATCAGCTTGCTGAACACATAGTTCAGCACCACAACGATCACATTCGAGAACACCTTGACGCACAGCCCCCACAGTGCCTGCGCATTGTAGCGGCTGGTAACGAAGATTGCCGTGGGGCCGTCTGCACCGCCGATGACGGCAATAGCGGCAGAGCCATCCGTGACCACCGCCGGTGTGCCTGCATAGGAGGCTGCCATCTGTATGGCCGTATCCGGGCCAAGCCAGTGGGCCACCACGCTCAGCACCCCCTGCATCAGCTCGTCCATCAGCGCTGCGCCCTGGGCCGCCAGCAGATTGCCCAGCACCAGCATAATTGCAGTGTCCAGTACCATGGTGCCCAGACGGCAGGTGACAAATGCACCAAACTCCTTTGCCATCGCTCTGCCTCTGGTCTTGCTGTTGAACACAAAGGCCCGGTTGGTGGCGTAGGCAAACAGGATGCAGAGGATGTTGTCCAGCACATTGCCCCAGCTGTTGGCGGCGGTGTAGCCGAACAGCCTGTTGAACAGGGCGTACAGCAGGATATTCAGCAGGGTGGTCAGCACGCCGAAAATCAGGTAGGAGATGACCTCCCAGTGCTTTTTAAAAATTTTTATCATGGCTTTGTTAACAAAAACAGCCCCGCCGCCGTTACCCGGCAACGGGGCTGCAGTCGCATTGTGTCTGAAACTCAGCGAACCACGGACTGATTACTCAGCGTCGTCGTTCAGCAGAGCCTTCATGGACAGGCTGATGCGCTT
>OLGL01002909.1_pt1 | contig 11974 bp, 15 predicted proteins | sample 1605041 | NCBI WGS metagenome assembly OLGL01 (sample SAMEA3888905, study PRJEB22519) | human gut metagenome | biome: human gut; feature: human-associated habitat; material: faeces | place: Denmark | collected 2010 | reverse complement strand
GAGTTTATCTTAAATAATAAAGTAGTGAGAATTATACAAGAAATAGAAGACTTTCCGATTTCTATTATTGATTGTGAGGTGATTATAAATGATTCTAAACGCTAATGCAATGCTATGTCTAGTAGTATTAATTGTAATAATTATTTATTTATCTATTATTTAGGAGGAATGAAAAAATGAGTTTAATTAAAGCATTAAGACAATTTAGATATAAAGGTAGAATTAAATTCTATTCAAAAGACGGTATTTTAATGTATGAAAATACATTAGAGAATACGTTACAATCAATATTCTATGATAATTTTTGGTACACTTTAGTTATAGAGTATAATGTTGAATATGGATGGATAAAATTAGATTGTAAGAAAGTGGGATAAAATTATGATATTATGGAGTGAATTAGAAAAAATATTTGAAGAAAGTATTAAATGTGAAGAAAATTTAGAAATACAATTATTATTTAATGGACATATAGTAACTTCTTTTCTAAGCTACAATACCTTTATATATACTATATCATTAGATATGTTAGAATTAAAATCAATTAAATATGATCTAATAGATAAAACAATAGAAAGTGTACAAGTAAAATCACCAATACGATATATACAAGTAAACATAAAACTTTGAAAAAGGATATTTAAAAAATATCCTTTTCATTTACTCAATTCATTTACTTTTTTTCTAATTTTTTGATATGTCGCATCATCGCAACCAATATTTATTTTTCTGGTTTCGTGACCATTTCCATATTTACCATTTAAAACATCTCTTGCGATTGCTTCAATATCCCATGTTTTATTAGTATTAGTATTAGTATTACTAGAATAATCAAGCCACTTACTATATCCATGCTTGGCCCATTTTCTAGCCTTTAAATTAGTAATTTGAATGCCATTCTCCCATTTTGGGGAACACTCACAAACTTTTCCATTACTAATATACACACCGATATGACCATTCATCCATACAAACTCTCCTCTAGTAATATTATTAAAATTACTAGATTGATTATAACAATAATCAGACATAATCGTATTAGCGTTAACATCCGGATAAATATTACCATATTTTCCATTATACGGATAACCCCACAAAGTACCTTTAATTAGTCCACTGCAATCACACTCCAAATAATTCCCGTTTTTACCTTTACGGTAACTATTCATAAACTTTCCAAGCTTATAAATAGTAGGTAATTTCTCATACGCTAAAATTTTAGCGATAAAATCATCAACATTCATAATTCATTCTCCTTTCTATATGCTATAATTATATATACATAATAGACAATTTACAATAGTTGTCTAATATGTTAGAATATATACGAGGTGATTTTTATGGCATTAAATAAAGGACTTAAAAAATACGTAGACGATTTACGAAAAAAACGAATTAAAGACCAAGATAAAAAAATCATTAGTTTAAGACGTTTAAAATATGATGATGAAACAAGAGAAGCTTTAATTGACAACGCGCAATATCTATCAAAAACATTAAATCGACGTTATAGAGAACTAGAAAAAGCGGGAATAGAAAATAAATCATATGCGTATAAAAGAACACAAAGCGAAACAGGGTTAAATCGTTACACAACAAGTAAAAGACAACTAGAAAAATTAACAAGTGAAGAACTTTATGATTTAAACGTTGATTTATATGCAAAATATGCATCATCTACAACTAGCGTAAGCTACGTAGAACAAACAATTCAAAAGGGGTTGGAGAAAGCCGTAGAAACGTTACAAACAAGATTAAAATACTCCGCTCCAAATGTTGCAAAAAGTCTAAATGTCGACGATCTTCGAACTTTTCTAAATCTTGGTGGAGGTCAATTTTTAAATGAAGCAAAAGACAAAGGCTATGGTTCAACAAATTTAATTGAAGATTGGGAAAGCGTACGCGTAAGTGGTGTAAGTGATAAAGAATTTATTCGAGAATGGAAACGTTTTACGCATGAATTTGATAAAGATAAATTTAGAAGAAACATTCAAGCTTTAAAAGCAAGAAAAAATAAGGATTAATAACTATGATAGGATGTTTAGTTAATTATAACAATAGCAAGGCTATTGTAAAAGCCTACAATCAAGAAGATTTTCCATATTATAGAATTAAAAAATCAAATCCTTTAATACAACCAACTAAACGCTATATAGAGCATCTAATGACATTTGATATTGAAACATCAACAATAGAAAAAACTGATGGTTCTTTTGAGGGTTTTATGTACCATTGGCAAGTTTGTATTGATGGTTATGTATGCTTTGGTAGGACTTGGAAAGAATTTCTAACTTTTTTAAGAAAAATGAATAGGGCATTAAAAAATTATGATGACAAACACAAATTATTATGTTACATCCACAACTTTTCTTATGAATTTCAATTTCTCTATTCCTGGATTAAACTTCAAGATGTGTTTGCAATCGATAAAAGAAAACCCCTAAAAGCTGTATCAAAAGATTTTAATATCGAATTTAGATGTTCTTATCTATTATCGAATATGAATTTAAAGAAATTTATTGAAAATACACCTAATGCCCATTATTTTAAAGGTACGGGAGATTTAGATTATAAGAAAATATTTACCCCTAACACACTTTTGACAATGAGTGAACTAGGGTATTGCTACAATGATGTAATGGGTTTATATGAAGCTATTATTTATCTTTTAAAAGAAGATACACTTGAATCAATTCCTTATACATCAACGGGTTATGTACGTAGAGAATGTCGTAGTAACATGAGAAAAAATAGAAAAAATAGAAAACAATTTTTAGATTTAAAATTAGATGATAAACTTTATCAATTGTGCAAGGATGCATTTAGAGGTGGTAATACTGCTTCAAATCGCTATAAAACTAATTTTATAAATTATGACGTATCGTCTTATGATATGTCAAGCGCATATCCGTATGCTATGATTAGTGGTCTATATCCAGTCACACCATTCCAAGAAGAAACAATAACATCACTTGATATGTTAGATGATTATAATAATCGTTATTGTACATTAGCATATTATTCTTTTGAAAATGTAAAATTGAAAAAAGGAATTCCATTTCCTTATATTCCATATTCTAAATGTATAGAATTTATTGCACCATCATATGATACTCAATTTAAGGGTAATGAATACTGCTACAATGGTCGTGTATTAGAAGCTGATTTCATCAAAATAGCTATGACAAACTATGACTATCAAATATTCATAAATCAATATGAGTATGATGAAGAAAATGTACGTGTAGAAGATTTCTACTACTCTCATAAAGGTTTTCTTCCAAAAGAACTAACTAATACCGTATTAGAATTTTTTACTTTGAAATCGCAACTAAAAGGAAATGAAGAAAAGGAATATGAATATTTGAAGAGTAAAAATAAATTAAATTCATTGTACGGTATGATTGTAACTGATATTATTAGACAAGAAAATTTATTTAACGATCAATGGGAAAAAGGAGAAAACTCTACTTTAGAAGAATACTATAGCAAAAGAAATAATTTTTTAACGTATCAATGGGGGTTATTCGTCACGGCTATTTGTCGAACGAATCTACAAAAAGCTATTGATAAAATAGGTTTAGATTGTTTATATATTGACACGGATAGCGTTAAATTTGTGGGAAAACATGATGATGTTTTTAAACAAATCAATCAAGAAATGATTGATTGGTGCACCCAAAATGATATAATTAATTATGTCAACGTAGGTAATCATAAATATTTTCTAGGATTGTATGATAAAGAAAAAGGCTATAGTGAGTTTATCACATTAGGTGCAAAGAAATATGCATTTAAACAAAATAAAATTGGTATTACTGTAGCGGGACTAAATAAAAAAAGTGGGGCTCAAGAACTAGAAAGAAAAGGTGGTTTATCTAATTTTAAGATTGGTACTGAATTTTTTGATAGTGGTAGAAAAACAGTATACTACAATGACGATAAGAAACATTTTCTTACAGTTCAAGGCTGTCAAATAGAAAACGCTAGTAATATAGCTTTAGTAGATACTACTTATACTCTAGGTATGACTGATGTAATGCTATCAATTTTAAATGGGCTAGAAAGTGAGGTTTAATATATGGAAGAATTAGTAAATTTATTTGTAAACAACGGGGTTGCGGTTGCTTGTCTTATTTATTTTATGTGGTACAATAATACCACTTTAAAAGAATTTAACAATAAATTTGAGGAATTAAATAAAACCTTAACAAAATTAATAGAAAATTTAAGAAAAGATATTGACGAATAAATTCTATAATGTTAGAATTAATTTAGTTAAAGGAGAAACAATATGACTAGAGAATATCAAAAAGAATTGCCTACTTTGACAATTAAAAATATCATAGAAGCTTTAGGATGTTGTAAAGCTACGGCTTATAATAAATTAAATCGAAAGAATTTCACTTTAGATGATTTTCTAAAAATTCATAAATATTATAAGTGGTACACATTCAATGAAGTTATCATGATTATCGAAGAAGCATATGAAAAAACCTAAAAAAAATAGGTTCTTTCTTAAACTAACCTATCTCACAAATTACAACTGAATAAACACAACATTAAAGAAAGAATAACAGTATTATGTATTTGTATCAAAGTATTCGACGTCACACCAAAAAGAGATAGACGGTCACAAGTCCGTATAAATAGTGAGTGAGAAAGAAAAAATAAAGAGGTAAGAAAAAATGAAAAAACAAGTAACAATTAAAGTAGTAGACAGTAACACATCACCATTAAAAGCAATGGCTATCGCAAAAGCGAATGGTTCAATTGGATGTAAAAATTTTGTTGACAATGTATTCAAAATCAAAGAATATGTTTTTACAAAATCAACAATCACTACCATTGAAACTGGTGAAGTAGAAGAAATGGATTGTATCAGTTTCTTAACTGACCAAGGAGAAATTTTAGGAACAAACTCAATAACTGTAATGAATTCATTTAGAGAACTATTAGACTTATGTAATGATAATGCAATCGACTTCACTACAGTAGACGTAGTTATCACTAGTGGTACATCAAAAAGCGGAAACACTTTCTATTCTTTAGAAGTTAAAATTTAAAAATGAATAAAGAAAAAAGTCTTTATTTTAATGCTTGGGAAATAGTCAAAAATACGGACTATTTCCTTTATTTGTTTATAGGTGGTCGAGGAATTGGCAAATCCTATTCAATCCAAAAAGGTTTAATAACTGATAATGATAGAAAGTTTATTTATTTACGTACAAGTGAGAATGAAATGGAAATGTCTCTAACTAGAGAATCAAACACTTTTAAAGCAATCAATAGAGATTGTGGGACTAATATAGAAATTACCAAAGAGAAAAAAGTTTATTTAATAGAAGAAGTTGAAATACAAGATGATGAAAGAATAGTTAAACGATCATATGGAATAGCAGGTGCTTTGTCAACATTTGCTAAATACCGCGGTACTGATTTTAATGATTATGACTATATTTTCTATGATGAGTTTATCTCTAAATCACCTATTAAGAGCGCTATTGATAAGAAACAAGCCACGTTGTTCTTTGACATGATTGAAACAGTCAATAGAAATAGAGAAATAAGTGGAAGAAAACCTGTAAAAATAATTCTATGCGGTAATGCAAATATGCTTGATAATGCTATATTAAGAGAGTTAGAATTACCAAGCAAAATAATGGCTATGATACAATGTAATCAAGAAAAAATTATTGATGAAGAACGAGGCCTTTATTTACATTTACCGATTGATGTTCCAATATCTAGAGAGAAGAAAAACACCGCTCTATATCGACTTTTGGGTAAAGAGGCGGACTACACAAAAATGGCAACGTCAAATATATTTGTCAATGATGATTTTAGCGACATCAAAAAATTTCAAAGAAATAAACTGTTACCTCTTTTTTCATTTGAAAATCTATATTTTTATCAAGTTAAGGATAGTGGCATTATTTACGTTTCAAAAATGAAAAGTCAATGTCCTACTTTTGACGATGAAAAAGTATTTAAAAGAGAAAAAGCTTGGGAACTTAATTTATACATTGATAATAAAATGATTGCTTATCAAGATTATGACTTGAAATTAAAATTAAAAAATATTATACGTTGACATTATCATCTAATATATTATATAATAATTGACGAGGAGGGTACACATCCAACGGCGGGAACGCTGGTACTGATTGGGAAATCTTTTACTCCTCTCTTTTATTTTAAAATAAAGGATAGAAAGGAGAATAACTATGGAAACAAAAGAACCAAACGAACCAAAAGAACCAAAAGAACCAAACGAACCAAAAGAACCAAAAGAACCAAAAGAACCAAAAGAACCAAAAGAACCTAAACAAGATGATACTGTTTCACGTGAAACATTTAATGAATTAGAAAAAAAGAATAAAGAATTAGAAGAAAAAATTAAAAAATTGGAAGAAACAATTTTACATGCTAATGTTGAAACAAAAGATGAAAACCCATTTAAAGGTTTTTCTAGATATGATAAATAAAGGAGGAATTTAAAATGGCAGTAAAACAAATTTATGATATTGTCAATTCAGTAAACAAACAAACAATGGGCTTAACTGATTTGACTGTTGTTGATGAACAGGGCTTAATTTCATTAGGTCAAACAGTTTTAACAACAAATGGTTTAGCGGATACATGGCTAAATTCGTTGGCACAAAGAATTGGACGTACTATTATTTCATTTAGAGAATATAAATCAAAATATAGCAATATGGTTTTAGATTCGATGCAATGGGGTAATATCGTTCAAAAAATCAAAGTGTCAATGCCAGAAGCAACTGAAGACCAAAGCTATAATTTAGTGGACGGAGAATCCATAGATATGTATAAAGTGGCTAATCCTAAAGTAGCTCAATCATTTTTTACAAGTGAGACACCTTATCAATTTTATGTGACTGTAAAACGTAACCAATTAAAAGAAGCTTTTACAAGTGAGACTTCAATGAATGGTTTTATTGGCGCTATTTATGGAGAGGTTCAAAATGCGATTGAATTATCTCTAGAAAGTTTAGCACGAAACTGTATTAATAACTTTATTGGAGAAAAAATTAAAGCTAAAAAAGAAATTAATTTATTGTCTTTGTATAATAATGAAACTAATAAGACGTTGACAGTTAAAACATGCTTACATGATAAAGAATTTTTAGCATATTGTGTGTCGCGTATCAACTTATATTCAAAATATATGGAAAATATGTCGAAAGCATATAACGATGGTACACAAACACGACATACACCTAAATCTTTACAACATTTACGTGTTCTAGAAGATTTTGAAAGTCGTCTTGAAACTGTGGTACAATATCAAGCTTTTAGAGATAACTATGTGAAATTAAATAATTATCATACAACTAGCTTTTGGCAAAGTGTCAAAAAACCAAGTGAAATTAATGTCAAAATTTCTAGTGATGGTGCGCCAATAAGTTCTAGTGGTATTTTAGCGGTTTTATATGATCGTGACGCACTAGGATTATATAAAAAGGATAGTTGGACCTCTACAACTCCTTTCAATAGTGCAGGCGGATATTATAACACGTACTATCATCATAAAGAGTTATATTTTAACGATTTAAGCGAAAACTTTTTAGTGTTTGTCATTGCGGATGAATAGAAAGGAGAGAGGGTTATGGAGATTACACTATACAATTTTACAAAAAGAAGAAATTCTACAAAAAGACCCTCTAAAGGTATTCTCGTAAATGTTAATTTAAAAGAGGGTTGTAGTCATTACAACCCGTCTTTTATTTTAACTACGAATCCAACAAACTATTCATATTTATCATGGGGCACATGGTATTATTATATAACTGATATTGTGAATACTAGAAATGGAGTTTGGACTATTTCATGTGAAATTGATGTATTAGCAACTTGGAAAGATGACATTAAAAGTACAAGTGCATATGTTTTATATTCGAGTAGTAATTACAATACTGATTTAATTGATTCTCGTTTATCAAGTGCTAAAAATGCGATTATCAATACTAGTAGTGCTAACTTATCATTTATCGCTACACCACAACCTAGATATATCATTTCTTATGTTGGTACTCATTCAAATCCTTATGTGGCGGTTACTGATTCACAACTTGCTAGAATCATGTCAAAAATGAGCGACAACGCTTTTGCGGAGTTGTTTACTGACCCCAATAATGCAATTTCAAAAATGCTAACTGATACAGGTTCTTGCATTACTTCTTGCATATACAACCCTTGCACTATTGTGGGAGCTATTAGTGAAATTATATTTGCAGGTGGATATAATACTGGTGTCGTAGGAAATGCCGTCAATCGTGATGCTACGGGACGTGTTTCTATTCCTATACCTTGGAATTTTAGCGATTTTAGAAATAGAAGTCAATTTACATCATTATTACTTTATCTACCTGCCTATGGTTGGCTTGAGTTAAATGCCGATAATTTTCAAGGTCAATCAAGTATTAATATCAATATGACACTTGATAGTGTCGTTGGAGAAATTTGTTATATTGTCGAAAATCAAGCACGTTGTGTAGCACAAATGGGAGTGCCTATTCAAGTATCTACAGTTACACAAGGGAATCCTTTGGGGGCTATAGGAAATGTGGTTGCGGGTAGCATAGCAGGTTTGATGGGAAATTATGCGGGTGCGGGAGTATCGGCTTTTAATACTATCACTTCGGCTATTGGTACAAATGTTGGGTCGGTTGGCGGAAGTGGTGGTAATACTTCTTATATATCTAAAAAAGATATAACACTTGTATGTATTTCACATAACACAAATGTTGAACCTAGTAGTTTAGCTACAAATTATGGTAGACCGTGTAATCAAGTATTATCATTAAGTGGTTTAAGTGGTTATGTACAAACAACAAACGCAAACGTAAACACTTGGGCATCTAAGCAATATAAAGATGAAATAGATAGTTTATTAAATGGAGGTGTGTATCTTGAGTAAAAAAGAATATGGAAATGGTTTTACTGAATTAGTACGAGGGTTCTTCCATCACAACCCTAAATCAGTAAATGACATGACTAATAATTCATTCTTTTATTATCAGTTTCAATTGATGACTAAATTAAAAAGTGTTTTAACTGTTAGCGGTTATCCGTCTAATTGGAATATCGATAATATGTGGGATGTTCTTTTAACAAACGGTTATATTCCAGTTGTTAAAACTGACATTGGAACTTTAGCTCTAGAGGGTAGCTTTTATGGTCAAAATATATATTATATGCCGACTAACGTTTTAGTAAATAATCCTGTTTTAAGAAATATAGATGAAAAAATTGGTGAAAAAGGTGAGTTATTATACATCAATTATGAATATAATAAATTTCAAGGGGTTATGTCATTGATCAATAGATATGCGGTTTTATTAGCAAATATTGATTGTTCTTTAAATGTGTCATTGCATAACTCTAGACTTGCTCATGTTTTTGAAGCAGAAACTGATGCACAACTTAAATCTCTACAAAAAATGTATGATGATGTATCAAGAGGAAACCCTGCCGTCTTCTTAAAAAAAGGGATTAAAAATATCGGTAAAGACAACGACAGTAGTTATTTCTTAAATGTCAAAAATACGTACATTGGTAATGATTTACTTTTAACGAAAAGAAGCATTATGAATGAATTTCTTACTGAAATTGGGATTAATAACGCTAACACTGATAAGAGGGAGCGATTAAACAGTGATGAGGTTAACGCTAATAATAGTGAAGTACGGTGTACAGTCGTTCGATACATTGATTCGCTTAATGAATGCGCAAAAAGAATCAATGAAAACCCTAATTTTGATGATATTACTAATTTGCATTTCTCTATTAATTCAAGGGTAATTGATACAATAAAACAAGAAAAGGGTGATATTGATGTTTAGTTTTGCTAGTATTTGTCAATTGTATACTTATGACGAAGTTTTTAAAGATATTGATATTAATGATAAATTAGATAAAGATACATTAATAAATGCTATTATGGATGTATGCGGGATGAATGAGCCTATATATCCGGAAATAGAAATACTACAAATTAAGGTGCAGTACTTTTTTAAAAAACACAAAGAACAATTTGATAAGTTAGTTTATCTATATTCATTGAAATATGATAAAGATTATAATCCAATTTGGAATAAAGATGGAACAAAAACACACATTGAAACAACTGTAAGAAGTAAAGATAATACTGTTGATAACTCACATAAGAATTCGATTAATGATAATGGCGAGGATATTAACCAAGTTAGCGCTTATGATACTAGCGGGTTTTCAAATGACAGTAAAACAAGCACTCATAATAATAGGAATGAAAATGGAAATAATAACACTAGAGGAAATGAAAAAGAAAATATCAAATTAACTATTGAAGATATAGAAAAAGGTAATATTGGTGTTACTACTACTGCCGACATGATTAATCAAGAAATTGATTTACAAAGTAGATTCAATGTATATGAAGTTATCGCTAGAATGTTTTTTGATGAATTTTGTCTACACGTAGCGTACACAAATCAATTAACATATTAAGGAGGAAATATTATGGCTTTATATGATTATCCACATACTGGAAACTATGACCAAGATTTGGGGTTTTTGATTAAACAATATAAAGATTTGATTGACGGTTATAAAGGTTTAATAGATATTTACGCGAAGTTTTTAGAAGAAATCGAAAAAAATATACATAAACTTTTAGAAAGTGGGAAAATTACACTTGATGGAATTTATGATGCTGATGATACAAGCTTATCATTTGTATTTACTAATAATCTTACTAATCCCGTGACAAATAAAATATTATAAGGAGTGATAATATGACACAATATGTTGATAAATTTAAAATGAGCAGCGGAACATATCCATTAAAAGATAGTGAGGGACGTAAAATTATTGAACAAAATAAACAAGAAATTGATGGTAGCCTTAGACGTATTGAGTTAGAATTAGAAACATTTAAGAATGATGTAAATGAAAAATTTGCTAAACTAAAAGATAGAAAATTTATTCTTATGACTGATAGCTACGGGGTTGACGAAAGTGTCGGCGGTTCTTCATTTTCAACTTTACTTGAAACCATGATTCCTAAAAGTATTTATGCCTATAATTGGAGTGTCGGTGGTGCAGGTTTTGGATGGGAAGATTCTAAAAGCGAAGCTTTTATTAATATTTTTAATTCTAATACTGCATCATGGACACAAGACGAAAAAAATAGCATTACTGATTTGTATGTTTTTGGCGGTGCAAATGATGGTAACTTATTACACGCATCAATGGCAACGGATGTACAAATTAGAAATAGATTAGATGCTTTTTTAATTAGAGTTAGAAGCGTATTACCTAATTGTACTATTCATCTTGGGTTTATTGGTTGGTATCGCAAACTTGACCGTTTTCAATATTATAACCAAGCGTTTCATATATGGGCGGATGGTAACTGCGATTTTATTAATAATTTAAACTGGATAATGCACAATAAAGACTTTATTAATACTAGCGATAATATCCACCCAAACACAACCGCTAGTAAATATCTTGCTAAATATATTTATAAAGCTATTTTATACGGTTCAATCAATTATATTGAAACATTTAGCGATAATACGGCAGAGGGTTATAGCGGTTCATACGGCTATAGTGTTGCGATTGGTCATGGTAGACCTTATTTTGAGATTCAATATGTTAATAATATATGTACAATTTGTTTTCAAGCGACAGGAAACGACCAAAATTATATAGAGTTAGCTTGTACGGGTCTAGGAAGTTTAGGACCTTATAAAAATACACCAATGTTTCAAATCCAAAACACGCCCGTAGGTGGTTATCCTATTCAAGGTTTAACAGTACCTACAATTATCTATTATGAATCAACTTGGAATACATTCCCAGTTAACTGGTTCTTATATGATGGTTATATCAACTGGGGTAATGACTATCCTTATGCCATTGCACAAGTTAAGAGTATAAGAATAGGATTTACTACAATTCA
>OLGL01002882.1_pt1 | contig 12116 bp, 10 predicted proteins | sample 1605041 | NCBI WGS metagenome assembly OLGL01 (sample SAMEA3888905, study PRJEB22519) | human gut metagenome | biome: human gut; feature: human-associated habitat; material: faeces | place: Denmark | collected 2010 | reverse complement strand
TTTCTGCTTCGCGCGAGTGCGCATCCTCGCGGAGCGTTTTTTATTTCATAGGACGCATTTTCCTATGAAATAAAATCCGCATCTGCGAATCAGAAGCACAACTTTACAAAAAAGCTGATTACTGTTAATATAATACTGGATTCTTAGGGTTTAAAAATATTTGAAATGAGGATTTTATAAATGAAAAAAGGTCATCTGATAAAATCGGTCGATCCGGGCTCGATTGCGGAGGAAATGGAGCTGGAGCCGGGGGACGTCCTTCTGACGATCGATGGAGATGAGATAGAGGATATTTTTGATTATGAATATAAGATAAACAGTGAGGAGATTACTCTGCTGGTCCGCAAGAAGAACGGCGAGGAGTGGGAACTGGATATCGTAAATGAGTATCAGGATTTGGGGATTACCTTTGAAAATGGTCTGATGAGCGATTATCGTTCCTGCAGGAATAAGTGCATCTTCTGTTTCATCGACCAGATGCCGCCGGGCATGCGTGAGACACTGTATTTTAAGGACGATGATTCCAGACTTTCGTTCCTGCAGGGCAACTATATCACGCTGACGAATATGAAGGATAAGGATATTGAGCGGATTATCCGGTTTAAGCTGGCGCCGATCAATATTTCAGTGCAGACGACAAATCCGGAGCTGCGCTGCAAGATGCTTCATAACCGCTTTGCCGGTGAGGCACTCCAGAAAATCGACCGCCTGTATGAGGCGGATATCCCGATGAATGGTCAGATCGTTTTATGCCGGGGCGTCAATGACGGGGCGGAGTTAGACCGTTCGATCCGTGATCTGACGAAATACATTCCGGCGATGCAGAGTGTTTCGGTCGTGCCGGTCGGTCTCTCGAAGTACCGCGATGGTCTGTATCCGCTTGAGCCGTTTACACCGGAGCAGTTGGGCGATACCATTGATTTGATAGAGAAATGGCAGAAGAAGATCTATGCGGAACACGGTATTCACTTCATTCACGCCAGCGATGAGTTTTACATGGGCGCCGGGCGCCCGCTTCCGGAAGCGGATCGCTATGATGGCTATATCCAGCTGGAAAATGGGGTCGGCATGATTCGCCTGATGGAGGAGGAGATAGCCGAGGCGCTGGAGCAGCTGCATCCGGGAGAGGCTGGCGAGGTGTGCCCGGAGGAGATTTCGATTGCAACGGGACGGCTGGCTGCCCCGTATATTGAGCAGTATGTAGAGCGCGTGTGCCGCCAGTTCCCGGGGAAAAAGGTACATGTATATGCGATCCGCAATGACTTCTTTGGTGAGCGGATCACGGTGGCGGGGCTGATCACGGCAAAGGATCTGATTGCACAGTTAAAGGAACAGCCGCTTGGCAGCCGCCTGCTGCTTCCAAGCGCCATGTTCCGAAGCGGCGAGGAGACATTTCTGGATGATCTGACCCGCACGGATGTACAAAATGCTTTACAAGTTCCGGTGGATATTGTAAAATCAAGCGGACGTGATTTTGTGGAAGCAATTCTGGCTCCTGTGAAGGAGGAAAGCTCCAGGCATGGCGAGTATGAGCCGGATCCGGAGGAATTTGCCGCTCAGATGGATGATAACTGGCAGGAAGAAGATCTGGATGGCGTACAGGTGTACGCATATGAGCCGGAAGACCTGGATTAGGATGCCCCGGACGAAGTCGTTTGTTTTGAAGAGGAAGACTCAGATCTGGAGGATGAGAAAGAAACGTGGTGGCTGGAAATACAGTGGAAAACGTGCTTTCGGACACACAGAAAGAAAGCGTCTGGATGTGAAATGCATCACAATGAAAGAAACAAGTAACTGGACAATAAAAATAGCAGCTGTGGATTTACAAACCAGCTGCGGAGCATGAAAATAAATGGAGGCATAAATATGAAAAAGAAACCGGTGGTGGCGGTCGTTGGACGTCCAAACGTGGGAAAATCCACCCTTTTCAACGTCCTTGCGGGCGATATGATTTCGATTGTAAAAGATACTCCAGGTGTAACGCGTGACCGTATTTACGCGGACTGTACCTGGTTAGACCATGCTTTTACCCTGATCGATACTGGCGGTATCGAGCCGGATACGAAGGATATTATCCTGTCCCAGATGCGTGAGCAGGCGGAGATCGCGATCGCGACGGCGGATGTGATCCTGTTTATCGTAGATGTGCGTCAGGGCATGACCGATTCGGATTCCAAGGTGGCGGATATGCTGCGTAAATCGAGAAAACCGGTTGTTCTGGCGGTCAATAAAGTAGACAATCCGGCGAAATTTGGCAATGACGTCTATGAGTTCTACAACCTCGGTATCGGTGATCCGGTAGCGATCTCGGCAGCCTCCCGTCTGGGACTGGGCGATCTGCTGGATGAAGTCGTGGCACATTTCCCGGAGGGAAGCGGTGACGAGGAAGAGGATGACCGTCCGAGAGTGGCGATTGTCGGAAAACCAAACGTAGGTAAATCTTCTATTATAAATAAGCTTCTGGGCGAGAACCGCGTTATCGTATCGGATATCGCCGGTACGACCCGCGATGCAGTCGATACAGAGATTGTCCGCAACGGTACCGAATATGTCTTTATCGATACGGCAGGTCTGCGCCGCAAGAGCAAGATCAAGGAGGAGCTGGAGCGCTACAGCATCATCCGTACCGTAACGGCGGTTGAGAGAGCTGATGTGGTTCTGATGGTCATCGACGCGAAAGAGGGAGTAACCGAGCAGGATGCAAAGATTGCCGGTATCGCACATGAGCGTGGAAAAGGTATTATCATCGTGGTAAATAAATGGGATGCGATCGATAAGACCGATAAGACTATTTATGAGTACACCAATAAGATTAAGACCGTTCTGTCCTTTATTCCGTATGCGGAGTTCGTGTTCGTATCCGCACTGACCGGACAGCGTATGAATAAGCTGTTTGAGATGATCGACATGGTGCGCGAAAATCAGACACTGCGTATTGCAACCGGCGTTCTCAATGAGATCCTGGCAGAGGCAGTGGCACTGCAGCAGCCGCCGTCTGACAAGGGCAAGCGTTTAAAGCTCTACTATATGACACAGGTAGCGGTCAAACCGCCGACATTCGTTGTGTTTGTCAATGATAAGGAACTGATGCATTTCTCATATACACGGTATCTCGAGAACAAGATCCGTGACGCATTCGGATTCAAGGGAACTTCCTTAAAATTCCTGATCCGCGAGAGAAAGGGGAAGGATCAATAATGGAACGTCTCATCTGTATTGTGATTGGCTATATCTTTGGTCTGATCCAGTCCGGCTATCTGTATGGAAAGGCGAATCATATGGATATCCGCCAGTATGGCAGCGGAAATGCCGGTTCTACGAACGTCCTGCGTGTGATGGGAAAGAAAGCGGGCGCGATCGTATTTTTAGGGGACTTTTTCAAGGCGGTGTTTGCAATGGCAGTCTGCCGTCTGCTGTTTAAGGGAAATGCGGACGTGGATCTTCTTGCATTGTATGCGGGTCTGGGAGTCACACTCGGTCACAATTTCCCGTTTTACCTGAAATTCAAGGGCGGCAAGGGAATTGCCTGCATGGCGGGTATCATGACAGCGATGGATCTGCGGATTACGCTGACCTGTTTCGTGATTTTCTCCGTGACGGTGTTCCTGACCCGCTATGTATCGCTTGGTTCGATTCTTGTGTCGATCACCTTTTTTGCAGAGCTTGTGATCTTTGAGAGTATGGGTTCCTACCGGGTAAGCACGCCGAACCGCATCCAGTTCTATGCACTGGGCGCGATTCTGATGTGCATGGCGATCTGGCGCCATCGGAGCAATATTGGGCGTCTGTTGTCCGGCACAGAAAACAAACTGGGCGCGAAGAAATCATGAAAGAAGTTTAACAACACTTTACATAGTTGCCATAAGGTAATTGTTCACAGGTGGGCACTTTTGGAACCGAAAGTGCCGTAAGAAAACGTGGTGGCAGAAGGAATTTGTCGTATTTAAATGCGAAGACACGGCAAATTCCGTTACTGGGCACGTATGCATGAACCGTAACGTCATAAGTAGTGGGAATGTATAAAAATTTCCAAATAACATTGACCTGTAGAGAGAAGAAGAGAGAAAAGCAGGTCGGGAGGTATCAGGATGGCAGCAGTAGGAATTATCGGAGCCGGAACCTGGGGCACAGCCCTGGCGGTGCTTCTGAACAATAATGGGCAGGATGTGACAATCTGGTCCGCATTTGATACAGAGATCCAGGAAATGAGCCGCACCAGACGGCACAAAAATCTGCCGGAGGTTGTACTTCCGGATCAGATCCAGATGACAGCTGATCTGCGCACCGCGATGGCGGAGAAGGATATGCTGATTATGGCGGTTCCGTCCGTCTATGTCCGCAGTACGGCGGCGAAGATGAAGGAATACCTGCGTTACGGTCAGATTGTCGTGGATGTGGCGAAGGGAATCGAGGAGCAGAGTCTTATGACGATGTCACAGGTCATCGAGGAGGAACTTCCGCTGGCGGAGGTAGCCGTCCTTTCCGGACCGAGCCATGCCGAGGAGGTGAGCCGGGGACTTCCGACTACCTGTGTGGCAGCGGCGCACCGCAAAAAGACTGCCGAGTTCATGCAGAGTGTGTTCATGAGTCCGGTGTTCCGCATTTACACCAGCCCGGACATGCTGGGCGTCGAGATTGGTGCGGCTCTTAAAAATGTCATTGCGCTGGCAGCCGGTACAGCGGATGGGCTGGGATGCGGCGATAACACGAAGGCGGCGCTGATCACCCGCGGAATTGCGGAGATTGCCCGTCTGGGTATTGCAATGGGCGGAAAACAGCAGACCTTCTACGGATTATCCGGCATCGGTGATTTGATCGTAACCTGTGCGAGCATGCACAGCCGCAACCGCCGGGCGGGGATCCTGATTGGAAAGGGATACACGATGGATGAGGCGATGAAGGAAGTGCAGATGGTTGTCGAGGGCGTTTATTCTGCGAAAGCCGGTCTTCTGCTGGCACAGAAATACGGCTGCGATATGCCGATCGTTTCCCAGGTCAACCAGGTGCTGTTTGACGGAAAATCTCCGAAAGAGGCGCTGGCGGATCTGATGATGCGCGATCCGCGGATCGAATCGAGCGATCTTCCGTGGGAAGGATAATTCAGGCGGCAGTCGTTTTTCTGAATTTGAGTGATTAAATTCGGAAAAATAGCAATGAGATCTACTATGTTTTTCTGAAAAATGCAGGTGTCTGTGTCAGACGGACAAAACTTATAAAAAGTGTTTACTATAACCTGAAAGAATATCTAATATAACTACAAGATCTGGAAAAGAGAGAATTTAGCGCAAAAAGTCGAAAATCTGCTAAATTCCCTCTTTTTTAGGTGGTTTTTGTATTGACAATTAGAGGGGTAAAATTTATAATTGCCTCATTCAAATAGTTGCTGTATTCCATTGCAGCATAGAATTGGAGGAGAATATTATGAAAAAAAGAGTAGTTAGTCTTGGACTTGCGGCCATGATGGCGATGTCTATGACCGCTTGCGGTGGCTCTGGAAATGCGAGCACTTCTGAATCAGCAGCAGAAGACGCACAGGGCGCAGAGGGAGCTGACGGCGAAGTATTTAAAATTGGCGGTATCGGACCGATCACCGGTGCGGCTGGCGCTTACGGCGCGGCTGTAAAGAATGGTACTGAGCTGGCAATCAATGAGATCAACGAGGCTGGCGGTATCAATGGTTACCAGGTAGCGTTCAACTTCCAGGATGATGAGAATGATCCGGAGAAGGCGATCAACGCATACAATACCTTAAAAGACTGGAACATGCAGATGCTTCTTGGTACCGTTACTTCCAAGCCGTGTATCGCAGTTGTAGCAGAGACAGCAGCAGATAACCTGTTCCAGCTGACTCCGTCCGGATCTGCTGTTGAGAGTATTTCCGGCGACAACGCATTCCGCGTATGCTATTCTGATCCGGATCAGGGACGTGCATCCGCTCAGTACATCGGCGAGCACAAACTGGCAACCAAGATCGCTATCATCTACGACAGCTCCAGCGAGTACTCCGATGGTATCCGCGAGTCCTTCGTAGCAGAGGCCCCGAATCAGGTCTGGAGGTAGTAGCCAGCGAGGCATTTACATCTGATAACAATACCGATTTCTCCGTACAGCTTGATAAAGCAAAAGAGTCCGGCGCTGATCTGGTATTCCTGCCGATCTACTATCAGGAGGCATCTGTTATCCTGAAACAGGCAAACGATAAAGATTTCCATCCGCAGTTCTTCGGCTGTGATGGTATGGACGGTATCCTGAGCGTTGATGGCTTTGATAAGTCCTTAGCAGAAGGTCTGATGCTTCTGACTCCGTTCTCCGTAGACGAGGAGTCCAGCCAGGACTTCGTAACTGCTTACCGTGATGCTTACGGCATCGACCCGCTTCAGTTCGCAGCAGATGCTTACGACGGCGTATATGCAATTAAGGCAGCTGCAGAGAAGGCAGAGATCACACCGGATATGAGCACTTCCGATATCTGCGATGCACTGAAAACAGCTATGACTGAGATCCAGATCGATGGTCTGACCGGTACAGAGATGCACTGGACGGCAGAAGGCGAGCCGCAGAAAGCGCCGAAAGCTGTAGAGATCAAAGACGGCAAATATGAGATGATGCAGTAATTAAAAATTTAAAAACTGCAGAACCGTTGCGGCTATATGTATGTAGCTCTGATGGGACTGTTACTGGATGTCCGGCGGCACAGATGGCTGCCGGGCATTTAGTAACAGCTTTCTTTTTAAAACGGTTCACTGCACATGCTTGCCTGCGACGACGACTGGGTGTTTGCTTTCTGCGGACTGCGAGACGGTCATGTTTGTTCTGCTAAATTCGGTCACAGGTAAACATGTGCAGCGAAATGCGTGTACAGGGAAATGCGAAAACGTAGAAACAAAGAGGTAGGTGTATACATATGAGTTTTCTTTCTTATTTAATCAATGGCATCAGTCTGGGAAGTGTCTATGCGATCATTGCACTGGGCTACACCATGGTTTATGGCATCGCGCGTATGCTGAACTTCGCACACGGCGATATCATCATGGTAGGCGGTTTCACAGTGTTTACGATTGTCACAACGATGGGCGGTTCTCCGGTTGTGGGTATTCTGGCTTCGGTGGTTGTGTGTACAGTGCTGGGCGTTACGATCGAGCGAGTTGCATACAGACCGTTGCGTGACGCGTCCCCGCTGGCAGTTCTGATCACCGCCATCGGTGTCAGTTATCTGCTCCAGAACGTGGCGCTTCTGATTTTTGGTTCCAATGCGAGACAGTTTACATCAGTTATTACTGTACCGGCATTAAAGCTGGCTGGCGGCAAGCTTTCGATCTCCAGTGTCACGATCGTGACGATTTTAAGCTGTATCGTGATTATGGCTGCCCTGATGACATTTATCAACAAGACGAAAATGGGGCAGGCGATGCTGGCGGTTTCTGAGGATCGCGGTGCGGCAACCTTGATGGGTATCAATGTAAACCGCACGATCTCCGTAACCTTTGCGATTGGTTCCGCCCTGGCGGCAGTAGCAGGCGTGCTGCTCTGCTCGGCGTACCCGTCCCTGTCTCCGTACACCGGTTCCATGCCGGGTATCAAGGCATTCGTGGCAGCGGTATTTGGCGGTATCGGTTCGATCCCGGGCGCATTTATCGGCGGTATCCTGCTTGGTATCATTGAAAACCTTGCCAAGGCGTATATTTCCTCCCAGCTTTCTGACGCGATCGTATTCTCTGTCCTGATTATCGTGCTTCTGGTCCGCCCGACCGGTATTCTCGGCAAGAAGATGACGGAGAAAGTATAATAGAGAAAATTATACGATGGTTCATGCCGGGGACTTTTGAAACGGAAAGTGCCGTGTGAAAACAAGATGGTGCATGAACTGCAATAAGCAAGAGAAAGTGCAGGTGTTTAAAATGAACGCATATAAAAATAAAATTCGGATTCAGAATGCGATCACATATGCGATTGTAATCGGCTGTTACATTCTGATTCAGATTATGATGGCAGGCGGCCATGTAAACAGTCTTTTAAAGGGTATTCTGGTTCCACTTTGTACCTATACGATTTTGGCGGTTTCCTTAAACCTCACGGTTGGTATCCTCGGCGAGCTGAGTCTGGGTCATGCCGGATTCATGTGTGCGGGTGCGTTTTCAGGTGCATTTTTTAATCATGCCATGAAAAATGTGATCGCAAGCAACCAGGTACGCTTCATTCTGGCGCTCTTTGTCGGTGCGGCGGTAGCGGCGGTATTTGGTATCCTCATCGGTATTCCGGTTCTGCGTCTGAAAGGAGACTATCTGGCGATTGTAACGCTGGCATTCGGTGAGATCGTTAAAAATATTATCAATGTTCTGTACGTCGGCATCGACGGAAACGGCATCCACGTTTCCATGAAAGACGTAGCTTCCTTAAAGCTGGCAGCGGACGGTCAGGTGATCATCAAGGGTGCGCAGGGTATCACAGGTACACCGAAGACGGCGACCTTTACGATCGGCATTATCCTGGTACTTCTGACACTGTTTATTGTATTGAATATCATCAATTCCCGGACAGGCCGTGCGATCATGGCGATCCGTGATAACCGTATTGCGGCAGAGTCTGTGGGTATCAATATCACGAAATACAAACTGATGGCATTTACCATCTCTGCTTCCTTAGCCGGTGTGGCAGGCGTTCTGTACGCACACAACCTGGCGACGCTGGCAGCGACCCCGAAAAGCTTCGGTTATAATATGTCCATTATGATCCTTGTATTTGTGGTTCTGGGCGGCATCGGAAATATCCGTGGTTCCATGATCGCGGCGGTTATCTTAACCCTGCTTCCGGAGATGCTTCGAAGCCTCAATAATTACCGTATGCTGATTTACGCGGTCGTTCTGATTGTAATGATGCTTTTGACCTCCAGCCCGAAGGCGATCGAGGTCCGCGGGCGCATCTTTTCATCATTCCGGAAAAAGAAGACAGAAGGGGAGGCGTAAATCATGGCAATGCTGGATGTAAAAAATTTAAGTATTTCTTTTGGCGGTCTGAAAGCGGTCGATGATTTCAGCATCACGATAGAAAAAGGACAGCTCTACGGCCTAATCGGACCGAACGGCGCTGGTAAAACGACTATTTTCAACCTTTTGACGGGCGTGTACAAGCCGGATGGCGGACGGATTCTGCTGGATGGAAAGGACATTACCGGTCACAAGGCAATCCAGATCAATCAGGCAGGCATCGCGAGAACCTTCCAGAATATCCGTCTGTTCAAGGAGCTGAGCGTGCTTGACAATGTAAAGGTTGGTCTTCACAACCATCATAAATATTCTACGCTGAGCGGCATTCTGCGTCTTCCGTCTTATTACAGGGTTGAGAAAGAGATGGATGAGCGCGCGATGGAGCTTTTGAAGGTGTTTGACCTCGACAAAGAGTTTGATTATAAGGCATCGAACCTCCCATACGGCAAGCAGAGAAAGCTGGAGATCGCCAGAGCGCTGGCGACCGAGCCGAAGCTTCTGCTTCTTGACGAGCCGGCAGCCGGCATGAACCCGAATGAGACGGCAGAGCTGATGAAGACGATCCGTTTCGTGCGCGATCATTTTGATATGACCGTGCTTCTCATTGAGCATGATATGAAGCTGGTCTCCGGTATCTGCGAGCGCCTGACGGTCTTAAACTTCGGTCATATGCTGGCAGAGGGACCGACCAGCGAGGTACTCAGCAATCCAGAAGTTATCAAAGCATATCTGGGAGAATAGGGGGAAGTTTCGTATGTCAATGCTGGAAGTAAAAGATTTACAGGTATATTATGGTGTGATACAGGCACTCAAGGGAATTTCTTTTGAGGTAGAACAGGGCGATGTGGTAGCGCTGATCGGTGCCAACGGAGCCGGAAAGACGACGACGCTTCACACGATCACGGGTCTGCTGCCGTCCAAGGCAGGCAATATCACATTTGAGGGAACGGATATTACCCATGTACCGGGCTATAAGCTGGTATCAATGGGAATCGCCCACGTGCCGGAGGGGCGCCGTGTGTTCGCTTCCCTGACGGTTCTCCAGAACCTGAAAATGGGTGCGTATACGAGAAATGACAAGAAGGAAATTGAAGATACGATCGAAATGATTTACAAGCGTTTCCCGCGTCTGAAAGAGCGCAAGAACCAGCTTGCCGGAACTTTGTCCGGCGGCGAGCAGCAGATGCTTGCGATGGGACGCGCCCTCATGAGCCACCCGCGCCTGATCGTTCTCGACGAGCCGTCGATGGGTCTGTCCCCACTCTATGTTAATGAGATTTTCGATATTATCCAGGAAATCAACAAGGACGGAGTGACCGTTCTTCTGGTTGAGCAGAATGCGAAAAAAGCGCTCTCCATTTCCAATAAAGCATATGTGCTTGAGACGGGCAATATCGTTCTGAGCGGTGATGCGAAAGAACTGATGAATAATGAGAGAGTGAAGAAGGCTTATCTGAGCGAATAAAAATGTTCTGTGAGCCGGAGCTTTCCAAATGGGAATATTCATAACCCCCTTATGGTCTGAATACATTGTATCAGCAGACCAAGGGGGTATTTTTATGGATCATTTTAATGTATACAGCGATATCCAGGCGCGAACCGGCGGCGAGATCTATATTGGGGTGGTTGGTCCGGTTCGGACAGGGAAATCGACCTTTATTAAGCGCTTTATGGAACTTCTCGTCCTTCCGGGGCTGGAAGATGTCCATGCCCGCGAGCGCGCCCGGGATGAACTTCCCCAGTCTTCGGCGGGGAAAACGATCATGACAACGGAACCGAAATTTATCCCTAAAGAGGCGGCAAAGCTCTCGCTTGGGGACGGTGTGGAGGTGCGGGTTCGCCTGATCGACTGCGTCGGTTTCATGGTGGAGGGCGCTGCCGGCCATATTGAAAACGAGAAAGAACGCATGGTGCGGACGCCGTGGTATGAGGAGGAGATCCCATTTACAGCGGCAGCCGAGCTGGGAACGCGCAAGGTCATCACGGATCATTCGACGATCGGGCTTGTGGTTACGGCGGACGGCAGTTTCGGGGAGTTGAAACGGGAGAATTATGTTCCGGCGGAAGAGAAGACCGTGCAGGAACTGAAAAAACTGGGAAAGCCGTTTCTGGTGCTTTTAAACTCGCAGAAACCATATTCGGAGGAGACGCGGGCGCTGGCAGCCCGGATGACCGAAAAATACGAGGTGCAGGTGCTTCCAGTCAACTGTGAGCAGCTGCGCGCCGAGGATATCCGGGAGATTCTGGGGCAGGTGCTTCTGGAATTCCCGGTCACGGAGATCGATTTTTCGATTCCGAAATGGCTGGAGATTCTGCCAAACAGTCATTGGCTTAAATCGGAGGTCATACAGGCAGTCCGGGGGATGATGGATCGGACGGTACATATGCGCGATGTGGCGTTGGCGCTGCCGGAGGAAACCGGGGAAGCGATCCGTCGGATCCGGATTGTATCAATGAAAATGGATGATGGCAGCGTTCAGGCGGTGGTCGAGCTGGACGACGGGCATTATTATCAGATCCTCAGCGAGTATGTGGGAATGCCGATCGAGGGCGAGTACCAGCTGATGCAGACCTTGAAGCGGTTGGCGTCGATGCAGAGCGAGTATGAAAAGGCATCCGTGGCGCTCACGCAGGCGCGCAAGAAGGGCTATGGGGTTGTCACGCCGGAACGCGGGGAGATCGTCCTCGATGAGCCGCAGGTGGTGCGTCACGGCAATAAATATGGAGTCAAAATGAAAGCGCAGGCGCCGTCCATCAATCTCATCAAGGCGCAGATTGAGACTGAGATCGCGCCGATTGTGGGAAATGAACAGCAGGCAGAGGATTTGATCCGATACATCCGGGAGAATGCTGGAAAAGGTGAGGAAGGCATCTGGGAAACCAATATTTTTGGAAAATCAATCGCCCAGATCGTCGATGACGGGATTCAGGCGAAGATCTCCCAACTCACTGAGGACTGCCAGGTGAAGCTGCAGGATACGCTGCAGAAAATCATCAATGACAGCAATGGGGGGATGATCTGTATTATTATATAATAGAATAGGTCTGGCTCTTGTTGGGAAAATGGTGCGTTGTCTGGAATGGGAATGTGGGACAGATAAGGTGATTTTATGAAAATTTTATCGAAACTTT
>OLGL01002875.1_pt1 | contig 12150 bp, 10 predicted proteins | sample 1605041 | NCBI WGS metagenome assembly OLGL01 (sample SAMEA3888905, study PRJEB22519) | human gut metagenome | biome: human gut; feature: human-associated habitat; material: faeces | place: Denmark | collected 2010 | reverse complement strand
TGGCGGTACCCATGAAAAACAAGGTAAGTCCCCAGCTTTGTATGTATGTCGGAAGCGCACAGAATTTTTCGACGATCGGGCGGGTCCGGAACCAATTTTTTAAGGCGTCAATTTTGGATGGATGTGTTTCGCCGCCATTGGAAATGCTGGTATCCGGAGAGCTGGGGTCGGCTGAGCCTTGAAGGCTGCTGGTTGATTCTGTTTTCGGGAAGGTTTCATTGGAAGTTCCAGGAACAGAAGGTTTGCTTGAATGTTTCATTAAATAAAGAAAGTCTCCTTTCAAAAAATTCATTTGGATGCTTCTATTATACAATGTTTCTTCTGAAAAATAGAGAGGAAGACTGTTAAAAAGTTGAAAAAATCGTGAAAATTTGGGATAAAAACAGAAAGACGGTGGACGGAGGAGAAAAATCGCGTTACTGGGCACACATGTGTGTGAACAGGAACATGATTATTGAGAATCTGGTTGGATAAGGGCGATTTCATTGCATTTTCAGCGTCAGTGTGTTAAACTCCAAACAGTCTCCCGATTGAGGGAAGCAGGCTGACCCGCCTGTTAGAGAGTGACAAACGGGCTGCCGGAGTGCAGGGCGAAAGGAATGAAAATAAGATGAAAAAATTAGGAAGAAATGATCTGTGCTGGTGTGGAAGTGGAAAGAAGTACAAACATTGCCATGAGGCATTTGATGAGAAGCTGATGGAGGCGGCGGATGCCGGACACCAGATTCCGGATCACGACATGATCAAGACCCCGGAGCAGATCGAGGGGATCCGCGAGAGCTGCAAGATCAATGTGGCAGTTCTGGATTATGTGGCTGAGCATATCAAGGCTGGCGTCACAACCGAGGAGATCGATCAGTGGGTATATAATGAGACGACCCGCATGGGCGGAATCCCGGCGCCGCTTGGCTATGAAGGATTCCCGAAGAGCGTGTGCACATCCATCAATGATCAGGTCTGCCACGGCATTCCGTCAGCGGATGTCGTATTAAAGGATGGCGATATCATCAACGTGGATGTTTCGACCATTTATCACGGCTATTATGCGGATTCTTCCCGTATGTTCTGCATCGGAAATGTCAGCCCGGAACATAAAAAACTGGTGGACGTTGTCAAAGAGTGCGTGGAATTAGGTCTGGAGCAGGTAAAACCGTGGGGCTTCATGGGTGATATGGCGGAAGCGGTCCAGAAGCATGCGGAAGAAAATGGTTATTCTGTGGTTCGAGAGATCGGCGGTCACGGCGTTGGTATCGAGTTCCATGAGGATCCGTGGGTTGGCTATATTGGTCAGAGAGGCACCGGTATGATGTTTGCACCGGGCATGATGTTCACGATCGAGCCGATGATCAACGAGGGAACCGAGGAGGTATTCGTGGATGGCGACGACGACTGGAGTGTATACACGAAGGATGGAAAAGCATCCGCCCAGTGGGAGATCCAGGTGCTGGTAACTGAGGATGGTCATGAGGTGCTTTCCTGGTAGCTTGCAGAGTACATAAAAAGAGACGGCGTCAAACCGTCTCTTTTTTGTACCCAAGGTGGGCGTTCTTCACAGCCGAAGGGGGATAAAAAACTGTGAAGAAATATCTATATAAAGGAAATTGTTGTTAGTCGAGCCAGATAACAATTGCGCGCATTTCTTAGTGCCATCTGCCTCATTGATGTTATACCATTATAATACTGGATAATTGTGTCCATATTTTGACCAATATCTAAAATAAATCTAAACGAGTATTACATAATTCGAAACTTTTTCGGAAGTGTTTATGAGGCTGGCGCGCTTGAAATTTTCTTGTCGATTTCTTGGATGGGGTATATAATAAATCTGGTGATTAAAGGGGTGCGGCCTGACTGGATAGAAACCGCGTCCAGAACAAAGCAATTAAGAAGAAAGTGGCAGGAATTATATGGAAAATTTTTTATTTGCACTTAATACAGTCCTTCCGTTTCTGCTCTATATCGCATTTGGATATGGAGTCAGGATGTCGGGGCTGGCGGATGAGGATTTTATGAAGCGCCTGAATAAGGTGATCTTTCAGGCATTCTTTCCGATTCTGATGTTTAACAACCTGTATTCCATTCCGGAGGGAATGACATTAAATCTGCGTCTGGTGGCAGCCGCCATTATCAGCGTGCTGCTTTTGCAGGCGGTTCTGCTTGCTGTGGTTCCGCGTCTGGTAAAGGAAAATGAGCGGCGCGGCGTTATCATCCAGGCGATTTACCGCAGCAATTTCGTCCTGTTCGGCATTCCGCTGGCAACCAGCGTGTTCGGTGAGGAGGGAACACTGCTGGCGACGATGATGGTGGCGATCGTGATTCCGGTCTACAACGTAACGGCGGTCGTGATTCTGGAATTGTTCCGGGGCGGCAAGGTCCCGGTTTCCGTTTTGATTAAGAATATCCTGAAAAATCCGATGATCCGCGGCGCGCTCATGGGCTTTATCTTCCATATGTTAGGGATTAAACTTCCGGTTTCCGTGGAAGGACCGATCAAGCAGTTTGCCAATCTGACAACGCCGCTGGCCCTGTTCGTACTGGGCGGAACGCTGCATTTCAATGCGATCGGCGGCAATCTGAAATATGTGGTTCCGTCGATGACCGTCAAGATGGTGATCCTGCCGGCAGTGATTCTGGCGGTTGCGACGCTGCTCGGCTTTTCCGGTGTGGAACGTTTTGTTTACTTTGAAATGTACGCGACTCCGGTTGCGACGGCGTCCTATGCGATGGCGCAGAACATGGGCGGCGACGGCGAGCTGGCGGGACAGTTTGTCGTGCTGAGCACGGTCGCCTCGGTTGTGACGATCTTTTTGTGGGTCTATTTCCTTAATTCGATCGGATGGCTCGCATAAAAATAAATATATAATAGGGGACTGCCAGACAGTGGTTTGTGGAAGAGCAACAATTGTCTGGCAGCTTTTTTTGTGTAAACAAACACTGTTTTTCATGAGAACCGAAATTTTTTTTCATAAATTAAGATGTATGTATAATCTTTTCAAGATTAAAACATTTAATAGACAAAACTGATTGAAAAAGTTATAATAGTATACAAATGCGAGAAAACTTATTTATTTTCCATGTGCTTTTGATGCTTCGAATCAGCGAATTGTATGGAATGGGAGGATGTGAAACATAATAAGGATATTGCATTATTTCTGAAAAAAATTAGGGGAAAAGGTGGTGGTTCAATGATCAAGGAGACGATCCAGGCGGTCGAGGACGCAGAGGCGAAGGCATCGGAACTGGTCGCGCAGGCTTCGGAGGATGCACGTCGCGTTAAGGCGGAGGCGGAGGCAGAAGCGGATCGAATGCTCGCAGATGCACAGAAAAGGGGGAAAGAAGCAGCTGCGAAGCAGGAAGAAGAACTGACTCTCAGAGGGGAGGAGTACGTAAAACAGGCACTGGCAGAAGCCGAGGCGGAGTGTCAGACGCTCAGAGAGACGGCGGACAGACGGAAACCGGAGGTGGTTGACCGGCTCATAGCGGAACTGGTCTAATGAATGGAGGGATGTAGATATGGCAGTATTGCAGATGCAAAAGCTATGTATCTGTGCCCTGAAGAAGGACCGTAAGTCCCTGATGGAGTTTCTGCAGGCTGCCGGAGTGCTGGAGCTGACAGCGGAGGCGGAGCCGGACGAGGTATTTAAGCGGACGGACACGCTGGAGGATCGACAGAAGTTTGAGCGGAATGCGGCGACGGCGGACCGCGCATTGGAAGTGCTTGCCGCGGTGGTTCCGGAGGAAACATCGATGCTTGCTGGGCTTGCCGGAAAGCCGCTTGCAAAGGCAGGCGCGTACCGGGAGACGGAGGCGAACGCAGAGGCGCTTTTAGGTCAGGCGGAACGCATTTTGAACCTGCAAAAGCAGATCACGGAGGAAAAGACTGCGGCGCTTAGACTGCTGGCGGAGGCGGAAAGCCTGAAACCGTGGCAGAAGCTGGAGATTCCACTTGCGTATCAGGAGACGAAACGGTGTGCTATCTTAGTCGGCGCGGTCGGCGGAGGCGCTTATACGCAGGAAGAAATTTACGCTTCGGTGGCAAAACAGGAGCCGCAGCTTGAAAAATGGGAGCTGGAGGTTGTCGGAAGTGATGCCGACCAGACCTGCATTGCGGTAATTTGCCTGAAAGAGGACGGGGAGAAGCTGGAGACAGCACTCCGGTCGATTGGATTTGCCCGTCCGGCGCGTCCGGTGGAGGAAGTTCCGGCAGCTTACGCTAAGAAACTCAAAGCGCAGGCGGCAGAGCATGAGGGACGCGCGGCAGCGACGGAAGAAGAACTGAAACAGTGCGCTTCGGCGCGGGAAGATTTGAAATTGTTATCCGACTATTACCGCCTGAGGGCACAGAAGTATGAGGCGCTCGGCGAGATCTTACAGTCGGAAAAAACGTGTATGATCACGGGATTTATCCCGAAGCGCGATGCGAAAGGACTGGAGGAGAAGCTGAATAGCCGGTTTGAACTTGCAGTGGAAAGTTCGGATGTGCCGGAGGATGAGGAAGCACCGGTGCTTCTCTCCAACGGAACCTTCGCGGCGTCGGCGGAGGGCGTGACCGCATCCTTTGGCTTACCGGCGAAGGGGGAGATGGACCCGACCGGCATCATGGCAGCGTGCTATGTATTTTTGTTTGGTCTGATGCTTTCAGATGCGGCATACGGATTTATTGTATTTTTGATGTGCTTCCTGGCACTTAAGAAATTCCCAAGGATGGAAGAAAACCTGCGGAAATCACTGCGGCTCTTTATGTACTGTGGACTTTCGACCCTGTTCTGGGGCGTCATGTTCGGCGGTTATTTCGGAGATGCGGTGGACATCGTGAGCCGGACGTATTTTGGACATACGGTGACAATACCGGCGCTCTGGTTTGTCCCGCTAAATGACCCGATGAAGCTTTTGGTTTATTCGATGTTATTTGGCGTGATTCATCTATTTCTGGGGCTGGGACTGAAAGGATATATGCTCTTAAAGGATGGCAAGGTTGTGGATTTTATCTGCGACGTGGTACTCTGGTATCTCCTGCTCCTGGGGCTGATCCTGATGCTGCTTCCGACGGAACTGTTTGGATCCATCGCGCAGATGAATATCGTATTCCCGCCGGTGCTTAATTCGCTGGCAAAGGGAATGGCGATCGTGGGCGCGCTGGGAATTCTGGTGATGTCGGCGCGCGACAAGAAGAATCCGATCCTGCGGCTGGCGCTTGGCGCATATGATTTGTACAATATTACCGGATGGGTGTCGGATGTGCTTTCCTACTCGCGCCTTCTGGCGCTCGGACTGGCAACCGGCGTTATCGCATCGGTTATCAATCAGATGGGAAGTATGGTTGGAAATAATGTATTTGGCGTGATTGTATTTATACTGGTATTCTGCTTCGGACACCTGTTTAACCTGGCGATCAACCTGCTCGGCGCGTATGTGCATACCTGCCGTCTGCAGTACGTCGAGTTTTTCGGAAAGTTCTATGAGGGTGGCGGAAAGGCCTTCCGTCCGTTTAAGCAGATAACAAAATACGTGGAAATCAAGGAGGATTAAATATGAGCGGAATTGTATTTGCATTGTTGGGAGTTGCAGTGGCGGTTATTCTTGCAGGTATGGGTTCAGCCTACGGCGTAGGCGTGGCAGGTCAGGCAGCAGCCGGAGTCGTAACCGAGGATCCGGATAAATTCGCGAAGGTGCTTCTGCTCCAGCTGCTTCCGGGTACCCAGGGTATCTACGGTCTGCTGGTTGGTTTCATCGCTCTTTCTAAGATTGGTCTTCTTGGCGGCGGCGCTGACATGAGCATGTCGATCTCCCAGGGACTCTTATATCTGGCAGCATGCCTTCCGATCGGCGTGGTTGGTCTGGTATCGGCGAGACATCAGGGAAGAACGTCGGTTGCTTCCATCGGTATCGTAGCGAAGAAACCGGAACAGTTTGGTAAAGCGATGCTGTTCCCGGCGATGGTTGAGACCTATGCGATTCTGGCACTTCTGGTTTCGATTCTGGCAATCAATGCACTGTAATCTGGCACGGCGGAAAGAATCAAAATCAGTTAAGGAGTGAAGCGTATGAATGGATTAGATAAGATTATTGCTCAGATCCTTGACGATGCAAAGCAGGAATCGCTTGCGATTCAGGAAAAAGCAGCCGGTGAAGCTGAGACGACCCTTGCGGCAGCCGGTGAAAAGGTAAAAAAGCTGGAGGAAGAGCAGGCGAAATCGGCGGCGCAGCGTGAAAAAAGCTATGAGGAACGACTTCGTTCTTCGGCGGCGCTAAAGAAGCGCCAGGCGATCCTTGCGGCAAAGCAGGCGATCATCGAGAAAATGCTTGCGGCGGCACACAAGGAGCTGCTGGCAAAGCCGGATGAGGCGTATTTTGCATGGATGGAGCAGCTTCTTTCCCGGTTCGTGACGGATCGGGCAGGAGAAATCTATGTTTCAAAACGTGATTTAGAGCGGATGCCGGATGATTTTCCGGCAAAGATAGAGAAGACGGCGCAGGAAAAGGGCGGAAGCCTGGTACTGAAAAAAGAACCGAGGGAGATCGACGGGGGCTTTATTCTGGTGTATGGCGGTGTCGAGGAAAATTGTTCTGCCGGGGCGTTATTTGCGTCGCAGCGGGATGAGCTGGCGGACAAGGTACATGCGATGCTGTTTGGATAACGGCGGGAGAAGGTAAGGAGGGCTTATATGTCTGATACAAAATATGCCTACGCGGTCGCCCGGATCCGGGCGCTGGAAAATGGGCTTTTTTCCTCCGCACAGATTGAACAGCTGCTGTCCGTAAAAAGCTACGAGGGGGCACTGCGTTTCCTGACCGAACACGGCTGGGGGGATGCAGATACACCGTTCAGCGCGGAGGCGATCCTGACCCGGGAGAAGACGAAAACCTGGGAGACGGTCCGCGACCTTTTGAAGGGCGACGACGCGATCCTGGCAGTGCTTTCCTACGGGGATCTCTACCACAATTTAAAGGCGGCGATCAAGGATGCGGCGGCGCCGGGCAGCCACGGCAATGTCTATTTTGACGACTGCGAGGTGGACGGCGTGCGGATGGCGAAGATCGTGGCGGAGAAGGACTGGCAGGCGCTTCCGGCACATATGCGGGAGGCGGCGAAGGAAGCCAGCGAGACATTTCTGCACACGAGCGACGGGCAGCTCTGCGATATCATCGTTGACCGGGCGGCGCTCGCAGCTATCTATGAGTGCGGAAAGAATGCGTCCGACGCGATCATCCGCGATTATGCCGAGACGACGGTCGCGGTGGCGGATATCAAGATAGCGGTGCGATCCCAGAAGACAGGAAAACATCTGGATTTTATGCGGCGCGCGATGGCACCGTGCGATAGCTTGAATATCGAGCGCCTGTCACAGGCAGCTCTTGGCGGCGCCGGCGCGATCTGCGAGTATCTGGAAGGAACCCGCTATGCGGGCGGCGCGCAGGCATTAAAGGAATCGCCGTCGGCGTTTGAGCGGTGGTGTGACAATCAGTTGATCGAGACGATCAAGCCGCAGAAATACAACCCGTTTACGGCGGGACCGCTGGTTGCCTATGTGCTGGCAAAGGAAAATGAGATTAAAACGGTCCGTATCATCCTGACCGCCCGTCTGAACGGTCTTGAGGAGGAACAGATTCGGGAAAGGATAAGGGAGATGTATGTATAAGGTTGCAGTAGTCGGAGATTACGACAGCATCTACGGATTTGCGGCGCTGGGACTGGAGACATTTCCGGTGTCCGATGTAAAAGAGACGGAGAAAGTATTTCTGGAACTGGCTTCTGGTTCCTACGCGGTGATCTATATCACCGAGGCGGCGGCTGCCGGGATTGAGACAGCTATCGACCGCTACCGGGAACAGCCGCTTCCGTCCGTGATCCTGATTCCGGGGATTTCCGGGAATACGGGAAAAGGCGTGGAGTCGGTTAAGCATTCGGTGGAACAGGCAGTTGGATCGGATATTTTGTTTGGAGATGCATGATAGAAAGGTGGGTGAAACCTTCCAATGAGCAAAGGAACGATAAAGAAGGTAGCAGGACCGCTGGTTATCGCCAGCGGGATGCGGGATGCCAATATGTTTGACGTCGTCCGCGTCAGCGACGAACGTCTGATTGGCGAGATCATAGAGATTCACGGAGATGAAGCGTCGATTCAGGTATATGAGGAGACTTCCGGTTTAGGACCTGGCGAGCCGGTAGAGTCGATGGATGTGCCGCTTTCGGTTGAACTGGGACCGGGACTCCTGACGAGTATCTACGATGGAATCCAGCGGCCGCTGGACGATATCATGAAGGAGACGGGCAGCAACAACTTAAAGCGCGGCGTTGAGGTTCCGTCTTTAAAGCGTGATAAGAAATGGCAGTTTGTGCCGACCGTGAAAGCGGGCGACAGTGTGGAAGCAGGCGACATCATCGGTACCGTGCAGGAGACGCTGATCATTGAGCATAAGATTATGGTGCCGTATGGTGTAAAAGGTACCGTCAAAGAGATCAAGAGCGGTGAATTTACGGTGGAGGAAACTGTAGCGGTCATTGAGACGGAAAACGGCGAAAAAGAGCTTACAATGATGCAGAAATGGCCGGTTCGGCGCGGACGTCCGTACCAGACGAAGCTGCCGCCGGTAAAACCGCTGATCACCGGACAGCGTGTCGTTGACGCATTCTTCCCGATCGCCAAGGGCGGCGTGGCAGCCGTACCGGGACCGTTCGGAAGCGGCAAGACCGTCATCCAGCACCAGCTGGCGAAATGGGCGGAAGCGGACATTGTTGTTTACATCGGCTGCGGTGAGCGCGGCAACGAGATGACGGATGTTTTAAATGAGTTCCCGGAGTTAAAGGATCCAAAGACCGGGCACTCCCTGATGCAGCGGACCGTGCTGATTGCCAATACTTCGGATATGCCGGTAGCAGCCCGCGAGGCATCGATTTACACGGGTATCACGATCGCAGAGTATTTCCGCGACATGGGTTATTCGGTGGCACTGATGGCGGATTCCACCTCCCGATGGGCGGAGGCGCTGCGAGAGATGTCGGGACGTCTGGAAGAGATGCCGGGCGAGGAAGGTTATCCGGCCTACTTAGGAAGCCGTCTGGCACAGTTCTATGAGCGTGCCGGTCATGTCATCTGCCTTGGCAGGGACGGACGCGAGGGCGCGCTGTCCGCAATCGGAGCCGTATCCCCGCCAGGCGGCGATATTTCCGAGCCGGTTTCCCAGGCGACGCTGCGTATCGTCAAGGTATTCTGGGGACTCGATTCAGCGCTGGCATACAAGCGCCATTTCCCGGCGATCAACTGGCTGACCAGCTATTCCCTGTATGTGGACAATCTGGGAAAATGGTTTGATGAGAATGTATCGGATGAGTGGATGAGCTGCCGCCAGGGTCTTATGAGCCTTCTGCAGGAAGAGGCAGAGCTGGAGGAGATCGTAAAGATGGTCGGCATGGATGCACTGTCCCCGATCGACCGCCTGAAAATGGAAGCGGCGCGCTCGATCCGTGAGGATTTCCTGCATCAGAACTCCTTCCATGAGATTGACACGTATACACCACTGCAGAAACAGTTCCGCATGATGAAGCTGGTGCTGGCGTTCTATGAGCAGTCGAAGAAAGCGCTGGAAGGCGGCGCTTCCATCCAGAATCTCATCAAGATGCCGGTGCGCGAGCAGATCGGACGTTTTAAATATACGAAGGCAGAAGACGTGGAGAAAGAGTATCAGGCAGTCCTCGATGAGCTTGCGAAAGAGGTTGCCGATGCGGCTGGAAAGGGGGCATTCTAAATGCCGAAAGAATATAGAACCATACAGGAGGTTGCAGGTCCTCTGATGCTGGTGCAGGGCGTGGAAAATGTTACCTATGATGAGTTGGGCGAGATCGAGCTGGCGAGCGGCGAAAAGAGACGCTGCAAGGTGCTGGAGATCGACGGCGGCAATGCGCTGGTACAGCTTTTTGAGAGTTCCACGGGTATCAACCTTTCAAATAGTAAGGTGCGTTTTTTAGGCAGAACGATGGAACTTGGCGTATCGGAGGATATGCTGGGACGCGTCTTTGACGGTCTGGGCAATCCAATCGACGGCGGTCCGGAGATCCTGCCGGAGGAACGCCGCGATATCAATGGTCTGCCGATGAACCCGGCGGCGAGAAGCTATCCGCAGGAGTTTATCCAGACGGGTGTTTCCGCGATCGATGGTCTGAATACACTGGTCCGCGGTCAGAAACTGCCGATTTTCTCGGCGTCCGGTCTGCCGCATGCGAATCTGGCAGCCCAGATTGCGAGACAGGCGAAGGTGCGCGGCACGGACGAACCGTTTGCCGTTGTCTTTGCGGCGATGGGTATCACCTTTGAGGAAGCGCATTTCTTTACCGAGAGCTTTAAGGAGACGGGCGCGATCGACCGTACCGTCCTGTTTATCAACCTGGCAAACGATCCGGCGGTTGAGCGTATCGCGACCCCGCGTATGGCGCTGACGGCTGCCGAGTATCTGGCATTTGAGAAAAATATGCACGTTCTCGTTATCCTGACGGATATCACGAACTACGCGGATGCGCTGCGAGAGATTTCGGCTGCCCGCAAGGAAGTTCCGGGACGCCGTGGTTATCCGGGTTATATGTACACGGATCTTGCATCCCTGTATGAGAGAGCCGGACGCCAGAGAGGCAAGAATGGTTCGATCACGATGATTCCGATCTTAACCATGCCGGAGGATGACAAGACGCACCCGATCCCGGACTTAACCGGATATATTACCGAGGGACAGATTATCTTAAGCCGTGATCTGTACCGCAAGGGCATCACACCGCCGATTGACGTACTTCCGTCGCTGTCCCGTCTGAAAGATAAGGGAATCGGCGAGGGCAAGACGCGTGCCGACCATTCGAACACCTTAAACCAGCTCTTTGCGGCGTATGCGCGCGGCAAGGAAGCGAAGGAACTCATGGTGATCCTGGGCGAGGCGGCATTGTCCGATGTTGACTTAATCTATGCAAAATTTGCGGACGCCTTTGAAAAAGAATATGTTTCCCAGGGCTACAATACGGACCGCGATATCGAGGAGACGCTGCGGATTGGCTGGAAACTGCTTTCCATCCTGCCGAGAAGCGAGCTGAAACGTATCGATGAGAAGTATCTGGATCTGTATTATGGGAAAGAGTAAAAATGCCTGTGCATGGCGGATGCGCTTGAAAACGAAAGTGGCGTGTCATAACGCGGCTGCGGGAGCTGGCGGATCTGTCGTGACAAAGTGATTGCAGGAGAGAGGTGGTACGCATGGCATCGACACAGGTCAACCCGACCCGAATGGAGCTTACGAGGCTGAAAAAGAAGCTGGCGACAGCCACGCGGGGACATAAACTGCTGAAGGATAAGCGGGATGAGCTGATGCGCCAGTTCCTGGATCTGGTCCGGGAAAATATGGCACTGCGCCAGAAAGTGGAGGCGGGCATCCGGAGTGCGAATGTGAATTTCGTCATCGCTAAAGCCGGGATGTCCGAGCAGGCGTTAAATACCGCGCTTGCCGCGCCGAAACAGGCGGTTTATCTGGAAGCAGACAAGAAAAACGTAATGAGCGTCGATATTCCGGTGTTCCATTATAAGACCCGGACGGCGGATGAGAACGATATTTACTCGTATGGATTTGCGTTTACTTCGAGCGATCTGGACGGGGCAGTCAAGTCGCTGGCGGACATTCTGCCGGATATGCTGCGGCTGTCCGAGACAGAGAAAGCCTGCCAGCTCATGGCAGCCGAGATCGAGAAAACGCGCCGGAGAGTCAATGCGCTGGAACACGTAATTATTCCGGAGGCGCGCAAAAATATCAAATATATCACGATGAAGCTGGATGAAAATGAGAGAAGCACGCAGATCCGCCTGATGAAGGTGAAAGACATGATGCTGAAAGAAGCGCATCATTATGAGTATTAAAGCTTAAACAGATGAAACCCCCGAAGTGCCAAAGCGTGCTTCGGGGGTCTCGTTTTTATGGAGGAGATTATTTATTAAAATACATAATTCACAAGCAAGATCACGATGCTGGTGAGGATCATGACTATGCCGACGACGCGGTTCAGGGTGACGGCGCTGGCGCGGTTTGCGATGGCGGCGGCAATCTTCGCCCAAAGGAGCGTGAAAACAACGCAGAGAACGAGGCATGTGACATCCGGCATGCCGCCGATGGCGAAGTGGC
>OLGL01002862.1_pt1 | contig 12225 bp, 9 predicted proteins | sample 1605041 | NCBI WGS metagenome assembly OLGL01 (sample SAMEA3888905, study PRJEB22519) | human gut metagenome | biome: human gut; feature: human-associated habitat; material: faeces | place: Denmark | collected 2010 | reverse complement strand
CAAAATCCCTATGACTTTTAAAGGTTGATTTATCCCTATCTATTTTTATATATTCAAAAAGAAATGTCCAATGTAGACAAAGTAAACAATTATTTAACGTATACGGTGACAGTAACAGCTGGGAAGGATGGTTGTAAAGATTTGTATGTTGTTGATAAGTTTACTTCAAATGCCAACTTGGTAAGCTATGCAGGGAATATTAGTTCGACAGAAACTACATTAACTAGTGAGGATAATAATAAAGACCCATTTGAAACAATAATAAGTGGTGCAACTCATGGAAAAATTTATAAAGCGAGTATTCCAGATGCTACTACAAAAATTCCTGATGCAGGTGTAAGTGATATTACAAATCCTTGTATTGTTTGGCATATTGGAGATATGAAGCCAAATGAAAGTCGTACACTTACTTATTATGTGAAATTAAATGATAAAGCAAATTTAAGTGGTCAAACAATAAAAAATAATGCATCTTTATATTCAAAAAGTTCTAAAGATATTTATGAGAAAAAAGTAGATGATAAAAATCGTAATGCTGAATTTACTCCTAAAATAGATTATAAAAATCAATTCACAAAAACAGTAGATGGAAATATCATTAGGAATACGGATGGGTCATATACAATTCCGTTTAAGTCATCTATTTCTATTAAGAAAGATACAAGTAATTATACAATCAAGAATCTTCAATTCTATGATTATTTGAAACATGATTTAAATACAGAAATAAATGATGATTTGTTGCAGTATATTCATTTTGACAGAAATTCATTTGAGTTGCGTAAGAATGGCAAAGTTGTTGAATCTACACAATATAATATAAAGTGGTCAACTGATAATACAAATTTTAAAGAGTGGAATGACAAAGATAATTTTAGAAGTTTTATATTATCTGGAAATGAGAATACGCAAATCGATTTAAGTCCAGGTGAGAGTTGTTATATTACATATAACGTTATTGTAAAACCGGAAGTCTTCGCCAAGTTGCATACAGATTCAATAAATGCGTTTAATCGTTTTATTGCTCATGCGGATAATGTGGATAAGCAATCTAAATTTGCGGGTGGATTTGAAGCTTGGAATTCTATCTCTAATATTAAAACGTATGAATGGAAAACAGGTAGAACATACGGCAACAACATCATCTAAAACAGAAACAATGAGTGGAGATAGATTTATCTACGAAAATAAGGCAATTCAAAAGGATTCAACCTCAGATACTAGTTTTACTATTCCTGAGGGAAGTTATAAATATACGGTTGAAACAAATAAGACATTGAATGATTTTAATGTTAACGAAGTAACAATGACAGATACTTTAACTTCTAAACATATGAAGTATGTTGGGTATATGAAAGTGGAAGCTTTAAAAGCGGAAATGAATTCTCAAGAATTGCAGTGGGATGAAGCATCTCAAAATTATAAGTTACAGCCAACATATAATGTAGTAGAGACTAAATGGGTCAAGATAGATGGTCAGAAAACCTTTAGTTTAAAACCTTCTGAATTGGGTTGGACTGATAAAAATTATGCGTATCGTTTCACGTATTATACAAAGCCAGATAATTTAGATGCTTTTACAGAGACAAAGGTAAAGAATAAATTTACTCTTGAGGGTGTTGTTAAAAAAGGAGATGGAACAATTACTACATTTGATAAAGAAGATGTTTCTAGAGAGACGACATTAACGATCAAGGGAAATTTAAATTTAAATGCCAATAAACAATCTTGGTACTACAAAGAACCAGATTCGAATACTTGGGCGAATGGTGAGCTTTATTGGGTAGTGGATATTGGTGGTACTCAAATTAATAAAGACATGGTATTCCGTGATTTGATAAAAACAGGTGATGGAATAACACAGTCAAATTTACAGGAAGGTTCTTTGGTAGGTATCTATAAAGGTACGTTACCAGAAGGAAAGAATATTTCAGATTATAAAGACATAGAGGATTTAAAAAACAATAGTGGTTTAACTCCTATTAATGATAAGTTTATATCTCAATTGAATGGTACAAATGAATTATTATTAACAGCTAAGGATGATATTCAGCTGGGTAATGAAAAGGTTTATATGATTATAAAATCCGAACCTTCTGAATTGCCATCACCAACAAATAATCGTGATACAAAGACATATAAAAATAGTATTTATATTAAAGAAGATGGTAATTATGTATCTGAAATAGTTGCTGAAAAGACTTTATATACATCTCCAAAAATTTTAAAGGAGTTAGGACAAGTCTTTAAATATGATGGTACAAAAGTTACAACACTTCAAATAGGTGCCGATAAAAAAGGCAATGGAGATGCAGACCCTAGCAAGATTGATACTAACTTATTAAACAAGAGTCGTGGTGTATTTATATCATGGGCATTTAAAGTGAACTATGATGGACAATTAAGTGGAGATTATGACGTAATTGATGATATACCAGATGGCATGGAATTTTCGTATATGCGAGTTAAATGGCATGGGGATGAGCATGATGCTTCACAAGTTAAATCAAAGACAATAGACAATCCTGGTAGTGGTTGGGAATTCAGAGAAAATGATTCGACAAATGATAATGGGAATTCTGAACATACAATTTATTATGTAAATATAGATAGAAAACAAACTAAGATTCGATTGGGTGAATTTGTTTCGAAGAGTATAAGGGATAATAATTCAGTGGATGTACAAGTTGTTTGTAGAATCACAGATCCACAAGTATTATTAGGGGCTCAACCTAGTGATTTTATAAATAAGGTTACACTTCAAAAGAATGGTAAAGATATAGCCACATCATCAAGTCAAGTACCAGTTAAATTAAATAAAACGGATAAGAATATTGTTAAGGAAATAGCGAAGAAGAATGGACAAAAACTAGAATTTGAAATCAATACGAATCAGCTTGGTCAAACACTACCTACAAATGATAATGGTGGATTAACACTAGTGGATAGGTTGGGTGATAATCTAAGATTGGATATAACTTCAGTTAAAGTTTATAAAAATAACAATGAAGAAGTAACAGGTTGTGTAATAGCATATCAAGATAAGACTTTAGAAATTAGTAATATTCCAAATGATGTTCCAATTAAAATCAGATACACAGTGACTGTAAATATGAAGCCAGGTGATCCTGTGAATATCGCAAATACAGCGTATTGGAAAGGCTATTCTGAAAATGGTGGTGACACTGTGCTAGAGAGTTATAGTTACTCGGTAAGTGGAACAATTGGTGCATCATCCGTAGTAAACTTTAAGCTTACAAAACTAGATCAGAATAATTTGGATAAAGTATTAAAGGGTGCAACTTTTCAAATAGAAAAGTGTACATTTGATGAATATGGAAAAATGGCTACATCAGATAAAATGGATTTAACTACAGGTGATGATGGAACCATTGCCCAGAATTTACAATATGATACTCTTTACAAAATAACGGAAACAAAAGCACCAGATGGTTATGTTCTTAATAAAGAACCAATCTATATTTTTGATGTAAATAAAGCAAAAGATAGTGATGTGGACACCATAACACAATATCTAAAAACTGAAGATTTAAGAGTGAGATATCAGGAAGAAAACTTTAGTTTAGGTGTAACGAATCATAAGGGTGAAATTACTGTAGTCAAAAAGTTTATTAATGATGCTGCTGGAAAATCAACTAAGCCTGTGAGTGGAACATATAGATTTGGATTGTATGATGATCCAAATAAATTAGAAAAGCCACTACAACCGCCAAAAACGATTACTTATAGTGCAAATGATAATCCAGATAAATCCGTTAAGTTTGAGAATCTAGAATTAGATAAAACCTATTATGTTTATGAACTAGATGATCAAGATAAACCGATTACGGATACATCAAAAGAAGTAACAATAAATACTATGAATTATCAAGTGGTTTATAAAAATGAAACTCAAAACACTGATACAAGCAGTGCACGAAACGGTGAAACAATTGTAGTAACAAACAAGAGCCGTACAAAAATATTACCTTCTACAGGTAGTATAGGAACCCTGATTTACAGGTTATTAGGAGCAACGTTGGTGGTTGCAAGTTTAATATGCCTGTCAAATATTAACAAAAACAATAGAAAAGAAAAAAGGAGAAAGAGATGAAACTAATTAAAAAGATTGCAGCCATTATGTTTGCGTTCATGATGGTATTCACGTTGAGTAGTAATGTTAACGCAGAAGAACCAGCAGGAACAGGAAAGATTACGGTTAATGATGCGATTGATGGACAAACTTATACAGTTTATAGAATTCTAAAATTAGATGATTATGATCCAAATGTAGATGAAAATGGAAATGATACTGGTATTTATTCGTACAAACCTAATGGTAATTGGGATAAATTCTTAAAAGATCCTACTAATAAAGGTGGTTTAGAATATATTGAAATTGATGAAAATGATTACGCACGTTGGAAAGGTGGAGACACGGATACAAGAAGAGCAGAGTTTGCAAAGAGAGCATTAGCATGGGCAAAAGAGCATGCTAATGATACAGATGCAACCACTAAAATTGATGCTGTTAATAGTTTACCAGCTAGTGGCAATAAAGTAGAATTTTCCGGCTTAGATTTAGGTTATTATTTAGTCGATTCGAGTGTTGGTGCACTTTGCAGTTTGACAACAACGAACCCTACAATTAGTGTTAATGAGAAAAATGAAAAACCAGTTTTAGAAAAAAGAGTAAACACATTTACCGGAATGTACAACTATTGTTCTAGTAGTGATTTGGTGAAGTACACAACTGCTAATTTTGGTGATGTTGTTCATTTTACTTTAACAATTAAAAATTTTAAGGGTGCCGAAAATCTTGCTTTAAATGATACTTTGGAAGAAGGATTAGAATTATATAAAAATAAGTTTGATAATGATTCATTTACAGTTTCAATGAATTTAGTTAATAAAGATAAAGTTGATACAGGTGTTGACCCTAGTGATACGACAAATATTATAAGATTAACGCAGAATAACGATTACACATTAACAACTTCAAAAGTTGGTAATAAAGATTCATTTGAAATTACATTTACAGAAGAAGGATATAAAAAATTAGAAGCAAACCAAAATTGTGTTTTACGAATTTCTTATTCAGTCGTTGTTAACAAAAATGCAAATATAAATAATATAAATACAGCTACATTGACATATGGTGATAATAACTCTACTCAAGATGAAGCTTATGTAGGTTCACTTAATATTCCTGTATTAAAATATACTAATTATGGAGGAACTGAAAAGAATTTACCTAATGCAGAATTTGGATTGTATAAAGAAGATAGTTGTACAACCGTGTTAAAATTCTCAAAAGATGATACAACAAATGTATATAATTATGATGAACATGGTGATGTTACAACGACATTAACGTCTGATGCAAATGGTAAAATTCAAATTAATGGTTTAGCAAAAGGTACTTATTATTTAAAAGAAATAAAGGCTCCAAAAGGATATAACTTATTGAAAAATCCAATTAAAGTAACTATCACCCCAGTTGTAGATACAACAACTAATAAAATTACATCAGAAAAGATAACTGTAGAAAAAGATGGTAAAACTGAAGATGTCACTGAAGTCAAAGTTGAAAACAACACTGGTTCATTACTACCTTCCACTGGTGGTATGGGAACAACACTAATCTACTTGATTGGTGGAGCACTAGTACTAGGATCAGGTATTGTATTGGCTAATAAGAAAAGAGCGAAAGCTAAATAGTTTTATTGATTAAATTATGTTGTATGGGGGATATTGTTTTCCCCTTCTATACAACAATAGGGAGAGGGTTGTAAGATGAGAAAACATATGTCAACTATAATTGCGATACTTGTTTTTATTACAGGCTTGTCCTTATTGTTGTATCCTACGGTTAGTAATTATTGGAATTCTTTACATCAGAGTCGTGTTGTGGCGAATTATTCGGATACTATGGCTAAGTTATCTAAACAGGATAAGCAGGCTGAGATTGATCGGGCTGTTGAATATAATAGTGGATTAGTCAATAATGGTGGTCGATTTACTCCAAGTGAATCTGAGCTTAGTGAATATAAGAGTCTATTAAATGCAGATGGTACGGGTATGATGGGATATATCACGATTCCTAAGATTGGTGTTAAGTTAGCTATTTATCATACGGTAGATGAGTCTGTATTACAGGTGGGTGTTGGTCATTTAGAAGGTTCGAGTCTTCCTGTTGGAGGTAGTGGTACGCATTGTGTTCTATCTAGTCATAGAGGTCTTCCGAGTGCAAAGTTATTTACGGAGTTGGATCGTATGAAAAAGGGGGATATATTTTATCTTCATGTATATGATCAGGTTCTTGCATATCAGGTAGATAATATTGCGATTGTTGAGCCGAATGATTATGGTTTATTAGAAATTGAAGAGCGGTAAGGATTTGTGTACTCTATTTACTTGTACGCCTTATGGTATTAATACACATCGATTATTAGTTCGTGGCCATCGTGTAGAGAATGTGATGGATGAAAAGAATTTAACGGCGGATGCCGCAAGGGTAAATCCTTTGGTTGTGGCTAGTATTATTGGTTTGATTCTATATGGAATTGGTTATGTTGTATATCGAATTCGAAGGAAGGGAATGTAGGTAATGAAAAGAATATTTTATTTAGCATTTCTAACTTTATTATATTGTTTTCTACCTATGACTCTATTTGCGGATTCTGATTTCATGAATTTGGATGTTAATTGTCCAGTATCAAATATGCAGGTTTCTTTATATCGTGTGGCGGATGAGAATTATAAATTAGTTGATGCATTTTCTCATTATTCTGTTGATTTAAAACAAGATGTACAAGGGGCTGCCAATGCATTAGAGAATCGTATTTTAATGGATGGAATAGAAGCAGATGCCTGTGTTACTTCTGATTCTTCTGGTAAGGCTAGTTTTTCTGGTCTAGAATCCGGTATTTATTTGGTGGTTGGAAAAGAAGTTTTTCAGGATGGTGTATTTTATATGCCACAAGTATCCTTAATTTCTTTAAGTGGGGATTTGAGTGTGGATTTAAAATATGAGACAAGTGATAAGCCAAGTTGTATTCATGTATTGAAAGTATGGAAAAGGGATAATAAGAAGTCTCGTCCTAAATCGATTGAAGTATGTTTATTAAGGTCAGATGGTATAGTGGTGGATAGAGTGATATTAAATTCAGAGAATCAATGGTCAACTACTTGGAATAATCTTTCTACTTTATATACATATCGTGTCATGGAAACGAGTGTTCCTTCTGGCTATAAGGAGAGTTGTACTCGTGAAAAGGATACGATTGTTTTAACGAATACGGGTAGTGATAAATATCGTGTTGAAAAGAAGGATGAAGTACTTCCAAATTCAGGTCAATTGTGGTGGCCAGTTCCCGTATTATTATTTGTGGGTCTTGTGTTGTTTGGCTTAGGACGCCATTTAAAAAATGAAGAATAGATTGTATCGATATGTTTCTTGGATTGGAATCTTTTGTGTTGTGTGTTCCATTTCTTTATGTGCATATAATGTATATGATTCGTATCGATCTTATTTTGTTTCTAAACAAAAGATGAATGCGTATCATGTTGTAAAGACAAGTGTTGGCTCTATACCTGATTATGTATTGAATCCAGATATGGATATGCCTGAAGTGGATGTGGATGGAATTTCTTGTATTGGTACTTTAGAAATTCCTAGATTAGATTTGAATCTTTGTGTTACAAGTATATGTAGTGATGAAAATATGAAACAACTTCCTTGCCGATATTATGGTAGTATTTATAAGAATAATATGGTGATTATAGCGCATAATTATTGGTTTCACTTTGGTAGGTTAAATACATTAAAAAGTGGGGATGAAGTAATTTTTACGGATGTTTCAGGAAATTGTTTTAAATATAGTGTTGACGCAATGGATGTAGTAGGACCAGAAAGTGTAGCTGAAGTAACGAATGGCAAATGGCCACTTACGTTAGTCACTTGTACTTTGGATAGTCAAAATAGAGTTGTTGTGAGGTGTAAATGACAGGTAAAAAAAGAAGAGTTCTATAATTATGATTTTTAAGTTAATTAATTTAAATGAGGTTGGTTATATTTTTGATTAATCTATGCAATTTGTTGCATCTTGTTTGCTTTTTGAAATGTTATAATCAAAGATTTTTTAGCAATATATCTAATACAACTAATTTAGAATACAATAAGGATGATTTTAAAGAAAAATTTTTAGAAGCATATTCTAATAGTTGGGCATTATTCCTTTTTATATGTGGTTTTATTCTTAGAATATTTGTATCCAAAGGTGATTTAAGTTTTTGGCAAATTGTTTTGGATTTTATTGTACTATCTATATTATTAATTAAAATAGTTTTTAAATATTTTTTAGTTGCTAAAGCGTCTAAAAATGATGAAAAGCAGGTAACTTATGAGGAACTTGAAGAACTGGGTATAAAAATACATAAGAACAGCAAATTGAAAAATGAAGAGAATGTACATTCAAGCGATAGGAAAATAAATGATAGTAGTAATAAAAATGATTTATATTTAATGAAACTAAATCGTGCTTTATTTTTATGCAAAAGTATAGAATATTCTGATGAAAAGCATATTAAAAATGTGAACCTATATAGAACAATTAAGTTTAACGCAAGACAACTGTATATGACTTATAAAGTAGCGATTATACGTTTAATTTTGACATTTATTATGTTTCGAATGGTTGTATATATTTATGCGAGTGTAGATGACCCTAAACTTGAAACTATTCTTTCGGTTTTTGCATTCACGTTGGTTCTTAAATTGTTTGATATTAGCTTTGATAAAGATGATGAAGGTGTGCGCAGGGTATCAAAAGTTGAAAAAGAGTTGTATGAAATAGCTTTAGATATATATGACCAATTATGTTTGGACCAAGATGATCAAGATAAAAGGAAATTAAAGGATTATATGGAAAGACGATTTCTAAATCAAAAATGACATGAATAACTAAATTTTTATTAACAATCAAATTGTTTATTGAAACATATGAAGTAGAATCTTATCTAGGTGATCTTGGTGTATTTAATTTGTATGAGGTTAGGTGAATTTGCTCTCCAAGATTTAAAGGGTGGTATATACCTCAAAACGGTTTATAGCTGATATTGGGCTCGGACACAATTAGATTTACCACAAGGCACATATTTAGAAGTACACGAATAGAGACTATAATCTTGTTTCGTTTTTTGATTGTATGAGCAGGAGAACGGAACTTTTCAATCTGGTCAGGATAAGTAACATATCTTTTCATAATAATAGTGTACACGAGCACACTATTAAAGTGTATAAAAATATAAATAATCTTAAATCACTAAAATTTGAAGATTATTTCATGCGTAATCACTAATCTACTATTAGCTTACTTGACTTTTAAAAAAAATACGGTATATTAATCTTGTAAGTGGCGTACCTAGTACGCTAGAACTGGTCCACCTGAAACGGAGGGGCCTTTTTGTTTTGTCATTTTTTATTTTTTCTGATAATGGTTGGTTTGGCTAAATATATAAGAAAAATCGATAGTTTGTATTCCATCGATTTTTATATGTTTCTTAAAATCTTATTTAAATATACTACTTGTTTTTTGTTGTAATCACATTTTGATAATTTTTGAAATTTTACACGACGAACGACATTAATTGAATGAATGTTTCCAGAATAATACAAATCTTTTAGAAGGTCTAAAATTTTAAATATTGCTTCTTCTTTCCCTTCATCTTGATACTTTAATAATACGGGTATTAATGGCTCATAGTGGTTAATATTATTTCGTATTTTTCTTATAAAATTAATATTTGATGATAATGCATTAATTTCTCTATACGATACATTTTGCTTTTTATAGATTGCTTGACAAAAGCTTAATCTATCTTGTATTTTTAGCATGTTATATAAAGCTAATACATCTCCCAATGATAGTGTATGAATAACTCCCCATATAGGAGGAACTGTGTTCTTGTTAAAATTATGTTGTATTAACATATTTGAAGAGTAACCATGTGTAGTATTTAGTTTTAATATGGTATCTAAAGCACGTCTTCTATTTGCAATAATATTTTTGTTAGCTTGAACTTCTCTCATATTAGAATTATACATTTTATCAAAATACAATAAATCATAGCAATTAAAATGACAATCTAATTGTAAAATATTATGACAGTGTTGAATTCTTTCAGTACTAGGTAAACAAGATGATAATCGAGAAAGTTCGGAATAATCATTGCATGATAAATTTGTATCTTTGAATTTTTCAGATAATTTTTCTGCAACATATGTCTTGAAGTGTTTCTCAAAACATTCGATGTACATGCTAAATTTATTGCTTATAAAATCATCTATCTTTGCTAAATTAATATATTCGGCAAAGTCACCATTTTCTTTGTATATATATTCTTGTCTCATCGTGTCAAAATTTCTGCAAATCAATCTTTTATATGGTGATACAAGTGTTGTATATCCTCTTTCATTAAATATATTTTCTGGAATTGTTTCACGATTTATATTTTTGTGAATTACTAATTCATCAATCAATTCCTCATTATTCATATATGGCTTCATAAGTCAAGTAACTCCTTATAGTGATTATTTTATCATCTTTATGCAGTAAAAAAAAAGAGGATATAAAACTTAGTTCGAAATATGCGTTCAAAGACTCATCTAACTAATCACTGTTTTGGAATAAGGTGTGGTAAGAACCTCCCGAAAGTAGTCAAGCTACAGGGTATAAATATACAAATCCACATTCACATATTCAATTTTACAAATTAACAAAACCGTCTTCAACCACGGTTATTAAAGGTTGAAAGAAAGGAGAAGTATGTTGTAAATGACCAGCTAGATGGATCAATTACAATATACCCAGTAAAAAAGTATGATATTATATCACGGAACAACTCTAAGTAGAGGAGAGGGGATAATTAAAGATCATTGTATTAAACATGATATATCAAGAGTATATACAAATACAGGAAAATTAGATTGTGACACAACTAATGGATATGTTTATTTAACGCCTAATATAGAAACTGCATATTTTTATGGAAACATAAACTCGCTTCGTTCTGAAACAAACGATGATTTAAAATATGTTTATATATTTAAAGTGGAAATCAATGAGGATAAATTATTGCCAGACTATGATGAGTTAAAAATTAAAAAAATTAAAAGTAAAGATGTAACTTGGAAAGAAAGTCTCGCAATTTGCAAAACTGTAACAGTGGATGAAGATGTTAATGTGAATAAAGCTGAGTATTTAATACTTCCAAATACTATGAATCATAAAGAAACAGAGGATAATCTTAACTTAGTTCGTGAACTGAGTGAATCTGAACTACAAAGTTTAGATGCTAATGTTGTTTTGAAAGAGATTTTAAGTAAATGGAGTTGGCAAAAATTATAGTTTGTTTATAGCGTAATTTACGAACATAAATGATAACTAAAAAAATGTAAAATTTTGAGCATTCAGAAATATCCAAATTTGATTATATTGATATCTTCCATAATTACTTTGAAAGATATATGCAATAAAATCTGATGACTTAATTGATTTTGATCTTAAGACTTCAAATGGTAATATATATCCAAAAAATCTATATCTGATACTGGATTAGAAAATATTTCTACAGTTGAATTTGAAGGTCATACATATAAATAGTTTACGATTAAATAATAAAGCCATCCTTTGTGATTTGCATTCATTAATGATGGCTTTTTTTACGGATTATGTAAAAACACTGGAATTTTAGATATAATAAGAAAGTGTATTATGCTGCATAAAGAAGGGCGATTGAACATGTTGAAAAAGTTTACTGTTAAAGTCAGAACGCTCGTGACTTTAGTCATGAGATGAATGACGTATGTAACAGTTTTTTTCAACAGTTTCTATACGGGAACCATGTTATAATATATACGTAGAATACATTGTAAAAAAGGGAGATTTCGATATGTATACAGTACGCTTTCAATTGGAACTAAGTGAATCTGAGAAACGTTTTTTGTCGAAGTCTTTTTTCTATGCGAATCAGATGCATAATCAGTTGGTTCGGTATGCTACAAATCGATTGAATGCTTTATTTCATGATAAAGAATATATGGGTGCACGTAAAGCTTATGGAGAAGCTGAATTTTCTAAAAAGAAAGGTTCTGAACTGTCAGCTTCTGAAAAGAAGAAGAAAAAAGAATTGTCAAATATCATGTGTGTTAAACAAAAAGAG
>OLGL01002853.1_pt1 | contig 12271 bp, 15 predicted proteins | sample 1605041 | NCBI WGS metagenome assembly OLGL01 (sample SAMEA3888905, study PRJEB22519) | human gut metagenome | biome: human gut; feature: human-associated habitat; material: faeces | place: Denmark | collected 2010 | reverse complement strand
GCCAACGGCCTTGTGCGTAGGGGCCGACCCGGACAGGGCGGCCCGCTGTGAGATTCGACCATAGCCTGTTCTGATATAATGGCAGGTCTTTACGAATCTGAAATGGACAAAGCAACCAGGCGCTGTCTTCGCATGACAGCGCCTGGTTTTGAATTTCCTTAGGCTGTGGTTTTGTCGTCATCTTTTTTTGGCATATCTCCCATTTATGGGGTTCACTATTTTTTTTCAAGAAAATCATCACTCCCTCGACGTCAAGTAAATAAACCATCAAAATTTTTATCTCCATGAAAGAATGCATTAATATAATTACACCAGATAATACAGTGTGATTTATAATAATCCCACCATATTCCAATTAATTCCATTGTTCTATTTGTTGTAAAACCTTGAGAAAACCAATGATAAAAAAATTGTCCAATATAAATATCAATACCTAAGATTACGGGAAGCACAATATAGAAAAAATGATTTCGTCTAATAACAAAACGATTAGCAGAAAATAATAGACTACTTACTACTAACGGAGTAACAAGAAAAATCAGTCCCAAGAGTACATCAATAGCAATCATCATAACAAGCATAGTAATCGCATTTTCAAATAATATGGGTAACTTTATATAGCTTATAACCACACCCAAGAACACAAGAACTAAAAGTCCAATTCCACCAATTCCACCTAAAACCTTACCTAGTAGCTCGGATATATTGACTGCATGATAGCTTAAATAATAATAGGTAAATTGAGCAATCGTCCATAGCGTAAAACCAGTAACGCAAAGGTTAACAAGGTCTAATATTCCACCACAAAAATAATTAAAGATTATATTTAAAAGTCCAACAATAATCTCATTCTTTTGGCCTAAAACATCAGTAATAACATAATCAACACCCCAATTCCACAGCCAATTTATAATATATGCCCCGACAATAATAAGCCCATTCCAAAGCAAAAGCCCACCCCAGTCTTTCGTTTCCTTCCACATAGACACATCCTCCTCATGAAAATAAAACTTTCACATTTATACGTTGCAAACCTGTAGTTACTATTGTTAATGGGCATAATCGAAAATTTTGATTTCCGTGATTTTTCCATTTCTAGTCGTAAAGACAATCCATTTCCCGTCTTCATGATACGAAAGAATTTCTCGGTCATTCTTGAATGGTTCACCATAAAGCTTCGTAATTACATCGGCGTTCATTCCTACCGTAATTCCCGCCGGCGTACTGAATCCATTGTTAGCTGTAACATATACGCCTGTAATAGTATTATAGTTGGCATCAAATTCAATGCGAAGTGACGATCCGTAGATGTATTCATAATATTTTCCATCAGGTCCGATACGTATGCCAGAATCTTTGTCTGGTTCGCCATAAAGGCTCTTTACGTAATCAGCAGATGAACCAACGGTAATACAACCTAAAGAAAACTCAGAATCTGGAATTGATGCAAAAGCCGTGGTTCCCATCAGCATACATGTTGCTGTTAAAGCCGTACAAATCCATTTTTTTAACATGGACACCATCTCCTTAGCTTCAATAAATACGCACTTTATTTCAATAATGATTAAATTATATCATAAAATTTAAATTACTGTTATATATCACAGAAAACAATCGATTAAACGTGATATAATAAACATATATTTTCAAAAAAATAGAGGTGACACATGTATTATGGCTATGAAGAAAATATTTCAGTTACTCTGCATTTTTGCTTTTCTCTTTGCTGTAGCCTTTCCCGGACAGAAGACAGAGGCAGCCGCATACTTTGATGATGCACAGAATTATTTGATTTGGGATAGTGGGTCCCATCATGGTTCGGCTGTTGACCTGTCTTCAGCGGTTGTTATTCAAGACACTTCAAAATATATCGTTATTGCTGCTTTGGATTACTTAGTGACTTATGAAAGATCGAGTGATGGAATCGAACGTTCCATAGAACCTAAAGGAAACGTCTATTTCAAAGAATATAAGGATAGCTCAGACCTATTTTGGACAAGCGATACCTTGAACCATTATCGTGACGGAAAATGGTTCAAAATGGATAAAAAAATTCAGATGCAAGGCATTAAAGCCTATCCCATCATAAAAGCAAGGGCCTTGCAAAACACAAAATAATATTTTTTCAGCAGCTTAAAATGCGAATAAAGCGCTCCAGAACTTTAGTATCTGGAGCGCTTTATATTACGGTCTTTGAGGGAAAATTATTTTTTTCGATGGGTACGACGTCCTGATACATCCAGGCGGCCACGGAGTCGTCCCGGATGTAGTCGACATGGAAATGGCCGAAGTACCATTTCTTATAGGTCATCAGCTCTTTCAGGCCGCTCAGGAGTTGGGATGTCTTGCAGCCTTCAATCCACTGGGCCATGTCCGCGACTTGGTCGACAAAGCGGGCCGGCGCCGTATGGGTGATGACGTAATCGACGGTGAAATCGTGGGCCGTCAGGTTCTTGGCGGCATTGTCGAAGTTTTCGGCCGACGCCTCTTCCTGGGGCCACCAGGACACACCAGGCCAGCGCTGTGCCTTGTCCGTCGACTTGGCCCCGCCGAAGGTGAAGAAGGTCTGGCCTTCGAGGGTGAAGACTTCGCCGCGCAGCAGGTGATAGAGATTGGGCCGCAGTTCGTGGACCCGGCCGCCGGACCAGCTTTTCACCGGATAGCGGCAGAGCTGGTCGAAGTTCTCATGGTTCCCGTCGACGAACAGGAGCGTATACGGCAACTGGGCCAGCCATTCCAGCCACTTATGATCTGTTTCATCCGATTCCCCGACCCAGGGAATCCCGAAATCGCCGCAAACGATGACATAATCTTCCGGACTCATATGAATCCCACGCTGGGCCAATGCATCCATACCCAGCCTTTCCGGATTGGCATGAATGTCGCCGGTAACATAAATCATTCAATCACCTCCGTTTGTCTTTATTATATCGAATTGTCTCAAAACAAGAAATAGGCTGGCGTTTTGAAAGAAAAACTATTCGTCGTTCGTTGGGGCTTATGATATTGTTTTGCTGTACATTTGTTCGGTATTGTGATATAATAAACATATAGAAAATATGTTCGTATCGGCAAATCTTCAAAGATGTTTTACCAGCAGAAACTATGGAACGTATTCTAAGGCATGCCAGAGAATGAATATGGTATAATATAAACAACAGTTTTTCTGACAGCTGTAGAAATCAGCTTATTATGATTGTTGAATCAACCCGTGACTTAGGTAGAATGGGGGTGGAATGATGAGTCAAGATTGCTTCTCTTTCATCATTTATATAATCCATGCATGTGCGAATCAATGGAAGACGTCTCCGTCTAAAGTGTACCAGGCATTAAAACAAAGTGGCTGTTTGGATAATTACCTAATTCCTTATTATGATATACTACACACGCAGAGCACAGACTATATTGTAACAGATGTGGCAACATATCTAAAAGAAAGAGAGGTTGCTGTATGAGTATTTTTAAATATGGGACGACGTGATTATGGATGGGGAAGTGTTGGAAAGATATTATCAAGAAAATCTTGAAGAAAAAATCATTGCCTATTTAGCGAAAGTTAAACACATTACTTTACAGCAGGCAATGGATATCTACTACCATAGTCAGTTGGCCGATAAAATACATCAGGGAAAAGAAGGAATCCAATATTTAGATTATAAAGTATTGGCAGAGATTTTATGCGAAACAGAGCCGGAACTTTTTTGTGAAAAATGATTACGCTTGATACGTATGGATTTTAATTTTTTTTGGCCGTATTTTGGTGAGGCGAGATGAAGTGTACCAGAATTGTATCCCAATATAGTGGGAATCACGAATGTAGGCCTGTTTTTACACATTATCTTCGAAGAGGTACTGTACACGGCAGAAATCGAACTGCGTCCCGTTATAGGAGAATGGATTTGGCGGAAATATGATCCGGAAACAGAAACTGGCTTTTGAGATTTCGGATCAGAAACGGATTAAGCTGGAAAGCGGCATTGTATTATTTCTTGGAATTCGGTATGATGGTACTAAAGTTATCAAGAAAGAGGCGAGGCCAGTGCTTCAGAAGATACAGCTAGAAAATTTTTGTCAGCATGAAAATTTGCAATGGACATCATTGCAGAATATAAATTTAATTATTGGTGAAAATAGTAGTGGTAAGACGATTTTATTGAAAGCGCTTTACGCTGCTTTACGCACTTTGGAGCAGTATGGTAAAGGGAATGATAAGCGTGAATTGGAAGATATTTTAGCCGAAAAATTGTACTGGACTTTTCAAGTAGAAGCTCTGGGAGACTTGGTTGAGAAAGGGAAAAATGCGTTGAATTTTTCTATGGTTGAGGACTCGGCCGAGTTTTGTTTTACTTTCGGAAAAGATACGAATATGAAAATCGGCAAAATTCAAAATACCTTTGATACACCGCGTCAGAATAAATCTGTTTTTATTCCTGCTAAGGAAGTCTTATCGCTTTTTAACATCATCTTGAAATCGCGAGATCAAGATTCGTTATTTGGATTTGACGATACGTATCTTGATTTGGTTAAGGCCCTGCAAATTGCTCCACAGCGGGGGCGGAATGTTGATGCTTTTGCTGATGGACGGAAAAAATTGGAACAGGTCATCAAAGGGAAAATAGAATACGATGATCAAAAGAATGAATGGTACTATAAACGAGGAAATGCGCGCTTTACGATTGGTATGACCTCAGAAGGGGTAAAAAAAATTGCTATTTTCAATCGATTGCTTTCTAATCGTTATTTGGATAACCACGCAGTTATCTTTATTGATGAACTGGAATCGGCGCTTCACCCGAAGGCTATTTCCGATTATTTAGATATGATTTTTGAATTGTCTCAAGCGGGTATTCAGTTCTTTATTGCGACTCATTCATATTTCGTCGTAAAAAAATTGTATCTTTTAGCTAAAATGCATAGCCTGTCCATTCCGGTATTGTCTTTAACAGCCGATGGGAAGCCATCTTATGACGATATGGAAGACGGGATGCCCGATAATTCTATTATTGATGAATCCATCCGATTATACCAGCAAGAAGTGGATTGGTCGTTGGGAGGATAGGTATGCTTACTTTTGAAGAATCTGGCATGAAATTTTCTTTTGAGGAAGACAAATCCTTTTATATAGAGAAAAGTGAGCTGTATGCATCGTTGAGAGGTAAGGGGATTTCTGTCGTAGAATGTCTTACTCTCAAAGCACTAAGGCGAGGCGTATATATTCTGTTTATCGAGGCTAAAACATCTGCACCGAACCCTAACAGTCACGAAGGGATGGCTTTCAACCAGTTCATTTTAATCATCAAAAATCATCAGAAAGAATGGTGCAATTCAGTACAAGATGCTTTACAGAAACGATTACACGCTCTATTGAAAATATGGAAAGCAGAAGTTTTAGTTTTAAACGAAGAACAGGCAAGGATATTTCACTTATGTCAATCGTAAAGTATTGATGACTAAGGGGCAAGCTGTCTGAATTTTTATTTTGTTTTTGGCTGTGTTCTGATGAGGAAATTTTTCAGAGATGAAGTGTACCAAAATTGTACCAAGATTTAGTACAAAACACGAATATAGGTCTGCTTTTACGAAATGGATGAACCAGGAATGCGATAATTAAGCCATTTTAGTTTGGCGAAATTCAGTAGAGCATAGAATGGGAATAGTTGCAAATTGCCTCACAAATCGCTTAACCAAGCCGTTTGTGAGGCTTTCTTTTTTTCAAAAGTTCCAAAAGTGTACCAAAATATGCATTTTTATACATATGAAACAAAAGTGGTTATAAAACACACGTAGATTTGAATTGTGAACATATACACGGCCAACGGCCTTGTGCGTAGGGGCCGACCCGGACAGGGCGGCCCGCTGTGAGATTTTACCATAGCCTGTTCTGATATAATGGCAGGTCTTTACGAATCACGAACATCGAGCTATGTGTTTTTCCTCGGTTTCATATGCGGTTTCGCCGCGACGAACTCACGATGGTATTATGACCATGTGCCATTCATCATAAATTCCGGCTATGCACAGGATTCACGGCGGGACGCCTTGGTCAGGACGTCCCCTACAGAATCGCAGCCAGGCGATGAAAAAATGATTACTGTCCACTGTCTATAAAATATACACGGCCTCTGGCCTTGTGCGTAGGGGCCGACCCGGACAGGGCGGCCCGCTGTGAGATTCCACCGTAGCCTGTTCTGATATAATGGCAGGCCTTTACGAATCACGAATCACATGACGTGTCATTAATTCTGAATTTACAAACTTCCTTTTGCAGGACTTTATAAGTTTTTTGTAGAATCTATATAACATATATTGAGATTGAGAGGTAAGTCTTTTTAAGGAGGATGAGGCATATGATGAAACGAATTGTAAGTATGTTGCTACTTACTGGAACTTTATTGATAGGAAATACAGTGGTTGCCTTTTATGCAGATGAAAGCTCTGCTGTTAATCTTGGGATGGTTCAATCCTATAGCCGTTCAGCAATCAACGTTATTGATGATGACGGCACGGCGTATACTTTTGTTTATGACAATAGGCCTCATTCGGACTTAGGTTTCTGGAAACTTGAAAGCGAAGACCAGTGGCATCAATGGGAATTCGGCTTGCAACAACAATCTCACATGGAACAATTGGCTAGCTGTGGTTTCTATGCGTTGAAGACTCTTGGAAAATTGTAAGCGCTTGTGAAACGGGGAGGGAGCTATTATAATGTGTGGATTGAGCTTTAGTGTGGAGAATGGTAAAATCGTTTCGATTACAGCCTATATGGATCAATAGAGAGGGTACTCTACAAACGAACTAACAAGTCTCTTTTCTGGTGCCGGTCTTACAGTGACAGTAGGTTATGATGTTACGGAGGTATGACGTATGGATTATCGCAAATTTGGTGAAACTTATTATATCCGGATGGATAAGGGGGATGAAATCATCAGCACGATTCTGGGAATCTGTCAGAAAGAACAGATTGCATCGGCCATTTTTTCGGGCATCGGCGGGTGCCGTTCGGCAGAAATACAGACGTTCATCCCAGAAACGGGCAGTTTTGAAGTTCAAGAGCTGAAGGGGATGCTGGAGCTGGTTTCGTTGACGGGAAATATCGTCAGCGATGATGATGGAACTTATTTCCATCACACTCACGCTGCTTTTTCTTATAAACAGGATGGGGAACATCACGTTGCGGCAGGGCACATCAAATCGATAGAGGTACTGTACACGGCAGAAATCGAATTGCGCCCCGTTATAGAAGGACGGATTCGGCGGAAATATGACCCAGAAACGGGGACTGGCTTTTGGGATTTCGGGCCAGAAGCGGATTAAGCTGGAAAGTGGCATTATTCTCAATCCTGCCAGAGAATGAATATGGTATAATGTAAATAATTGATTTTTCAGAGGGCAGGTGATTGTATGTGTGGGAAAATGCCGGTAGGTATCGATGATTTTGGTAAAATCCGGGAAAAGGATTATTATTTTGTAGACAAGACGGACTTTATCCGGCAGTTAATCGAAGGCCATAGTGATGTGACTTTAATTACGAGGCCGCGGCGTTTTGGCAAGACGTTGACCTTGAGTATGCTGGAATGGTTCTTTTCCATTGAAAAATCCAATCTGTCCAAACCTCTTTTTACAGGCTTGGCTATTGAAAAAGCCGGTAGTTCATATATGCAGGAACAAGGCCGCTATCCGGTTATTTTCCTGTCGCTGAAGGATATTAAGAATCCGTCTTGGCATACTTGGCCTAGGATGTTGGAGTTCATTCGCTTCTATTTTGCCCAGGTCTATGCGAAATATCAATATCTCAGTGATAGTGATAAAGTGGATGAAAACTCGAAACGGCTGTTTCAGCGCATTGTCCATGGGGAAGCTACGGAAGATGAATTGACCTATTCACTGACTGCCTTGATGAATATGATGCACGCTCATTATGGGAAAAAGGTCATTTTACTGGTAGACGAATACGATGTGCCAATTCAGCAGGCTTGGGAAAATGGTTATTATACGGGCTGTATTGGTTTTATGCGTCAGTTTTTGAGTAGCGCTTTGAAAACGAATGATTCGCTGGAATTTGCTGTTTTAACAGGCGTATTACGCGTTGCTAAGGAAAGTATTTTCAGCGGATTGAATAACTTAGATGTATACACGGTGAATAGTCAGAAATATAGCGATGTTTTTGGATTCACGCCGCAAGAAGTACAGAAAATGGCACATGATTTAGGGAAAACCGATACATTGCCAGAAATCCGGAAATGGTACGATGGCTATCGCTTTGCCAATCAGGATATTTATAATCCCTGGTCCGTCAATAAATATTTTGATGCCGGATGTATACCAGCCCCGTATTGGGTCAATACTTCTGGAAATGGAATCTTGAAAGAATTGCTGCATCATGCCGATCTCCGGCGTATCAAAACAATCCAAAACCTTTTGAATGGTGAAACCGTTACGGTGACATTGAATGAAGGCGTCGTTTACGAATCGATTGAAAAAAATCCGAGTGCCCTGTATACGCTCATGCTGACTACGGGATACCTGACGGCTGTAGAAAAATCGGCCTATTCTTATGATCGCTATGGCCTCCGTATTCCGAATGAAGAAGTCAAATGGGTCTATGGAACTGAAATTTTGAATCATTTAGCTAAAGGAATCAATCGCAATACTTTCGACGATTTATTCGATGCCTTGCTTCATGGACAGCAGGAAGATTTTCAGGATTTGTTGCAGACAATTTTAATTCACGTCGTCAGTACTTATGATACAGCCAATAAAGAAAGCTTTTATCATGGATTGCTTTTAGGGATGACCGCATTATTTTTGGATAAAGAAGATTATGATATTAAGTCCAATCGAGAAAGTGGTTATGGGCGATTTGATTTAGCTATTTTCCCGAAGCAGAGAGGACGGTCTGGGGTCATCATGGAATTTAAGGTGGCTTCCAATGAACAACAGCTGGAACAAAAAGCGAAAGAAGGATTGGACCAGATACAAACACAGGATTATACAGCTATCTTTAGTGATTTAGGCATTACGACGGTTTGGCAATACGGGATTGCTTTTTGTGGTAAGAAGTTGTGTGTACTGTGCAAGTTGCAACAGAAATCTTGATAATTCGGCGGAAATATGACCCAGAAACGGATTAAGCTGGCCACTGTCTTGTACCTCCCGATGGTCGGCACTTCTGAGGATATTTTCACTTTATACTTTATTTTCAAATGAAAGTATTGACAGAATGTACCTAATAGTGTACTATTTGGGTAAACATTTTATATGTTTGATGAATGAATATCAATCATCCAGAGCAGTTGAGGGACTGGCCCTATGATGCTGCGGCAACCTCCGTGGGGACGGAAGGTGCCAATTCCAGCGGGAGTTTTCCCGGCAGATGAGCGAGAAATGGAAGGGATTTTGCGCGTCATCTGTAGCTGATGGCGCGCTTTTTTTATGGCTTTGTCATCGGCACGTCTTTATTTATTTTGTAAAAGGGGTGTTCGTATGAGTAACGAAGTATCTGCACAGGCCGTCAACCGGTCGGGCCTGTTGCGAAGCGAAGACTGGTGGGCCGTATGGCTCGGATTATTTATCGTCGTTCTCGGTGCCGGGCAGATCTGGCACGTCGATTTGCTCGGCTGGGCTGCTAAGTTCGGTGTCTGGATCGACCCGTCCAAGGCGGTCGGACCGGGATCGAAAGGGTTTGTCTGGCTCGGCAGTATCGGGTCGTTAGTGGCGACGTATGTATTTACCCTGGTCGTAACGTCTATCGGCGCGTATTTCATGGGGACGAAGGTCAAGAAATTCGTCGCCGGTTATACCGTGATTTACTGGATCACCATGGCGGCGACGGTCATCGGCAATTATGCTTATCTGGCAGCGACGCCGAATAAGCGGGAAGCTTTTAACATCGGCTGGTCCTTGAGCCTTGGCGAATTGGGCTTTGTCATTGCCCTGCTGGCCGGGCTGGTCATCGGTAACTTTTTCCCGAAAGTGACGCGTTTCTTATCTGATGCTGCCAAACCGGAATGGTATATCAAGACGGGCATCGTCATTTTGGGCATGAATATCGGCATCCAGGCCATCAGTGCCCTGGGGCTGGCCGGTACGGTCATTGTCCGCGGCATGTGCGCCGTCGTCGAAGCCTACCTGATTTACTGGCCTATCGTCTATTTCGTAGCCCGGAAATTCTTCAAATTCACGCCGGAATGGGCAGCTCCCATGGCGTCGGGCATTTCCATCTGCGGTGTCGCCGCAGCGATTGCTACGGGCAGTGCCATCAAGGCGCGGCAGATCATCCCGACTATCCTGGCATCAGTCATCATCGTCTTCGTTGCCGTAGAATTGCTCATCCTGCCCTTTGCAGCCGCTTATTTCCTGCCCAGTGAACCGATGGTCGCCGGGTCCTGGCTGGGCCTGGTCGTCAAGAGTGATGGCGGTGCCGTCGCATCCGGGGCGATTGCAGATACGTTTATCCGCAACAGTGCGCTCCAGCAATTCGGCGTCAATTACCAGGAAGGATGGATCCTTATGGCTGCGACGACGTCCAAGGTCTTCATCGACGTTTTCATCGGCGTCTGGTCCTTCATCTTGGCTATCGTCTGGTCCATTTACCATCTCAATGACCCGCGGGCAGCCGTCGCATCCGGGGCTGGCAAGGTTTCCAAACGGGAAATCTGGGAACGCTTCCCGAAATTCATCATCGGCTTCGTCCTGGCCCTGGTCGTCATTTTTGCAGCTGGCTGGCTGCAGCCGGGCATCGTCGACGCTGCGAAAGCCGGCGCCGGACAGGCTAACCTCCTGCGGGCCGTCTTCTTTGGCCTCTGCTTCTTCTCTATCGGCCTGGTCACGAATGTCCGCAAGCTCTGGAAATCCGGCCTGGGCCGTGTCATCGGCGTCTATGCCGTAGCCCTCGTCGGCTTCATCATCTGGGTCGGCCTGTTCATTTCTTACATCTTCTATCACGGCATTGTTCCGCCGACGTTATAACTTCATCATAGAAAGGATTGATTGCTATGGCATCGCGAATCACTTCTGCCGCTTCGACGGCTGACGAATATTACTACAACCAAACCGTAACCCCGACAGACGCTGCGACCCATATGGGCCAGCTCGAACGGGATGCAGACGAATATTTCCCCTTGCAGCCCATCGAAAAGAAACTCTGTGCCTATTCCCTGGGATTGGGCCTGGGACTGATGGCCTTGTTCATCGTCATCTTTGAAGTCTTCGGCTGAGGATTATTATGGAAAAAGGGCTTGTCGCATGTGCGATAAGCCCTTTTATATTTATTTTTCGTTGTCGAGATTTTTGAAGCGGACGAAGTCGAGGACGGCTTTCTTATTGGCATCGTCTAAGGTACGGTAGAGAGACAGGAGCTGGGTTTCGTCAGGTGAGAGCGTACTGGTCAGGGAATCCGTGTCCGGTTCCATGCGCACGTCGTACCCCATGAGCCAGGATTCAGAGACATGGAGGGCACGGGCTATGAGCATGACGTTGGTCTGTTTTGCTTTCCAACGTCCATTTATGTAGGAACTGATGATACCGCGGGTCAGACCGGTTTTGCGGGCCAGGTCTACAGCGCGCATTTGACGGTATTCAAGGGCTTGTTTCAGGCGTTTTCCAAAAATATTATTTTCCATGGGGTAACCTCCTTTTTCTTCCACAAGTATACAATAAACGTTTAGAAATCTCAACATTTTGTGCAAAAAGCCTTGACGATAGGCTGTTTTTATAGTACTATTTTTTTGTGAAGAAAAGTACAGATTTCAAATCAAAAAAGGAGGACCCTATGACGTATGATTATTCTAAACTCTACGGCCGCATGGCAGAGATGGGCATTACCCGTGAAGAATTGGCAAGACAGTTGGAAATAAGCCGCTCTACGCTGTATTCTAAGCTGACTTCGCGGACTGAGTTCACGCAGGATGAAATCCGTAGATGTGTAGAGATTTTACGTCTGGATGTACGCGATTTGTCACTGTATTTTTTTAAGACTAAATAGTTTCGATACCAAATCAATAGGAGGGAAAAAGATGCTGAAAAAATGGATTTCCACAGGTGTATTTCTATTGTGCCTGATGTGCAGCCCTATGGCTTTTGCCTATGTCGATGATGCCGGTGTCATGAACCAGTTCGACTATGACAATGCGACACCCCTTTGGGATTACATCAATGCCAATGGTTATCGTTTCTATGGACAAAGCTCGATGGATGACCAGTACATCAAGACCGATAACAGCATGTTCATCACCATCAGCCGCGGCGGCTTCTTGGGCGATTTTTACAGTTA
>OLGL01002852.1_pt1 | contig 12273 bp, 10 predicted proteins | sample 1605041 | NCBI WGS metagenome assembly OLGL01 (sample SAMEA3888905, study PRJEB22519) | human gut metagenome | biome: human gut; feature: human-associated habitat; material: faeces | place: Denmark | collected 2010 | reverse complement strand
ATTTAACGATCTTTTTTCCGGCCTGCTTCTTTTATCAGAGAGGGAGAGTTCTGCTCCAGATACTGCTCCAGCGTGTCCTTATCCACAAGCGCTGGGGTGACGCCCTGTCGGGTGATGGAAAAGCCGGCGGCACAGGAGGCGATCCGGCAGGAGGCTTCCATGGAGAACCCATAGAGCAGGTAGGAAACCAGGGCGCTGATGAAGGCGTCGGCGGCTCCCGTGTTGTCTACGGACCGGAAATCGGCGGCTTCAATGTGACAGGCAGTTTCCTTACCGAAGATCCAGCAGCCTCCGGCTCCCAGGGTGACGATGACAGTCTTTATCCCATGGGAAAGAAGCCTGGCGGCCTTTTCTTTTATGGAGCCCTTTCCTGGGCAGATCATGGACAGCTCTTCGGCGTTGGGCACGGCCACATCGATATTTTTTAACAGCTCCTCTGGCAGGGGGCCGCAGGAGCTGGGCTTCAGCACGGTCATGAGGCCGTAGCGTTTTGCCATGGACGCGGCAGTCAGTACAGCCTCCATGGGGATCTCCGTCTGGATCAGGCAGCAGCAGGCTCCGTCAAAGAGCCGTTCAGCGGCTGTGATATCGCCGGGACAGACCTGGCTGTTGGCGCCTGAAAGGATGGAGATCATGGATTCCCCGTTTTTCTGGACAAAGATATAGGCCTGGCCCGTTTTTTGTCCGGGAGTCCGCAGAAGGCCGCTGCTGTCAATGCGGCAGTCCCGGACCGCCTGGTAGATGGAGTCGGAATCGGCGTCGCCGCCCACCCGGCCGATGACGGAGACGTGGTGGCCCAGCCTGGCCACGCCAACGGCCTGGTTCAGGCATTTTCCGCCAGGGTAAGTGGCTGAGTCCGAGGAGGTAACGGTCCGTCCGCTGTGGGGCAGGGCGTCAAAGGCCAGGTAGTTGTCCATGTTGACGCTCCCAATGGAAATGACCCGTTTTTTCTGGAGATCCCTGGGAACGCTTAAGGTGGCCTCTGTGTTTAACGGGAAGTCCGGGGAAAATTCCGGCATACGTTCCCATTTTTCGATCCGTGCCACCAGAAGCCTTGCAGCTTGGGAACCGAAGGCATCAAAGGGAATGGCCAGGGAGGAGAGGAAAGGAAGGTCTCCGCCGGAGCTGCCGTCCCGGAGGGTCAGAAGGGACAGATCTGCAGGGATCTCATACTGGAGGTTCCGGGCTGTCTCATAAAACTTCAGGGCTTCCGCCTGGCTGAAGAATACAGCCGCCGTGAATAGTCCGTTCAGGATCCCGCTTACGGGAAGGCTTTTGGCATCGGGAAAGACCAGCTCCTGCCGGAAGGGGAGCTTTTCGTCAAACAGCCGTTTCCGGTAGCCCTGGAAAAATTCCCTGGCCAGTGAATCGTCTCCGGCCACACAGGCAATGGAGGCGTGACGTTTTTTTACAAGAAGTCCGGTGGCTGTATCCCCTATTTTTTCAAAATCCATATGAAATGCGCCCTTATAGGGGCCGATGACCACATAGGGGATCCCGGCCCGGTCCAGCTTTTCCCCCAGAAAAAGGCTGTCACTGGAGACAGGCTCCCAGATCACACCGTCCGTATGGGCCGCCGCCATGGCGGAGATATTTTTAAGCTCCGTATCCACCGAATCCCCGCTTTCCCGGAGGAGCAGCGAATATCCCAGGCTGGCAGCCTCTTTGAGGATGCTGGAGACGAGCCGTTTTCCGTGTTCAGTATTCTGAAAGATCACGCCCATGGTCAGCGTCCGGGTCGTGGGCGCGGCGGCAGATGCATAAGGGACATAGTTGTATTCCTTGGCCAGCTTTAAAACGTGCTCCCTGGTCCGGGCACTGATGCTGGCATCCTTTCCGTTCATGATCTTAGAGACCGTCGATACGGAAACTCCCGCCAGCAGGGCAAACTCTTTGATGGTCATTTTTTCCTCCCTGTATTAAAGAAACGATCTGGACCCTGGAGGCAGAGGAATGTCTGTCGGCCCCGGTATCCAGGCTGCTTTTAGGATATCACAAAAATACTGGAAGAGATACCCGGATCTGGCAAAAATGGTGAAAACAAATAAAAAATCCGGAAAACTTGTGAAGAATTTGACAAAAATATGGATAAAAACGAGGAAAACGGCGGGATAAAGAGCAAATTCCACAATAGTGGTTGACAGAAAACTGGAAAACATATATTATCTGCTTAGGAAAAAGATTTCGGAAAATATTTTACCAAACGGGAGCGAGGCCTATGAAAATTTTAAATCTCGGTTCTTTAAACATTGACAAAACGTATTCGGTAAAGCGTTTTGTCCAGCCCAAGGAAACGATCCAGGCCCTGGATTATGAGGAATTCTGCGGCGGCAAAGGACTGAACCAGTCGGTTGCCCTGGCCAGGGCAGGCGCGGAGGTATACCATGCCGGAGCCGTGGGAGGGGATGGAAAGCTTCTTCTGGACATGCTGAAGGAGGCCGGAGCCGATACGGGCTATGTGGAGACCCTGGACGGGGCCAGCGGCCATGCGGTGATCCAGATCGACGAGTCCGGACAGAACAATATCATTATCTGCGGCGGGACCAACCGGAAGATCACCAGAGAATACATATCCTTTGTGCTTGAGCATTTTGGAAAGGGCGATCTGATCCTTTTGCAGAATGAGATCTCCAACATTGACTTTGCCATGGAGGAGGCAAAAAAACGGGGACTCCAGGTGGCGTTTAATCCATCTCCGGCAGACGAGGGCGTGTTCCTCTGCAATCTGGAGCTGGTGGATTATTTTATCCTCAATGAGGTGGAGGGACGGATCCTGGCAGGAACCGATTCCGAGGAACCGGCTCCGATCCTTAAGGCCCTGAGAGAAAAATATAAGGACGCAGCCTTTGTGCTGACCCTGGGCGACCAGGGGGCCTGGTACTGCGATCCGGAGGAAACGTCCTTCCAGGATATCTTCCGGGTGGAGGCCGTGGATACTACGGCGGCAGGCGATACGTTCTGCGGATATTTCATTGCCGGGATCGCCGGAGGTCTGGGCCATAAACAGGCTCTTTTACAGGCCAGCGCTGCGGCAGCCCTGGCTGTGACGAAAAAGGGAGCGGCCCCCAGTGTGCCGGAACGATCAGCAGTGGAAGCGTTCATTGGGGAACGCATGTAGGATACGGGAGGAAAATATGGAAAAGAGACCATTTATCATTGACTGTGACACAGGAACCGACGACGCCATCGCCATTCTGGCAGCCCTTGGCTCTGATGCCATAAGGGTCCGGGCCCTGACCAGTGTCAACGGCAACGTAAACGAAAATTTCACATCCAGGAATAACCGGGATCTGGTGGGATACCTGGGCGCGGATGTGGAGGTGGCCCGGGGAGCGAAGATCCCGTTTTATCCCAGAGCCGGATATTATGATGCCACCCACGGCAGCGAAGGCCTTGGTGATGTGACCCTTCCGGCGGCAGAAAATGTTCCATTCACAAAGGAAACGGCTCCGGAGCTGATCCGGAGGATCGCAGAAGAGGAGGAAGGCCGCCTGGAGCTTCTGGTGGTGGGGCCCATGACCAACATTGCCATTGCCTTAAGCCTGTATCCGGAGTTAAAGGAAAAGATCCGTCATATCTGGTTTATGGGCGGCGCTGCCCTCGGCGGAAATATGACGCCCACAGCGGAGTTCAATATCTGGGTGGATCCGGTGGCTGCAAAGCTGGTAATCGCTTCCGGGATCCCCATGACCATGGTGGGACTGGATGTGACCTTAAAGGCCGCCTTAAACCGGGAAGATGAGCAGGAGATCCGGAGCTTTGGAAATAAGGGAGCTGTCCTGGCCGCCGATATCCTGGATTATATGATAAGAAGATATGCAGACGGGGGCGAGGATGCCCTGATGCACGACGCTCTGGCTGCGGCTGCGGCCGTATGCCCCCAGTGCCTGGTCTGCCATGATTATTTCGTGGATGTGGAGTGCCAGGGCGAGTACACGGCCGGCCATACCATGGTAGACCGGCGTGGACGCACGGGAAAGAAGCCCAATGTTTCCGTGGCCATGGAGCTGGATCTTCCCGTATTCAAGCAGTGGCTCAAGGACTGCCTGAAGCAGTGTGGTTAAGCCATGGGGGCAAAAGCAGAAAAAAGAGAGATGTTCGTCACCTCTCCGCAGTTTTACAGGACCATCGTCCTTTTGTCCGTTCCCATCATTCTCCAGCAGCTTTTAAGGGTCAGCGTTGATACCCTGGACAGCATCATGCTGGGGCGGATCGACCAGGTACAGATGAGCGCTGTGTCCCAGGCCCAGCAGATCTTTTTCATTTTTTATACGGTGTGCAGCGGCTTTTCTGCCGGGTGCAGCGTACTGATCGCCCAGTACTGGGGCAGAAGGGATACGGAGAGCATCAAGACTCTGGTGGCCATCGGGGTCCGCAGCATCGCTGTTTTCGGTGTGCTGTTTTCGGCTGTGGTGATGATCTGGCCGGAACGGCTTTTAAGGATATACAGCAGCGATCCGGAGCTGATCCGTCTGGGAGTGCCGTATTTAAGGATCGCCTCCCTCATGTATCCAGTCTGCGCCGTCAGTACCATGATCTTTGCCTGCTGCCGGGGATTTGAGGAGATGAAGGTCTCCTTCACCACCAATGTGATCTCTTATCCGTTAAATGTATTTCTGGATTTCTGCCTGATCTTTGGAAATTTCGGAATGCCGGAGCTGGGGATCCGGGGAGCGGCCGTGGGAACGGTCATTGCCCGGGTGGTGGAGCTTCTGATCCTCTGCCGGTTCCTGTTCCGGAAAGAGAAGAAGCTTTCCATGAAGTTTTCTGACCTGAAAAGAAGAGACCGGAGACTTCTGGGGGATTTCTGGAAGGTGGGCCTTCCCATCGTGTTCCATGAGCTGATCTGGTCCACGGGAACCACGGCGGGAAGCTCTGTCACAGGCCAGATGGGAACCACCATCGTGGCCGGATACAACATTGCCAACGTGTATTATCAGCTGATGGCCTGTGTGACCAATGCCATCCTTTATTCCTGCTCCACGACCATCGGAAAGACCATTGGCTCCGGGGCGTCTAAGGACAGGATCCAGAAGGAAGCATACAGTATGGTGCTCATCGGCCTGGTAAGCGGAACGCTCATGGGGCTCCTGACCCTGATGTTCGGCGGCCTGTTCACGCGGCTGTATGTGCTGACTCCGGATGCAGCGGCCTATGCCAGAAACTTTATGCTGGTGTTTGCGGCCATCTGGCCCTTCTCTGGTATGGAGATGACCGGCATGATCGCAGTGCTGAGGGCCGGAGGAGACGGAAAGATGGGGCTGATCTGCGATATCTTTTCCATGTGGATGATCACCATTCCCCTGGCGGCTGCCTGCGCTTTTGTGTTCCGGCTGTCTCCCTATCTGGTGGTATCCATCATCAAGTTCAATATTGCCATCGAGGCCTTTGTGGGAATCTGGAGAATTCATACAAAAAAATGGATGCGAAATCTTACAAGATGATGTATAATGGCAGTATGAATAAAAAAGCAGAGAACCAAAGAAGAAAATTGTGCATTTTTAAGCGTATTTCTGATCGGACGAGCTCATGGTCTGATTAAAATAATTAAAATCTTTAACCAAGAAGAAGGAGGATTACAATGAGACTGAAAAGAGTATTAGGAGCAGTATTATCCGGCGCCATGGTCCTTTCCCTGGCTGCCTGCGGAGGCGGCGGAGACGCGGAGACCACAGCGGCATCCAAGGCCGAAGAGACCTCCAAGGAGGCTGCAAAGGAAACTGAGGCGGAGAAAAAGGATGACGCCAAAGAGACCGAAGCTGCCAAGGGCGGCGAGGAGATCAACAAGCGCATCGCTTACGTAGTAGGAAACTTAGGCGATAAGTCCTTCAACGATTCCGGCGAAGTGGGGATGAACGTTTTAAGAGAAAAGGGCTGGGACTGCAAGACCATCGAGGTCGGCGACCCGTCCAAGGCTGATAAATGGGAGGACATGATCTTAGACGTCATCGATGAGGGCTATTATTACATCGTGGCTTCCTCCACTTACACCGACATTATCTTAAAATTAGCCGAGGAGTATCCGGAGAACCGTTTCGTCATCTTTGACGATTCCAAGGATGAGTCCGAGATCCCGGAGAACGTGGCGTTTATCTTCTACGCACAGAACGAAGGTTCCTACATGGTTGGCCAGCTGGCAGCCGGTATGACAGAGACAGGCGTGGTTGCTGTAAACGTTGGTATGGATAACCCGGTCATCGCAGACTTCGTAACAGGATTTGTAAACGGAGTTCAGGATTACGATCCTGAGGTTAAGGTCATCAAGGCTTCCGTTGGTTCCTGGACCGATCCGGCCAAGATGAAAGAGCTTTGCTTAAGCCAGGCAAGAGACAAAAAGGCAGACGTATTCTATCAGGTAGCCGGCGGTTCCGGCGGCGGACTGTTCGAGGCATGTAAGGAGCTTGGAACATGGGCCATCGGCGTTGACTCCGACCAGTACGCATATTATAAAGATTCTGAGAACCCGGAACTGGCAGACGTGATCTTAACCTCCATGTTAAAGAACGTAGGTGACTCTTTCGTAGCATTCTTTGAGGATGTGGAAAACGGAGAGGAAGTATGGGGCAAGTTAAACCGTCTTGGCTTAAAGGAAAAATCCGTTGGCTATGTGGACAATGAATTCTTCCAGCAGAACGTTCCCCAGGAGATCCGTGACAAGATGGCTGAATCCCAGGAGAAGATCCTTTCCGGCGAGATCACTGTAAAATCCTATTATGATTTTGCCAACGAGGCAGAGTACCAGCAGCTTCTGGATTCCGTGGCTCCATAACTGAAAAAATTGATTTTTGGTCAGCAGGATTGTCCGTTCGATCCTGCTGATCCCATATAGGAGGAAGATGGGTATGGCCAAGGAAATACTTAGAATGGAAGACGTTACCAAAATCTATGACAATGGTTTTGTGGCCAACAAAAACGTCACGTTCTGGCTTCATGAGAGCGAGATCCTGGCTCTTGTGGGAGAAAACGGCGCCGGAAAGACGACGCTGATGAAGGTACTGTTCGGACTGGAAACGCCCCAGACCGGAAAAGTGTATATGGATGGGAAAGAGGTAAAGATCCTCAATACCCTGGACGCCATTGAAAAGGGGATCGGTATGGTCCACCAGCATTTTATGCTGATCCCGTCCCTGACGGTGGCAGAAAATGTGGTTCTGGGCGTGGAGCCCATGAAGAACGGCCTTTTTGACTTTAAAAAAGCAGTGGAAATGACGGAAGAGGTGGCGAAAAAATATAACTTTAATATTGATCCAATGGCCAGGGTCAGCGATCTTTCCGTCGGCCAGATGCAGAAGATCGAGATCATGAAGGTGCTCATCAAGGGCGCCAAGATCATCATCATGGACGAGCCCACGGCAGTTTTAACGCCCCAGGAGACAGAGGAGCTGTTTGAGCAGCTGATCCTCTTAAGAAACAGCGGCCATTCCATCATCTTTATTTCCCATAAGCTGGAAGAGGTGAAACGGATCTGTACCCGCGTTACTGTGCTGCGCCACGGCTATTGCCTGGGAAGCTATGACTTAAAGGATATGAGCGAGGCCGATATTTCGAGACTCATGGTGGGCCGCGACGTGGTCTTAAAGATCGAGAAGGAAGACCCCACAGTGGGAAAGACTGTGCTTAAGATCCGGAACCTGGTGAAGAACAGCGCATCCGGAAAGCGGGTGCTGGACGATGTTTCCTTTGATATCCATGAGGGCGAGGTCATCGGCATTGCCGGCGTGGAAGGAAACGGCCAGTCTGCCCTTTCCGACGTGCTGGCCGGGATGGAGAGCTTTTCCTCTGGGACTGTGGAGTTAAACGGCCATGACATCAAGGGAAAGAACGTCCATGAGATCCGCCAGATGGGCCTTGCCTATATCCCCGAGGACCGGATGCAGTATGGCTGTGCCGGAGATATGTCCATCCGGGACAACATCATCGCAGACCGGTATTTTAAAAAGGAATACAGAAACGGCCTGTTCATCAACCATAAGCATATCGACGAGATCGTGGACCAGTACATCAAGGATTTTGAGATCGCCTGCGACGACAAGAGAGAGCCGGTGCGTATGCTTTCCGGCGGAAATATCCAGAAGGTAGTCGTTGCCCGCGAGTTCACATCAGGCTCCAATTTCATCCTGGCCAACCAGCCGACCCGAGGCATCGACGTGGGCGCGGCCGAGATGATCCGAAAGACCATCGTTAAAAAATCCAGGGAAGAGGGAACGGCAACGCTTCTGATCTCTGCAGATCTGAACGAGGTGCTGGAGTGTTCCGACCGGCTTCTAGTCATGAGAAAGGGAAAGGTCGTGGCGGCGTTCAGAAAAGCCAACGAGGTTTCCGAGGAAGAGCTGGGCGAGTACATGCTGGGGCTTAAGACCATGACCCCGGAGGAAATGGAGGGCCTGTTATGAATAAAACAAGCAGAGTAGAATTTACCGTTGAGCTGGTCCGGATCCTGACCGCCATTGCCATCGCCTATGCCGTGGCCCTGGTGACGCTGTTTGCAGTCAGTGACGATCCGATCTATATTATCCAGCAGTTCGTGCTGGGACCGTTCTCATCTGTGAGAAGGGTAGGAAGTATCATTAACCTTGCGATCCCGTTTACCTTCACAGGACTTTGCTTCTGTTTCATGTATGCGGTGAACAAGTTCAATCTGGCCGGCGAGGGCATCTTCATGTTTGCCGGCTGTGTGATCTCCTGGGTTGCCATCAAGCTGGGAGAAAGCGTTCCCGCACCCGTTATGATCGGTCTTTTACTGGTCATCGGTGCGCTGACGGGTGTTGTGGTGTCTGCCCTTCCTGCGTGGCTGGACTCCAAATTCAATGCCAATATCGTTGTTTCATCCTTAATGTTAAACAGTATCCTCATGTTCCTTTCCATCTATATCATGATGTATACCATGAGAGATACCACCATCGGTTCCCTGGGCTCCCTGCCCATCCCGGACAACGCCAAGCTTCCCCAGATCCTTGGCAAGTTCCGGATCCAGGCAGGTCTTGTGATCGCCCTGATCGCCGTGATCCTGGTGGCTGTGCTGTTCTATAAGATGGTATTCGGATACAAGATGAGAGTCGTAGGAAGCAACCCCTGGTTTGCCAAGGCCTGCGGTATCAATATGACGGCAACCATCATCTGCGCCCAGCTTTTCGGCGGCGCGCTGGCCGGCCTGGGCGGTACCTGTGAGATCCTTGGAAACTATGACCGCTATAACTGGGTCGCTACCACCCAGCATGGCTTTGACGGCCTGATGGTGGCGGTCTTAGCCAGAAAGAACCCGCTCCTGGTGCCGGTGGCAGCCTGCCTGCTGGCGTATATCCGTATCGGTGCGGACGTGGTAAACTCCAAGGGAGATATCCCCATCGAGTTCATCACCGTGATCCAGGGTATCGTTATCCTGATGGTGGCGGCAGAGGAATTCATGGGAAGATATAAGAAGAAACTGATCTATAAGGCCGCAGAAGAGGAACTGGCTGCCAAGGAAAAGGCAGAAAAGGAATCGGCCGCCTCAAAGGGAAAGGAGGAGTAATCAATGCTGACACTGGACTGGATCGGTAATTTTGGATACTCTGTTTTAAGGCTGTCAACTCCCCTGATCTTTGCGGGCATGGCAGCAGTTATCAGTAAGAAGGCCGGAATGATGAACATGGCCCTGGAAGGCATGATGCTCTGTGCGGCCCTGGGCGGCGTTGTGTTTGCGGGAATGACCGGAAACGTATGGATCGGCCTTTTGGGCGCTGTGGTCATCGGAGTCCTGGTGGGCGCCGTCATCGCCTTCTCCAGCCTGTCCGGAAAGACAGACCTTTATCTGACGTGTATTGCTGTGAACCTGGCGGCCACAGGAGGTACGGTCTTTGTTATGTACCTTCTGACAGGAGAAAAGGCTACCACCTCCGCAGCCATCAAGGCGTACACACTTCCGACGGTGGTGCTTCCGCTGATCAATAAGATCCCGCTGATCGGCCCCATGCTTTCGGGACATAATGTTCTTACATACCTGGCTTTCATTTCGATCTTTGCCGTTTGGTTCTTCCTTACGAGGACAAGACTGGGCTTACGGCTCCGGGCAGTGGGTGAGAATGCCAGGGCGGCCGCATCCGTTGGCATCAATGTAAAGAGGATCGGATACGTTTCCTTCCTGATCTCCGGCGTGCTCTGCGGCTTCGGCGGCGCGTTCATGTCCATGGGCTGGGTAAGCTTCTTTATGAAGAACATGGTCAATGGACGAGGCTACATCGGACTTTCTGCCTGTAATATCGCAGGCGGCGATCCCCTGGGAGCAGGTATTGCAGCCGTATTCTTCGGACTCAGTGACGCAGCGGCCACCAGCTTAAAGAGCCAGACCAGCTTCCCCACAGAGTTCCTGGAGATGATCCCCTACGCAGCCACCATCATCGCCCTTATGGTATTTGGTATGCTGCGCATGAACCGCCAGAGAAAGATCGAGAAGGGCAGCCAGAAGTAGCATAAGGAGAAAGATTATGGATACAAAACGGAAAGTGATCATTGACTGCGATCCAGGGATCGACGATATGTTCGCCCTGATTCTGTGCATCCGCCATCTGGATGTGCGGGGGATCGTGGCAGTGGGAGGCAACACGGGACTGGAGTATACCCAGAGGAACGCCAGGTTCGCCACAGAGCTGACCGGGCGTCCGGATATCCCGGTGTATGCAGGATACGATATGCCCATGTTGAACCAGCTTGTGCGGGCCACAGAGGTCCACGGAAGCGGCGGCATCGGGGATATTGAGATCCGGGAGCCGGAAAAAAAGCTGGAAAAGGAGCACGGAGCCGATTTCCTGATCCGTACCTTTATGGAAAATGACGATATCTCGCTGATCACCTTAGGGCCGCTGACCAATGTGGCCCAGGCGATCTTAAAGGAGCCGGAATTAAAAAAGCGGATCCCGGAGATCCTCTGTATGGGCGGCTCCGCCACCAGCGGCAACGCTACTCCTGCTGCGGAGTTTAATATCCTGGTGGACCCGGAGGCTGCAAAGATCGTCTTTGAGTCGGGGATCCCCATTAAAATGGCAGGGCTGAACCTGACCCGTCAGAACCATATGGACATGGCAGATGTGGAGCAGTTAAGAGCCATCGGCGGTACGGTGGGAGACTTTGCCGCAGATATCCTGGAGTTTTCTGTGAAAAATTCTGATTTTACCTCCATCTGCGACGCCTGTGCAGTGGCCTGGTGGGTGGATGACCGGGTGATCACAAATAGCATCCGGACCCAGGTGGACGTGGAAACAAAGGGCGAGTTCACAAGGGGCATGACTGTCTGCGACTGGCGTGATTTTATGGGCACAGACCCGGAGCAGGAGATCTCCAGGGAAAAATGCTGGAATAAATACAAGACCTCCGGCAACGTGGAAGTGGCCATGGAATTTGATCAGAAGCGGTTCCGGGAAGTGCTGTTTGATACAGTAAGATCGTATAAAGAAATGAACTAGCTGAGAAACAGGGCCGGGAGCCGGTTTCAGGCCATAAGGCCTGTACGGCCCGGCCTCTTTTTATAAGGAGAATCATATGCGTACAAAGATCAATCATGTGACGGTGGTCACCATGGACGAACAGTTTCATGTTTATGAAAACGGATATGTGGTCCTGGAAGGGAACACGATCCTGGAGACAGGAGAGGGGGAGGGGCCGGCAGACGCGGACGGGACAGTGGACGGAAAAAACGGGATCCTGATGCCGGGGATGATCAATACCCACTGCCATATCCCCATGATCCCCTTCCGGTCCCTGGGAGACGACTGCCCGGACCGGCTGAGGCGGTTTTTATTCCCGCTGGAGCTGGAGACCATGAACCGGGAGCTGATCGGCCAGAGTACCCGGTACGGCGTCTGCGAGCTTCTGCTTTCCGGCGTTACCTCGGTGCTGGATATGTATTATTTTGAAGATCAGGTGGCGGCAGCCTGTGAAGAAATGGGGATCCGGGCGTATGTGGGACAGACCATTATCGATATGGAGACGTGTGACAGTAAAAATACAGACCAGTCCCTGGCCATGTGTGAGGAGCTGATACGGAAGTGGAAGGGCCATGAACGGATCCGGCCTGTGGTGGCGCCCCATGCTACAAATACAAACCCGCCGGAGGTTTTAAAGGCAGCCTATGAGCTGGCGGAACGGTATGATGTTCCTTATACGCTTCATGTGAGCGAGATGGATTATGAGCTGGAAATGTTCCGGGAAAAATACGACCAGACGCCGGCCGAGTTCCTTTACGGACTGGGCGTCCTGGGAGAGAGGACCATCGCAGCCCACTGCATCCATATGACAGAC
>OLGL01002829.1_pt1 | contig 12403 bp, 10 predicted proteins | sample 1605041 | NCBI WGS metagenome assembly OLGL01 (sample SAMEA3888905, study PRJEB22519) | human gut metagenome | biome: human gut; feature: human-associated habitat; material: faeces | place: Denmark | collected 2010 | reverse complement strand
GTCCTGCTCATGGAAATAAGTTCCAGCAGCTTTCCAATCTGGAAAAACAGCATCGCTCCCACTGCCTCCGAATAGCGATGAACTGCAAATGCACCTGCTGTGGCAAGCAAAATCAGCAGATTCTCGTCAAACAACTTTCTTTTCTTCAGATTGTTCCAGAGCAGCCTGACCGTCGCAAAAACCATGATCAGATACGGAAGCAGAAAAATCAGCAGACGCATCTCTCTTTCCAGCTCCGCATACGAGCTTCCCACGATCGCAACAATATACAAAACGGCAGCTGCCGCACATTCTATGGCTCTTCGCTTTACTTCTTTCTTCATATCTATTCCCTGATATGTTCCATCCCCTGATTCATGATCGTCTTAATATGACTGTCCGCCAGTGAATAAAACACCGTCTTCCCCTCTCTTCGATTGACTACCAGTTTCATCTGTTTCAACAGTCGGAGCTGATGAGAAATCGCCGACTGTGTCATATCCAGTGTCTGCGCCAGATCACACACACACATCTCGGAACAGGACAGCACACACAGAATCCGGATCCTGGTGGCATCCGCAAATACCTTAAAAAAATCTGCCAGCCCTCTGATCTCCTGCTCTTCCGGAATCTTTTCCTGTATCTGTCTGACTGTATCACTATGAGAATGTATCAGATCACAATGTTCCACTTCTAATTTTCTCATATTCTTTCTCCCTTCCGGTTCCCCAAAAACCTGTAATCCCGCTCTTGTTTTTGAGACACCGATTGACTTTTATTATACGAAAAAAACAGGTGCGGGTCAACGTCTTATCTGTTTCTATAAGAAAACAGAGCGGCAGAGCCTTTCGACTGTGCCGCCCTGCGGTAATATCATTGATTTTGGATTTAGAGTTTCTTATACAGAATGCGGATTGCATTCAGAATACAGATCACCGCCACACCGGTATCCGCAAACACAGCCATCCACATATTGGCCAGACCAAGCAGACCAAATACCATGACCAGTGCTTTGATCACCAGAGCAAATGCAACATTTTGTTTTGCAATTCTTCCCGTTGCTCTTGCAATCTTCAAAGACTGCGGGATTGCTTCCATAGAAGAGGTCATAAATACCACGTCTGCAGCTTCAATCGCTGCATCCGCTCCGCTTCCCATCGCAGCTCCCACATCTGCGCCTGCCAGAACCGGCGCATCATTGATTCCGTCTCCGACAAACATCACACTTCCCTGTTTCTGTCGGATCTTCTGTAATTCTGTTACCTTATCCTGAGGCAGAAGCTTTGCATGCACTTCATCAATTCCAATCTTCTCTGCCACTGCCTGCGCATTCTCTTTTGCATCTCCGGTCAGCATGACTGTCCGGATATTCTGTTGCTTCATGGCTGCCACTGCCTGCGATGCATCCTCTTTGACAGTGTCTGAAATCACAAGATATCCTGCATAGACACCGTCTACTGCCAGTAATACTTCTGTTCCATACGCTTTCGGCTGATATGCAGACAGATCTACCTGATTCTGCTCCAAAAGCCTTCTGTTTCCACAAAGTACAGTTCCTTCTGAGAGTTCTGCTAAAATTCCATTTCCGGAAATTTCTTTTATCTGTTTTGCATGCTCAACAGAAAGTCTTCTCTCGTTTGCCGCTGCCATAATACTGACTGCGATCGGATGAGAAGATGCTTCTTCACAGGATGCTGCTGCCTTTAGGAGCTCATCCTGACTGTATGATCCTACCGGAACAATCTCCTGTACGACAAAATTTCCTTTTGTGATCGTTCCCGTTTTATCCATTACAACTGCTTTTACATTCTGAAGCGCCTCGATCGCAACTCCGCCCTTAAACAAGATTCCTTTTTTAGAACCCGCTCCGATTCCTGAGAAAAATGCCAGTGGAACACTCAACACAAGCGCACATGGACAGCTGATTACCAGGAAGGTAATGGCCGTGTAAATCCAGTAGTTCCAGTCCCCGGTCAGGATCGACGGGATAATTGCTGTTGCCACTGCCAGTGCTACCACGACCGGTGTGTATACTTTTGAAAACCTTGTAATAAAACGGTCGATCTTTGGCTTGCTGGCTGCTGCATTTTCTACCGAATTCAAAATCCTTGTAACCATAGAATCTTCCAGAACCTTCTCTGCACGCATTTTCAGCACACCGGAAAGATTCACACATCCGGAAGTCACACTGCTGCCCGGTACAACGGCAACCGGAACCGGTTCCCCTGTTACCGGTGAAGTATCCAGACGGCTCTCCCCCTCCAGTACAACACCTTCCAGTGGAATCCGGTCTCCTGCACGGACGAGAAGCACATCTCCAACTTTTGCCTCCTCTGCCGGAATCTCCCGTATCGTTCCATCCTGCTCCACAAGATTCACAACCTCAGGACGCAGATCAACTGCCTCCATAATCTGACTTCTGCTTCTTGCAACTGCGATATCTTCAAATAACTCCCCTACACGATAGAAGAGCATTACACCCACTGCTTCTTTGTAATCTCCGATTACGATCGCTGCAATTGTAGCAACTCCCATCAGGAAATTCTCATCAAATACACGACCCTTTCCGATATTCTTTGCCGCAGTGATAAGAACATCCTTTCCAAGGATCAGATATCCTATGATCAATGTGAAAAAGGAAATCCATCCATTCATCTCCTGTGTAAACAGACCCAGAACAAACAGAACAGCTCCGATTCCGATCTCCCACAGATCCTTTTTATTTTCTGAAAATCTGCCTTTTGCAGACTCCCTTTTTCCGGTTGATCCTCCGTCTCTTTTTCGCACAACCACTTCACTCTCAATGGATGCACAGATTTTCTGAAACTCCTCTAACAGCTCCGCATCCGTATTCGTCACAACCTGCAGTTGTTTTGTCGCGAAGGTAATTGCAGCAAACTCTACCTGCGGCAGTGCCTGAATCTTTTCTTCCATCTTAGACGCGCAATGTGCACATCCCAGGTTTTCCAGAATATACACCTGCTTCTCTGCATGATCAAAAGTATGATCTGCCTCTTTGTGCTCCTCATGATGATGCTCGTGTCCGCAGCCGCATGCATCCTCGTGATGGTGATCGTGACCACATCCACATGATTCTTCATGGTGGTGATGATCATTTTTATGTCTTTTTTCTGTCAATACTTCTTTTGCCATATCCTTTCCCTCCATATATAACATATGAATAACTGTTCATATGTTCATATAATCACAATGTAAGGGATTTGTCAAGGTATTTTTCTATTATTCGACTGTCAAACTCCCGTTTATGACCTACCTCTTCTATTGAAAAAGGCAGATATCATTTAACTTTTATTGCTATTTTATAGAGTGTGTCTTATAATTATTTTAGTAGATTTGGCAATGATTTCAGACAATGTAGGGGGTGATTCTATTGGATGTTATTATTTTAGACCTCATACTGCTTTTATTAGTATTGGTCCCTATCTTATATTTCACAGTTAAAATGGCTGTAAAACATGCTATCGAAGAAATTCTTGTGTCTAAAGAAAAATTTAAGGAGAATACAGAGAAATAAACACATGGGGAAAATTCCCCGTGTGCTTATTTCATAATTCTTTGATTTTTATGTAATCGTGATTGCCGAAAGCGGCATCTCCACACAGGCCTTAAACTGATCACAGTCGATTTTAATATCAAACTCTCCGCCAAGCGCTTTCACATACGTACTTACGATCGCAAGTCCCAGTCCATTTCCCTCACTGGACCTCTGCTTATCCCCACGAAAAAACCGCTCGATAATCTCTTCCTTTGTAAAATCCATTGGATATCCTGCGGTGTTCGTGATCTCCAGACACAGATGATTTGAAGACTCTTTTTGATAAGTTTTCACGAACACTCTCGTATGTTTTGCCGAATACTTCAATGCATTCTCAATCAGATTCTGGCAGATCCTGTAAAAATACATATTATCAGAAATGATTTCTGTATTTTCCTCTGTAAGCTGTTTTACGAACTGCAGCTCACTCTCTTTCACATGATCATCCATATCTGCAAAAATCTGTTCTACCAGACGATTCAGTTCAAACTTTTCCGGATGCAGTTCGATATTGCCGCTGCTTGCTTTTGCAAGAGAAAACAAGCTGTTTATCATTTCTTTTAATTTTTCTGCTCTTTCAGACAGCACATCCACATAATCTCTGACAAGGTCGCTCAATTCTTCCTTTTTGATGAGTTCAATATAGCCCACCATAGAAGTCAGCGGCGTTTTCAGATCATGCGACACATTAGTGATCAGATCAATTCGAAGCTGGTCACTGCGTGAAACTTTTGCAAGGCTCTTTTTTTCGCTCTCCAGCGCTTCTGCAATCCGTTTTTGATTGATTTCCTCCAGTTTGCCCATCAACATTTCTCGTCTCTTCTCATCAAACCGTCGGCGCACAAACTGCCACACCATATACTGAATCAATGCTGTAAAGAGCATCACATAACCGGCAGCATAATTGTAATACCAGCTCCAGTACTCTCGAAATTTGCTCTGCAGCACAAAGAAGATACCTGCTGCTGCAAATGCCAGAATACCGATCACTTGAAGAAGATGCTCCATTTTTTTCATTTCTGCTCTCCATTCCTGATAATAAGCATCTCCTTTTGGGATCCAGTTCTGATATTTTCGGTTCAGTCCCTTTTCTAACAGATATGCAGTCCCGCTTCCTAACAGAATATTCCCGAGTATCCCAAAATACAGGATTTTTTCTGTTGGATAATAGGTTCGATAAGCGATCAGGATATAAAAGACAAAAATTCCACATCCTGCCAACATGACACTTACTAATACCTGCCACTGTTGCTTTAACAAACGTTTTCCTGTCTCAATGATATTTTTCCATTTTGTAGCCAATGCCCCACACCACCTTTACATATCTTGGTTTCTTTGTATCAATCTCAATCTTTTCCCGGATATGCCGAATATGTACCATCACTGTATTTTCCACCGTATAATTTGCCGATTCTTTCCATACATTTTCATAAATCTGTTCTGCTGAAAACACCTGCCCAAGATGTCCCATCAGCAATTCCAGTATCTTATATTCTGTAGCCGTCAGCCTGACTTCTTCTCCTTCCACAAGAATCAGACGCTGCTTTTTATCAAGTACAAGACCGCCGTTTACAAGCGTGTCGCTGTCTGTTTTCGGCGCTGCGCCTCCCCACGCGTGATAACGCCTGAGATGTGCTTTCACACGGGCAATGAGTTCCGCCGGATTATACGGCTTTTCCACGTAGTCATCTGCTCCCAGAACAAGACCTGACACCTTGTCACTCTCTTCCGTCTTCGCTGACAGAATAATAACCGGAATACGGTAGTTTTCCCTTAATTTCATCAGTGCAGATAATCCGTTCAGTTTCGGCATCATCACATCCAGCAGGATCAGATCGATCTGGTTTGTCTCCAGAGCTTTCAGCGCTTCCATCCCATCATAAGCCTTTACAATCTGATATCCTTCATATTTCAGTAATTCACTGATCGAGTAGACAATTTCCTTATTGTCGTCCACTACAAGTATCGTTTCACCGTTCATGCTGCCCTCCTGTATTCCTTTACTCTATGTAAACTATAATAGGAACGGCTTAAAAAAAACGCAATGCAATTCTTAAATTTTTCTTATATTTTTAGAACTCCTTCCCGAAAAAAGCGCCGCAGCTTTTATGATTTTTTCATCATAAAAACTGCAGCGCTTCTATTTTTATTTCTTCTTATTTTTCTTCTCTGCGTCTTGCCAATTCTGCACAATTTTCTTCCACACGTTTTTTGCTCAGTGGATAAATGAAGATCAAAGCAAGTGCAACCGCTGTCAAACCTACGATCGGTACGATACAGGAGATTCTAAAGATGCTCTCTGTAACAGCCGGCTCAAAAGCAGTCGCTGCCGTATAACCTGCCAGTGACAGCAGTCCTCCTACCATACCGGAAGAGAATGCCTGATCAAGTTTTCTTGCGAAAGAATACACCGCATAAATGGTACCATCTTCTCGAATTCCGTTTTTCACCTCTGCGTCATCAATGACATCTGTAATCATTGCCCAGATGATCGTATTGAAAAATCCGAGTCCAACGAAAGACATTACATAAAAGATAACATATACCCATACATTTTCCGGATGCAGGATCAAACAAACCACATAACTTGCTGCACCAAAGAGACAGGAAACTGTAGCCAACTCTTTTTTTCCGAATTTTGATGCCAGCTTACTTGCAAGCGGAGCACAGATCGCGATGATCGCTACGTTGCTCAACAATGCCACAACCGACTGCGCCTGTGTACTTCGATACACATTTGGGAATACATATGCGGACATTCCCTGCATCCCCAGCATTGCCAGAAGCAGAAGCAGTGCTGCCGCAATAATTCCGAGAAGAGCACGGTTTGTGATCAGGCTCTTCCCAAGAGCAACAATATCCAGTTTCTGATTATTTGCCGGCACCGGTACACGTTCACGTACCAGGTTGTAGCAAAGCAGATAACAGATGACTGCCAGTACAGAAAATACACCTGCAATGATCGTCATACGACTTCCGGAAAGCACTGGATTGCCATCTACCGTAACATATGCAACCAATGGAGTTCCTGTACCGATCACAAGGCTGGCCAGAGAAGCTCCTACAGAACGCCATGTAGATAAGGAAGCTCTGTCTGTCGGATCCGGCGAGATTGCAGACGCCATAGATCCATATGGAATATTAATGGAAGTATAGAAAATAGATCCCCATAACAAATATGTCACAACCATGTAGGCTACTTTCACTCCATACGGCATATCTGCAAGTCCTGACTGATAGATCAGGAAACTGGCAATTGCCACAGGCCCGCACATACGTTTGATCCATGGACGGAATTTCCCGTCTTTGGTTGGTTTTGAACGGTCCACGATCTGTCCCATCGTGACATCTGTAAACGCGTCTACAAAGCGTGCTGCCATCATGAGCATACCAACAACTCCCGCTGATAAGCCCATAACATCTGTATAAAATTTCATCATGAACATTGAGGACAATATGAAGGTGAAATCGTTTCCGAAATCACCAAACATATACCCCAGTCTATCCTTCATCCCAAATGCCGGGACAGTGGAATTATTTGTTTTCCCCATTTTCATTTTCTCCTTGTTTTTCCTATGAACTACCAGCTTTTAATCATACCTTTTTGATCTGAATCAGTTTTCCATTCAGACTTTCGATAAATCCTTCCGGTGCCAGAGAACCTGCCATTTCTCCAAGTCTTTCCAAAGACATACCTTTCATCATATCCCACATACCTTCTCCCGGAGAAACTACCATATTCATTGTAAGTTTCACCGCTTTGGCTGCAATTTCAATTGCTTCCGGGCATTTTGCCAATTCTTCCAGGCTGTCTTTGATACTGTACATTCCTTCCGGGAACTCCATCGGAGCTTTCAGATCCATGTCTCCAACTGTACTGAACCAGTTTGCAACGCCTTCTGCACGTTCATTGACTTCCGGCAATACATAAATCTTCGGTTCTTTTTCTACTTTTTCCAGAGTCATCGTATCTTTGATCTCTCCTGCCTGTGCTGTCAGAATATTAAATCCGTCTTTCAATGCCACCGTAAATACAAATACTTTTTCTGCTGAAAGTTCTTCTACTTTCTCTCCATTTAAAAACAGTGTAACCGATGGCTGGTTTGAATATACACGGATTTCTGTTGTTTCACCTGCACGCTGTGCATATCGTTTTCCACAGAGGTGTACCATTGGTTTTTTATTCCAGTATGCCTGGTAGATGTAATAACTGTCTTTTTTCACTTTCCGATCAAGAGTCATCAGTCCCTTGTTGTTTCTTCCTGCTACGCCGCCTTCGTCTCTGGCTGCACAACCGAAGTCAAACATATTCCATACATGACTGGACCAGATCCATGGACGCTCCTCAAGCATCTTTGCCATATGTTCATGATACAGTGCCTGATACTCCTCGCTGTAATCCTTGCATGCCGGATTCGGGCCGTGATAAGTAATGATCCCTTCACATCCATATTCAGAAAGTCCCAGACAGATTTCCGGATGTACTTTATGGAAGTTGTCCATCCATGGTCCATTGTCTTCCATCTTGCCTCCGTACCATCCAAAATAATGGTTGTAACTTTCTACATCTGTGATTCCATGCATCGGTCCCTCAATCGGAGTCATCGATACATGCGCGATCGTTGTCAGACGGCTTGGATCCAGTTCTTTTGCAAGCGCATTGAGTTCTTTATGATTTTCTACCAGTTTCTCTGAAATTCCTCCGATCAGGATTTCATTGGAAATTCCCCAGAAGCAGATAGATGGATGATTGTAATTCTGAATGATCAGCTCTTTCAGCTGACTGATGCAGTTCTGGTGTGCATCCGGATCTTGATTCATCACACTGATAAACGGGATCTCTGCCCATACGACAAATCCCATTTCGTCACAGGCATCATAGAAGTCCTGAGAATGCTGATAATGTGCCAGTCGAATCGTATTTGCTCCCAGTTCTTTGATCATTCTTGCGTCTTCATAATGATCTTCTTTTGTCAGTGCGTTTCCTTTATACAGCATGTCCTGATGACGGCTCACTCCACGCAGCGGAGTCTCTGTACCATTGAGGATGAACCCTTTGTTCGGATCACAGGAAAAGCTGCGCACTCCAACACGTGCCGAGATCTCATCATAAGACTCATTTCTTCTCTGCAGTCTTGCTGTCACTGTATACAGGTATGGAGCGTCAATCTCCCAAAGTGTCGCATCCGGAACATATACTTTTACAGCTGTCTCATCTGCCGGACGGCAGGCACTTGCCACTTCGTTTCCTTCTGCATCGCAAACAGAATACAGAACAGTAAAGTTTTCGTCTGCGCCTTTTACGTATGAAACAATCTCAAATTCTGCTCCTCCACACTCACATGGGCGCGGAGTCACCTGGATTCCCGGACCTCCGTAATACTCCAGATCAAAATGCACATCCGGAACACTGATCAGATTCACACCTCTGTAAAGTCCGCCATAAAATGTAAAATCTGCAGACTGAGGATATACACTGTCCTTCAACTCATTACTGCATGCAATGACCAGAAGATTGTCCCCTTCTTCGTTGCACACATCTGTGATATCTACACGGAATGTTGAATATCCGCCTTCATGATATGTCATCTCTTTTCCATTTACGTACACTGTTGCCTGCTGGCCTGCTGCCAGAATTTCTACATAGACTTTTCCATTTCCAAGTGGCTGCTTTGGCGTCTCAAACGTCTTTGCATACCAGTAAGTTCCTCTGTCGTAGCTGCCATTCCCATCATGTCCGTCCACCGCATTCCATGTGTGCGGAAGATCAATACGCTGCCAGTCTGACGGCATCTCCTTTGGAAGTCCTGCATTTTCCTGAATAAATGCCCAGTTTTCATTCAAATTGATTACATTGCGCATATTCCATTCTCCTTTGTTTTTTTACTTTTTTGCATATTTTCGTGGCTTTTTCACATATTTGCTGTATGATTATTGTATGTAAATTTTAAAAAAAATAACAGTGATGATTTTTGTAGTTTTTTGCACAATTTTCAGATAAGAAAAGGAGACACTATGAAACACGAAGAATTGATTGATTTCACACAAAAAATACTGGAGACAAACTATCTTCCAGTTTACAAGTTTACACTGCCCTGTGAAAATCTGGAGCATCTGGATCAGGGACTTCGTTATCACATTCTCGGCGTAAAGAACACTTCCCAGTTTTTTCAGGATCTATTAGAGAAGCTAAAACCAGGAAAAGTGTATTTTAACACGGATCTGTTTCAATGTACGTTTGTCTTCCTGCTGCTTCCGGATGAAAAAACCGTCTTCTACTGCGGGCCTGTTGTATTTGAAAAGATGCAGGGGGAACGCTTTGAAGAGTTATTTTCCAGTCTGCCTTTAAAAGAGACTTATCACGATGCGATCCAAACCTATTATCAAAGACTTCCATTTTTAGGGTCCTATGCACTGTTTGAAAGTTTGTTTTTAGAACTTGGGAAAAAACTTTACGGGGACTCCTGCGAAGTCGTTTATTCCAATACTGACTTTTTTGATCATTGGAATAATGCTTATAAGCATTGTCTGCGAGATCAGGAGCATCCCTTTTCGAATATTGATGTGATTGAAAAAAGATATGAATCAGAAAATATGCTGATCAATGCCGTTGCTTCCGGCAGAGAAAGCCAAACGCTGGAATTGATTTCTAAATTTGAGACCTGGCTGCTTCCACAAAGAACAACCAATAATTTAAGAGATATAAAAAATTATACGATTATATTAAATACACTGCTTCGAAAAGCAGCAGAACAAGCCGGCGTGCATCCCATCCACATTGATGCCTACTCCAACTGCAATGTTGTCATGCTCGAAAGCCTGACTTCCCCTCAGCAGTGTCTGCGTGCACAACAGACAATCGCACTTGGATACTGCCGGATTATCAAGGAACATCAGCATCAGATCCACTCTCCACTGATTCGAAAGGTCGTTGCTTACCTGGAGACCGATCTGTCTGCGGATCTGACACTGAACAATCTGGCAAGCCATCTCGGGGTCAATGCAAGCTATCTGTCTACTTTATTTTCAAAAGAAATGGGAACGTCCCTGACAGACTATGTCAATCACTATCGAATTGAGCATGCACAGACGCTGCTTGCCAATACAGATGTACCGATCAAAGACATTGCTCTTCGCTGCGGGATCGGAGACATTCATTACTTTACACGCCTGTTTAAGAAAATCAGCGGAGTAACCCCAAAAGCATGGAGGGAGTCCACTTCCATCCTGAACAGAGAGGGAAAAAAGAGCTTATAATTTTTTCCTCAAATACACCATGTCCACCAGCTGTTTTCCACACTCTATGATCGGATGATCATAGTTATCCACAAAAAAGCCGGGGATTCGATGCGATTGCGTGAATCCGCACGCTTCATAAAAAGGCAAGGTAGCCGGGCTGTCCCCGGTTCCTGCCTGTAAAATTCTTTTCTTTCCTTTGTATTGATCGCAAAGAAATTCGATCATCCTTCTGCCGTATCCTCTACGCTGGCATTGTGAACACACTGCCAAATTTTTTAATTCGAGGATCTCTTCGCTTTCTTCTGTCACAACACAGACTGCTTTTGCCGCACCGCTGTCGTATAAGACGTACATATCGCCTCTTTCCAGATAACGGTCGATCATACTTTCCTGTTCATCTCCTAGAAGCAACAGTTCCAGGTAGTCTTTTTTATGGTGTTGGATCCTGCAAATCTCCATGGCGCTCCCTAACACTCTGTTCCGAATACTTCGATCTGAGTCAGCGCCGGGAATGGAGACGGATCGTCTGCCTTGATCAGTTCTTTCAGCACAAGCCAGCTGATCGTTTTCTCTTCAAATGAAAACTCCTGTGATACATCTGTCTTTTCCAGATCCAGAACCATGCTGCTTCCATCTGAAAATTCAACCGTTGCTTTTACCCACCAGTTGTCATGTGGGAAATCCGCTCTTGTATGCAGTATGATTCTGTCTGTCTTTATCTCACGTCCAAACTCCAGCTTCATCTGGGCATCGTCTCTCTGATTGATTCCCCAGGATGCAAATGGCCATTTTCCATGACTGTGATTTGCCGTCACTCCGTCAATTGCATTCTTTGCTGCGAACACGGCTTCTCCCCTTGTCTCTACATTTGCAGATGCATGTGGATAGCAGTTCACATCTCCGTGCTGGTCATTGACATTTTCCGCCAGATTCCGGTAAATATTCACTTCATATGGCCTTGCTTTGCGCAGAGAAATCAACTGTTTCTCTCCTGTAAATGCCTTTGGTGAAAGATTGAACTTCTTTTCTTCAAACGGAATCTCATAAGTCTGATCGCCTGTCAGATACACCAGTGATTTTCCAAGCACATCATCCACCTGCATCCAGTAATGTCCTGTCTCTCCACCAATTTCAAATATAATGGTGTCGCCCTCCTGATACTCTCTCCTCAACGTCAGGTTCACTTCCTCCTGCCCACTATTTTCTGCAACAATATTTTTTTCTGCATCTGATACTTTGATCTGTATCATTCTATAATATCCTCCTTCTACAGCGTACTGTCTCTCCAACGCACTGCATTTTTTATAATTACTTTTTTATTCGAAATACTGTTTTTACTCTCGATCATTTCAATCAGTTTTCGGGAGGCAATCTGACCTTCCTGATAAGCAGGAATCATGATTGCTGAGATTTCCGGTACTGCGATCTTTGTCCATCCGGTCACATCAAATCCGATCAGCCCCAGACGCTCTGGAAACAATGCTCCTTTTCAGAATCTGTAAAAAAGCTGCCGGAGGAAGAAGATTATGTAGAATATTTTCTGTTTGACAGGAAGAAAGGAGATTCTACAGCATTCGCTTCCGCAGCGGCGTTGATGTTCCGTGAGTGTGGAGTTCCGGCAAGATATGT
>OLGL01002826.1_pt1 | contig 12408 bp, 10 predicted proteins | sample 1605041 | NCBI WGS metagenome assembly OLGL01 (sample SAMEA3888905, study PRJEB22519) | human gut metagenome | biome: human gut; feature: human-associated habitat; material: faeces | place: Denmark | collected 2010 | reverse complement strand
ATGCGATCCTGGGGATGATGCTTTTGTAAATCTCCACATTCCGATGAACCAGATCCAGTCTGCTCTCATCCGGTTTCTGGTTTGCTCCGGCTGTCACAATGATGACCGCCGCGTCTGCCACATCATCATAATCACCCGCATAAACCTTCATGGGCGCCGCAAATGGAATACCATGGGAAATGTCCTTCGCTTCCCCGTCTGCTTTGTCAGCATTTACATCCAAAAGCACCAGTTCTGAAAACAGTTTGCTCTGCATCAGCGTAAACGCTGTCGCAGAACCAACAAAGCCGCAGCCAATGACTGCGGCTTTTCTGGGTTTCATCACATTACTCATAAGACCCTCTCTTTCCTGAATGACGATCCGCACCGGACATGTACAAACCGTCTTCAACAGTCATGAACTCGTTTCTAGTCTTTGTGAGAAATGGACTCTGTATACCAGACTTATGAAATTTTATAAAAAACCTATTGTCCCTGAACCAGCTTTTCCGCATTCTTCATCCAGTCTGCGCGGAAGAAATACACCGTCATGCCGGCTGCGCAGAGCACCCAGGTCAGCGGCCATCCCGCGATCACCACAAGAAGATTGTGCGTCATCGGTACGGTAATGGCCAGATAAATCTGCCGGATCACCACAAAGCAGCTAAGCATAAAGAACATGGGAATGCTGGATTTTCCGGCCCCGCGCAGGGCAGAGATGTTCTTGAAGAGGACCTCAATGGAAGTCAGGAGCATCAGCACGATGCCGACGGGCATACAGGAATAGGGGATGGACATGGGGATCCCAAGCCCCGCAGACATGGTGCGGGCGCCGGTCTGCACCAGGGTGATGGAGTAGGACAGCAGGAATACCATGAACACCATGCCGGCCAGAGTGGCGATGATGGTGAGGATGGTCCGCACCTTCGGCTTCATCAGATTGATGAGAATGTCGATCTGCAGATGGCTGTTGCGGCGGATGGCAATGGCTGCACCGATCATCACGTCGTAGATGAACAGATACCGGGCCAGCTCCTCGCTCCAGGAGTTGGCGTGGGCAAAGATGTACCGCATGATGACCTGGTAGGCGATGATGATGACCATAATCCCTACGGTGACAGCCAGGATCGCTTTCTCGACCTTCTCCAGGACATCTAGGAATTTGGAATATCCTCTCAGCATGTTTGACACCTCGCTATGTCCTTCGTGGCGGTTGTCAGGCATTGGGAGCCAGTGCACGGATCTGGTTGCACCAGTCGGCCAGATCGGGGAAGTTGGCCTCCGCATAGCCGCTGAAATGCTCGGTAAAGGCGGCGTTGTCCACATCCACAAAGGTGACGCCTTCCGCGGTCAGCTCTTCCTTGGCGGCATCCTCCCGCTCCAGCACCTCCTGACCGATCTGCTCGCCGGCATAGACGGCAGCCTCCTCCAGCGCGGACTGGATGTCCTCCGGCAGGGATTCAAAGTACGCCTTATCCATGATAATGGTGTTGGCGCTGTATACATGGTTGGTCAGAATCCAGTAGGGGCAGACCTCCTGGAAGGAATAGCTCTGGGAGTCCAGGATGGAGTTCTCCTGCCCATCCACGGTGCCCTGCTGCAAAGCCGTGTAGGTCTCGCCCATAGCCAGGGGAGTCGGGGCGGAGCCCATCCACTCCCAAACCTTGATGTAGCCCTCCAGATTGGGGCTGCGAAGCTTGAAGCCGGCGAAGTCCTCCACGGTCTTCATCTCCTTGGTGGCGGTCACGATCCGGGCACCACGGTAACCGGCGCCTATCAGCTTGAAGCCGGAGTCATTGCCCACGGTGTCTAGAATCTCCTGGCCCAGCTCGCCGCCCCAGACCGCCTGGAAGTGGTCGTAACCGTTGTAGATGTACGGCATGATGTCGATATTTGCCAGATTTGTGAAGGGAGCCAGCGTGCCCACGGACTCGCAGGTGATGTCCGCTACGCCGGCAGCCATGCCCTCCAGCACCTCAGTGGTGGAACCCAGGCTGTTGCCGCCGTAGAATTCAATGGAGACGCGGCCGGATGTGAGCTCCTCTACCTTCTCCTTGAAGAACGTGGCCATATCATAGCCCAGCTCGCCGGGGGCACTGCCGTTCAGCGCCATGCGCCAGGTGTATTCCGCGCCGGTGCCGTCTCCGCCGGAATCACCGCCTCCACCGCCGCAGCCTGTCAGCAGGGTAAACATCATCACAAGTGCCAATACCATTGCCAACGTCTTTTTCACATCAAACACTCCTTTTTCTTTTATCCTGTCGATTCTCTGCGAAGGGTCGCTTGCTGCCGGGACATGACAGTCGTGCCGCCGGCCTGACAACAAAATATGTTGCCTTATAAATGGTTTTACCATTTATATTTCTCGCTTTATTTTATAGCACTTTACCCAATGCTCGTCAAGCGTTATTAAAATAACGAGCTATTTTGCACAATTTTTAACAATGTCGCGTGTGGATATGTCTCGCCACTCCTGCAGGCATCCTACGGACTCTCCCTTGATTCCGGCTTTCGAGTATGATATACTTTTCACAAAAAGCAGGAAGGGTAAGGAGAACCATGATGGAGCAGCCTTCTTCCAAGGCCCTCTTCACGCCTGCCAAGACCCAGCGGGCGTCCGAGGCTATTTACAATCAGATCTACCCCAAGATCATTTCCGGGGAACTGCGTCCGGGGGACCGGCTCCCGCCGGAGCGGGAGCTGGCGGAGATGTTCCAGCGCAGCCGCCCTGTGGTGCGGGAAGCGCTGCGGATGCTCCAGCAGGAGGGACTGATCGAAACCGCCGTGGGCAGCTCCGGCGGCGCGGTGATCCGGGGCGTCTCCCTGAAATCCGTGGAAGAGCCCCTGAAAAACCTGGTGGCCATGGGGGCCATCAATCTGGATGAGCTGCTGGAGTATCGGCATATCAACGACCGCAGCTGCGCCCGTCTGGCTGCCATCCACCACACGGAGGAGGATGCCGAGGCGCTCCGGCAGACCCTGGAGGGCGCGAAGGCCAACCTGGACAGCCTCTTCAGCTTCCAGGAGTATGATGTGGCGTTCCACAGCGCTTTGGCCAAGGCCAGCCACAACACGCTGGCCTCTCTGATTAATGACGTGATTGTCCGCCTCAACACGGATGTGTTTGTGGAGACGATTCGGGATTACACACCGGAGCAGCTGCGGGAGATCAATTTGCGGATCTACAACACCCATTACGCCATCATGGAGGCCGTCCTCGCCCATGACCCCGACGGGGCGGACCGCGCCGTGGCGGCCATGGTCCGGCTGTTTCAGGATACGGTCCATTGAACAGGCACGGAGCTTCACAAGTACGGCAGCGCGCCGCGAAAAGAAACGCTCGCCGCTGCGCATGAGGGGGCGCATCCGGATCCTGCTGCCTGGGAAGGGCAGGGAAATACCGTTCACAAATTTCTGCGATGCAGCTGCGTCGCAAAAAAGCTGGCTGCCCGCCGGGCAGCCAGCTTTTTTGCCATGATGTTTTGGAAAGGAGTTCCCGCGGTTAGGTGCCGCCCCGCAGGGTGTTCTCCTGGATGAAGCGAATCAGCTCCCACCCCAGCTTGGGCAGATAGCGCCCCTTTTTGAGAAAGAACCCCACGTCGAACACCACCGGCTCCTCGAAGGGGCGGATCGCCAGCCCTTCGCAGCCCAGGGCCTGCTGGCCCTGGGCCACGCTGATGATGCCCACGTACCGGCAGGAGCGGACCAGATTCGCCATGCACAGCACCTGGTCATAATTGAAGAGAATGTCCGGGATCACCTGATGGCGCTCAAACTCCCGGCTCATCAACTCCTTCACCTTGGATTGGGCGTCCATCATAATGAGCTTCTCCTCCCCCAGCCGCGCCAGGGGGATCCGGTCCAGCCGCGCCAGGGGATGGTCCGGATGCAGCACCGCGTGGATCTCCATAGTGCCCATAGGAATGATCTCCAGCTCCTCCGCCTCCGGCGCTGTGGGGAAGGCGTTATAAGCCAGGTCCAGCATTTCACCCGTCACCATCTCCACGTGCTTGTTCATGGAGCCCTCGTTCAGGTAGATCTGCGCCTTGGGGTGCTCCCGCAGAAAGGTGGAGAAGATCATGGGCACGATGGGATTCGTCAGCACGTGGGAGATTCCCAGCCGCAGGCGCTGTTCCGCCGTGCCGGCCAGATCCCGCATGGCATTTTCCGCCGCTTCACAGGTGCTGAGGATGCGCCGCGCCCAGATCATAAACTGCTCGCCCTCGTATGTAAAGGTAACGCCCTTGGAGCTGCGGACCACCAGCCGCACCCCCAGCTCCTCCTCCAGCGCCTGGACGGCGGAGGAGATGGCCGGCTGGGACACGTAGAGCGCCTCGCTGGCCTGGGTGAAATTCTTATACTGGTAGACCGCGTCCAGATATTGCAGCCGCTTCAGATTCAGCATCCGGCAGACCTCCCATCCCTCCGGCGGCGCACCGCCGCGCTTTTCTTTAAGAATAAAGGAGTTTTATTGAAAAATCAAGATTTTCTTTATGCCAAAAGTGCGAATTGACATTTTTTTGACTAGCTGTTTATAAGTTTTTGTTATTCCTGCATAAAAACATGGTATTTCACTATTGAATTGCCAGTTGCTAAAATTCAAATTGGAAGACATATTGGGGGGCGCGGGAAAGGAGGGTACACGGCAACGGGCGCCGCTTTCATCAAATCTGACAGAGAAGGACGGGAGGATATAGACAACATGATCGTAGTGAGCGTGATTGGAATCATTCTGGCATTCGCGGTGCTGATCTTTGCGGCTTACAAAAAAATCAGCATGTTCCTGGCGGCAGTGCTGGCTGCGGCCATCGTGGCCCTGTTCGGCGGGCTGGACGTGGCGGCCTCCCTGGTGGGGGCGGACGGCCCCTTCCTCATCGGCATGAAGGACTTCGTGGGCAGCTGGCTGGTGATCTTCGCCCTGGGCGCCCTGCTGGGCGCGCTGTATGACAAGAGCGGCGCCACCTGGCGCATCAGCAGCACCCTCATCAACAAGGCCGGAACCCAGTGGACGCTGCTGATCTACGTGCTGGTAGGCGCCCTGCTGGTGTACGGCGGCATCCAGGTGACCGTGATGATCTTCGTGCTGCTGCCCTTTGCCAAGATCCTGTTCCCCAAGGCGGGCATCCCATGGTACTTGTTCCCCGGCATCACCGGCCTGGCCATCGCCACCTTTGCCATGGGCCAGATGCCCGGCAGCCTGCAGATGCAGAACATCATTCCCACTCAGATTCTGGGCACGGCGCTGACCGCCGCCCCGGTGGAGGGCGTGCTGGCCACGCTGTTCATGATCGTCGTAGGTGTCGGCTACCTCTACTGGCAGGTGAAGAAGGGTCATGACGACCCGGAGGCGGCCATCGAGCTCTACCAGGTCCAGGGCGGCATTTTGGACGAGAAAGAGCTGGAGCAGCGGGCTCCGGGCTTCTGGATCTCCCTGCTGCCCATGGTGGTGACCTTCGTCCTCATCAACGGCTTCGGTGTGGAGCTGCTGTACGGCCTCACGGCCGGGTGCGTGCTGTCCCTCCTGTTCTTCTGCAAATCCCTGGGCGGCGTCAAGGGCTTTGGAGAAATTGTCTCCGAGGGCTTCAACAACGGGATCTTCCCCTGCATCATCATCGCTGCCGTGGTGGGCGTGGGCAAGGTGGTCTCCGCCACCGATGTATTTGCCCTGGTGCAGGAGAACATCATCAACCTGCCGCTGCCGGGCCTGGTGAAGGTGGCGGCCATCACCACCATCATCGCCGGAATCACCGGCTCCGCCTCCGGCGGCCTGACTATCGCGCTGGAGCTCTTCGGTGAGACCTTCATCTCCTGGGGTTACACGCCGGAGATCATCCACCGGGTGGCCTCCATCGCCTGCGGCGGACTGGACACCCTGCCTTGGAACGGCACCGTAGTGATGCTGTTCGCCCTGTCCGGCGTGTCCTATAAGAAGGGCTACAAGCACGTGGCGATGGAGACGGTCATTCTGCCGCTGCTGTCCCTGATCCCTGTATTTATCTACTATTCCATCGTACACTGAGAAAGGTCGTGTTGAATCGTGGCTACCTATGAAAAGAGCTTTTTGTTGTCCCTGTACCGGGACATGGTCCGGATCCGGGCCTTTGAGGAACACGCCGCCGAGTGCTTCACCAAGGGCATGCTGGCGGGCAACATCCACCTGAGCATCGGTCAGGAGGCAGCGGAGGCCGGTGCCTTCGCGGCCATCGAGCCCAGGGACTACTTCACCTCCACCCACCGGGGCCATGGCCATGCCATCGCCCGCGGGGCGGACCCCAAGCGGGCCATGGCGGAGCTGTTCGGCAAGGCTGCCGGCTACTGCAAGGGCAAGGGCGGCTCCATGCACATTGCGGACATGGAGAAGATGAACCACCTGGGCGCCAACGGCATCGTGGGCGCCGGGCAGCCCATCTCCGCCGGCAGCGCCCTGGCCTCCAAGATCATGGGGGACGACTCCGTCACCGTGGGCTGCTTCGGCGACGGCTCCACCAACGAGGGCTCCTTCCACGAGTCCCTGAACATGGCCGCCGCCTGGAAGCTGCCGCTGGTCTGGTTCATTGAGAACAACTGCTACGGCGTGTCCACGGAGATCCACCGGGTCACCAACACCCCGGATCTGGCCTCCCGGGCCGCGGCCTACGGCGTGCCCTACGCCGTGGTGGACGGCACGGACGCCATCGCGGTGTATGAGGCTATGAAGGTCGCCCTGGACCACGCCCGCAGCGGCAAGGGACCCTATGTGGTGGAGGCCAAGGTATACCGCTATCAGGGCCACTACTGCGGTGACCCGGCGGTTTACCGCCCCAAGGAGTACATGGAGCACGCCCTGGCAAACGACGGCATCGAGAAGCTGGGGCGGCGGCTGCTGGAGAGCGGCGCCGCCCAGGAGGAGCTGGACGCCATCCGGCAGGACGCAGAGGCCGAGATGGACGAGGCTGTGAAGTTCGCGGATGCGTCCCCATATCCGGACCCCGCGACGGTGCTGGATGATATGTATGTGACTGACAACGAAAGGTGCGTGGCGAGATGAGCAAGAAGATCACCGTCAGCAAGGCCATCGGTGAAGCCTTGCACGAGGAAATGCTCCGGGACGAAAAGGTTTTCATCATGGGCGAGGACATGGCCGTCATGGGCAATGTGTTCGCCATCACCAAGGGCTTTCTGGAGGAGTTCGGCCCCAACCGCGTCATTGACACTCCCATCTCCGAGGAGGGGTTTGTGGGCATGGCCGTGGGCGCCGCGATGCGGGGGCTGCGGCCCGTGGTGGAGCTGATGTACGATGACTTCGCCACGGAGTGCGCGGATCCCCTGTTCAACCAGGCTGCCAAGATCCGCTACATGACCGGCGGACAGTGCAGCGTCCCCATGGTCCTGCGGGCGCCCATGGGCGCCGGCCGCCGGAACGCAGGCCAGCATTCCCAGTGCTTGGAGAATTTCTTCTGCCACTTCCCGGGACTGAAGGTGGTGGCCCCCTGCACCGCTGCCGACGCCAAGGGCCTGCTGAAGTCCGCTATCCGGGACGACGACCCGGTAGTGTTCCTGGAACACAAGCTGCTGTACGCCCACAAGGAGGAGATCCCCGATGGGGAGTACACCATCCCCCTGGGTGCGGCGGACGTGAAGCGGGCGGGCAGGGACCTGACCATCATCACCTGGAGCCGTGAGGTCCACTTCGCCCTGGAGGCCGCCCAGACCCTGGAGGCGGAGGGCATCGACGTGGAGGTCCTGGATCTGCGGACTCTGGTGCCCCTGGACTGGGATGCCATCGTGAAGTCCGTCTCCAAGACCCACAACGTCATCATCGTCTCCGAGGAGGTCAAGCGGGGCAGCTACGCCGGTGAGCTCTCTGCCCAGATCGCAGAGGAGCTGTTTGATGAGCTGGACGCCCCGGTGGAACGGGTCTGCGGCCTGAACATCTGCTCCCCCTTCAGCCCGGTGCTGGAGGACAAGAACTTCCCCCATCCGGAGGATATCGTGCGGGCTGTCAAGCGCGTGCTGAACAAGTGAGGAGGCGTGTGAGATGGCTTATGAAGTACTGATGCCCCAGCTGGGCCTGACCATGGAGGAGGGAACCGTCTCCCAGTGGATCAAGCACGAGGGAGACGCTGTAAAGGCCGGGGACGTGGTGGTGGAGATCACCACTGATAAGCTCACCAATGAAATCACCAGCGAGCAGGACGGCGTCCTGCTGAAGATCGTGGCCCAGGAGGGCGAGGATGTGCCGGTGAAGGGACTGCTGGCCTACATCGGCCAGCCCGGCGAACAGGTGGGGGAGACTACTGCCCCCGCTGTATCCGCGGCTTCTGCTGCCCCGTCTGCGGAGCCTGCGGCTGCGCTGGCTTCTGCCCCTGCGGCATCCCCGGCGGCCGGGGGCAAGCGGATCCGAATCTCTCCCCTGGCCCGGAAGATCGCCGGACAGATGGGCGTGGACTACACCGTCCTCACCGGCACCGGCCCCAGCGGCCGGATCGTCAAGCGGGACATCCTGGCCGCGGCGGAATCCGCGCCCAAGGCAGCTGCTCCCGCCCCTGCTGATCGGAAGATCGCCGCGCCTGCGGCTGTCTCCGGCACCGCCTTCCCGGTGAAGAATCTGGAGCTGATGGAGGGTGACACGGTGGAGAAGCTCACCGGCATGAGGAAGGTGGTGGCCCAGCGGATGTACACCTCTGCTGTGGAGATCCCCACCGTCACCCAGACGGTGAAGGTGGACGTCACCGCCCTGCTGGCCTTCCGCAAAAAGCTGAAGGAGGAGGGCCATGCCTTCTCTGTCAATGACTTTGTGCTGAAGGCCGTGGCCAAGGCCCTGCGCCGTCATCCGGAGATCCTGGTGAGCCTGGACGGGGAGCAGATCATCCGCCGGGCCCATGTGAATCTGGGCATGGCGGTGGCTCTGGACGCGGGGCTCATCGTCCCCGTGATCCGGGACGCGGACCTTCTGAGCCTGGAGGCCCTGTCCGCCAAGGCCAGGGATCTGGCGGAGCGGGCCCGTGCCAACCAGCTGGGCGCCGACGAGTACAAGGGCTCCACCTTCACTGTGTCCAATCTGGGCATGTTCGGCGTGGAGAGCTTCACCCCCATCATCAACCAGCCGGACGCGGCCATTCTGGGCGTCAACTGCACGGAGGATGAGCTGGTGATGGAGGACGACGGCACCATCGCCAAGCATCAGGTGCTGCGGATCTCCCTGACCTTCGACCACCGACTGCTGGACGGCGCGGTGGCGGCCAAATTCGAGATGACAGTCCGGGATCTGCTGGAGCATCCCATGGACATCCTGCTGTGAGGAGCGTAAACAATGGCAACGGAAATCAAAATGCCCCAGCTGGGGCTGACCATGGAGGAGGGCACCGTGGAGCGGTGGCTGAAGGCGGAGGGCGATCCCGTCAAGGCCGGTGAGCCCCTGCTGGAGATTACCACCGACAAGCTGACCAACGAGGTGGCGGCGGAAACCGACGGCGTCCTGCTGAAGATCGTGGCCCAGGAGGGCGCCGACGTGCCGGTAAAGGGCCTGCTGGGCTACATCGGCCGGCCCGGCGAGCAGGTGGGGGCCCCCACCGCAGCCGCGGCACCTGCCGCCCCGGCTGTGGAGGCCGCGGCTGCCCCCAACGGGCCTGGGACGGTGCTGGTCATCGGCGGCGGCCCCGGCGGCTATGTGGCCGCCATCCGGGCGGCCCAGCTGGGCGCCAGGGTGACCCTGGTGGAGCGGGAGCACCTGGGCGGCACCTGCCTGAACATTGGCTGCATCCCTACCAAGTGCCTGCTGCACAGCGCAGAGCTGGTGTCCCAGATCAAGGACCAGGGCGCGGAGATCGGCGTGGAGGCGGACGGCGTCCGGGTGAACTTCCCCCAGGTGATCGCCCACAAGAACGCCGTCTCCAAACAGCTGACCAGTGGCGTAGCGGGACTGCTGAAGGCCAACAAGGTGGTGAAGATCGACGGCGAGGCCAGCTTCACCGGCCCCAAGACCCTCTCTGTGAAGAAGTCCGACGGCTCCGTGGAGGAGATGACCGCCGACGCCATCATCGTGGCCACCGGCTCCGTCAACGCCCAGCCGCCCATCCCCGGTCTGAAGGAGAATCCCAACTGCATCGACTCCACCGGCGCCCTGAGCTTGGAACAGTTGCCCAAGAGCATGGTGGTCATCGGCGGCGGCGTCATCGGCCTGGAGCTGGCCTGCGCCTACGCGGCCTTCGGCACCAAGATCACCGTGGTGGAGGCACTGGACCACATGCTGCCCATGCTGGACGGCGACCTGACTGCCATCGGCGTGAAGCACATGAAGAAGATGGGCATGGAGTTCAACCTGGAGTGCCCGGTGCAGGCCGTGGAGGCCTCTCCCGTGGGCGCCAAGGTCACTTGCCGGAACAAGGCTGGCGAGACTGTCAGCTTTGAGGCGGAGAAGGTCCTGGTGGCCATCGGCCGGAAGGCCAACACCGCCAGCCTGAACCTGGAGGCTGCCGGCCTTGCCAACGACCGGGGCCGGATCATCGTCAACGACAAGATGGAGACCAGCGTGCCCGGCGTGTACGCCATCGGCGACTGTGTCAAGGGCTATGCCCAGCTGGCCCACACCGCCAGCGCCATGGGCGAAGTGGCTGCGGAGAATATCTGCGGCATGGAGGCCCACTACGACGAATCCACCAATCCCACCTGCGTGTACATCGAGCCGGAGGCTGCCTCTGTGGGTCTCACAGAGGAGCAGGCCAAGGCGCAGGGGATCGACTACATGGTGGGCAAGTTCCCCATGAGCGCCAACGGCAAGGCTCTGATCCTGAACGGGGGCGAGGGCCTGGTGAAGATCATCGCCGGGAGGGAATACGGCGAGGTGCTGGGTATGCACATCATTGGGCCCCGCGCCACGGATCTGATCTGCGAAGGGGCGCTTGCCATCGGCAGCGAGCTGACGCTGGATGAGCTGGCAGCCACCATCCATTCCCACCCCACCGTCACCGAGACCATGCGGGAGTGTGCGCTGGACGCACTGGGCCGCGCGGTCCACATCCCGCCCCGCAGGAAATAACAGGGCAGTCCTTTCCGGAATTTAGAACAGGAGGTCAATGGGCATGAAAACACTTGGATATCTGGGCCTTGGCGTGATGGGCTACGGCATGACAGGCAATCTGATCGACAAGAGCGGCTGCGACATCTATGGCTACGACCCCGTGCCCGCTTTGCGGGAGCGGTTTGCCGCCCGGGGCGGTAAGGTCCTGGACGACGCTAAAACGCTGTACAAAACCTGCGACATCATCTTCATGTGCCTGCCCACCAACGCCATCGTGAAGGCCACCATCACGGAGATCATGGAGACTGCCCGGCCCGGCACCACCATTGTGGACATGGGCTCCACCTCTCCCTATGTGATTCAGGAGCTCCACGCCGCGGCGGTGGAGAAGGGCTTCTATCTGCTGGACTCCCCGGTCAGCGGCGGCGAGACCGGCGCCAACGGCGGCACCCTGGTCATCATGTGCGGCGGCGAGAAAGAGGTCTTTGACGAGGTCCGGCCCTACCTGCTGATGATGGGTAAGACCGCCACCTACATGGGGCCCTCCGGCTGCGGCAGCACCGCCAAGGTGGCCAACAACATGATGGTGGGCATCCATCTGTGCGCCATGGGAGAGGCATTCGCCTTTGCGAAAAAGGCCGGGCTGGATCCTCAGACCCTTTTTGACGCCATCAAGGGCGGCTTTGCCCAGAGCGCAGTGATGGACGGAAAGGTCCCCAAGCTCCTGAGCCGAGACTTCTCCGCCAGTGCCCGGATCGCCGTCCACCTGAAGGACATCAACAACGCCATGGACGTGGCCGCCCACCTGGGGGTGGAGCTGCCCATGACGGAGATCGTCAAGGAGCAGATGGACTGGATGGACGCCCGCGGCATGATCGACGAGGACCAGTGCGCACTGGCCAAATACTACGAGGACGCCATGGGCGTGGAAATCAAGTGATCTCCCGCCAAGGAACAGGCAATCTGCGGGGACCGGCATCAGCCGGTCCCCGCTGGTTTTCCCTGTGGTACAGAATCATCGGATTTTTTGCGGGATAGCTGCGGGAAATCTTGCAAAGCGGCACAAAATATGGTACATTGTTCGAGAATACACACGGCGGGAGACTCCTCCCGTCCGTTTTTCGCGGTCTGACCGCCCCGGATTCCGCATGCAGCTGTGCGCCGTGGGTCGAAGATGGCCCATACTCTGATATTTTTCTGGAGGATATTCCATGTCTGAACTACGCACTGAAATTTCCCGGCGGAGGACCCTCGCCATCATCGTCCCACAAAAGCTGGCGCTTTTGCGGGAGCCCTGATTTGCGTTTGCTCCGGGCGGAGTGAATCCGCCCTTCGCCAAGGTTTTGCCTTGGCAAAACGCTTGGACGGCGCAAAAGCGCCGTGGGTCGAAGATGGCCCATACTCTGATATTTTTCTGGAGGATATTCCAT
>OLGL01002785.1_pt1 | contig 12568 bp, 10 predicted proteins | sample 1605041 | NCBI WGS metagenome assembly OLGL01 (sample SAMEA3888905, study PRJEB22519) | human gut metagenome | biome: human gut; feature: human-associated habitat; material: faeces | place: Denmark | collected 2010 | reverse complement strand
TGCAATCCACCGATTTTATTAGCCATAAGTGTTACAAAAATGCTTGACCACAACAATATAATCAAAAGATCGTCTTACAAATTGCTGCCGATTATCTAAAAACTACCAATATAAACATTAACGAAATTTGCGAGAAACTCAGTTATACAAATCGTAGTTTTTTCAATAAAATTTTCAAAGATCAATATGGAGTATCTCCCAGCAAATACCGTACTATGAGCAGAAAATAATTTTCTGTATTTCATCTTATATAAAAAGCAGATTATGTGCTACTCCACATAATCTGCCAAATACAATATCACGCTTTTACTGGTAATATCTTTCTATATTTTAATTTCTCCCAATCTGCCTTCCCCTTTCAGATAATTCCTGTAAATCACAAAAAACACCAGACTGGTTAAACAGGCCGATGCCCCGTCTGCGATCGGCTCTGCATAAAATGCACTCTTCGCCGCAAACACGATCGGCAGGACACATGTCATCACAAAATACACAATCTTTCGAAACAGTGACAAGCTAAGGGAAAGCCTTGTCATCCCAAGCGCCGTCAGCGCATCCACAAACACATACTGGAGGCTGAGTGGGATCACCATCAATGTAAACACCTGGATTCCCCATATGGACAGTTCCCGGTATCTTGCATTGTCTGTAAAAATCTGCACAAAATACTGCGGCAAAATTCTGGATACAAGGAACATCACCGTTGTAAATGTAATACATAGAACCAATACCCACTTCACTGTCTTACGGATACGGTCCGGTTTGTTCGCACCGTAATTAAAACTGATCAAAGGCTGTGATCCTCCCGTAATTCCAAGCATCGGAGAGGTAATCAAAAGCATATAGCTCTGTACGATCGTTGCTGCCGTGATCAGCGTATCTCCCTGAGATTCGCCGCCATAATACTGAAGTACAGCATTCAATGCAATGATGATCACACTGTCTGTCGCAAGGATCAAAAATGGCGAAAAACCGATCTTACAGATTCGTTTCCCAATCTCCCACTCCGGCTTTACAAGATGGATCGGAATCTGCATCTTCTTACTGTGTAAAGTCAAAAGTACAAAAATACAGGACGAAAGCTGTGCGATGACTGTCGCAACAGCCGCTCCTGCAATATCCATATCAAATACAAAAATAAAAATCGGATCCAGCACAATGTTTACCACTGCTCCGATCAATGTAGTCGCCATTCCCAGAAACGGAAATCCCTGCGCTGTAACAAAATAGTTCATCCCCATAGACACAAGGGCAAAAAATGTCCCCAGAGTATAAATCGTCAAATATGTATTCGCATATGGAAACGTCACTTCACTGGCACCGAACCAGTTCAGTAAAAAATCCTTGATCATCAAAAACACAACTGTCAGCACTGCGGAAAATATAAGCAGCATGGAAAAACTATTCGCCAATATCCGTTGTGCGCTCTTCTTATCTCCTGCCCCCAGTTTCACCGAAAACGTAACCGATCCTCCGATTCCGATCAGAGCAGCAAACGAAGACAAAAGCGTAATGATCGGAGCACATACTCCGGCGCCGGCAAGGGAATCCCCGCCGATCACCGGAATATTTCCGATATAGATCCGGTCTACAATACTGTAGAGCACATTGACGAACTGGGCAAACATAAAAGGAATTGATGTCTTTAATACTAAAAGTGGAACGGAATCCCTTCCAAAATCATTTGTCTTTTTCATGCTGCACCACTATCCCACCAAAATCTGGTATCCTTTTTCAAATATCTCTCCCGGCTGCACCGCATTGATTCCCTTCTTTTCAGAAATATCTTTATCAAATCCGGTATCATCACAACGGCCTGCCCATGGCTCCAGACATACGAACGGCGCATTCTTCGGTGACCAGATTCCGTAACTGTAAAATCCTTCACTCTTTACGCCCACATATGGCTTTCTTCCATCCTTTTTGCACAGCCATACTTCTTTTAACTGATAATCATCACAGATCAGTGTATCCACCTCAAACAATTTTTCGGAAAGCTGCAGATAGCCGTCCTCCAGTTCCAGAGAATAGCTTTCTTCCGGCAGGCCTGTTCCGCATTCCAGATTCAGCCCGCAGCATTCCAGCGTTTCCATCTTCGGAAACCACAGAAGATAGTCGTCTTTCGTCTCCTTTGCGCCTTCAAACATAAATGCCGGATGTGCTCCGATCGTAAAATAAATCGTTTCTTCTGATGGATTTTTTACTTTCCAGTCTACAAAAATATTTTTTCCATCCAGACGGTATATGATATACAGCTCAAAGTCATAGGGATACACTTCTCTCGTCTCTTCATTCGAACAAAATAAAAACTGCGCTTCCTCTGCTGCAGATTTTACACAACGAAACTGGCTGTCTCTTGCAAATCCATGCTGAGACGTCGGATACTGTGTTCCTTTGATCAGAACAGTATTTCCATGTGTCTTCCCTACATTCGGGAACAGGATCGGAGAATGCCGGTTCCAAAATTCAGGATTTCCGTTCCACAAGATCTCTGCTCCTGTCTTTTTGTTAAAAATTCTTGTCAGTTCTGCGCCTTTTTCTGCGATTTCCACACAAAGGCATGCGTTTTCCAATTTCATAAAACTCCTCCGCTTCTTTTCATTCGTCTACTACAACTGTACACCATTCTGCCTGTCAGTACAACCAGAAAGCACCGGAAAAACAAAATCTGTTTTCCGGCGCTCTCTTTTTATTCCTGTGCATTATCTGTACTGCTCTGATCTGAACTCTCATCTGAACTCTGATCGGTATTCTGATCTTTGTTCTCTGTTGTGCTGTTCTGTGTATCTTTCGCATTTTCATTCGTCGTTTCGTCTTCCTGCTCTACCTGAACACAACTCTTCTGCAGATACTTGGCAGCTTTTTCCTGCATGATGGACTGCTCGATGTTTTCTTTTCCGTTTTTCTCTTCATATTCCGCAATCTGATCTGTACGATATCCGGCAAGTGCTGCATACTGCTTCAGCCCGATCTCATACTCTTTATCTGTAGGTTCTAAATTCTTTTTCTCACAGAGAAGCTCTACTGCCATCTGATTTCTCACGGTATTCTCTGCTACTGTCTGTGCCTTCTCTTTAAACTGATCTTCTGTCATTCCCATGTACTGAGTCAAATAATCTCCCAGCTCCATCTGATAGTATTCTGCTGTACTCTCATACTGGTTTATGATCGCCTCTTTCTGCTCTTTTACTTTATCTTTCGGAAGATCTTTTTTCACTTCGATCTGATCCACCAGAGCATTCAAAAGATTCTGGTACATCTGCTGGTTTTCGATTTTTTCTTTGATCTCTTTTTTATATTCCTTTACAGTTGTCGCTTCTACACTGTTCTCTTTGACCCACTTATCTGTCAGCTTCGGCACATCTACTGTATAAATGCCATTTAAAGTAATGGTAAACACTGCGACTTTTCCGGCCATCTCTGTATTCGTATACGTATCCGGGAACTGTACCGTAATGTCAAACTGCTCTCCTTTGTTATGACCGACAATCTGGTCTTCAAATCCCTGGTAGTCTCCGTTTGCACCGATAAAAGAACCGGAACCAAGCTCCAGGTCTGTTCCCTGGGCAGAACCACCCTCAAATTCCACACCGTCTACTTTTCCGACATAATCAATATTGACTGTATCTCCTGTCTGCGCTGCACGGTCTGTCACCTCTGTTCTGGTTGCATCTGCCTGAAGAAAATAATTCACATAATTCGTCACCTGATCATCTGTCAGTTCAGTTGCTTCCACCTGCGGCACTTCCAGTCCCTTGTACTGTTTAATCGTAATATACTCATTGGATAACTGACTGGAACATCCTGTTAAGGATCCAATCAGAAATACTCCTGCAATTGCTGCAATGATTCTCTTCTTCATCACTTTCCCCTTTCACTTTCCACATCATTAGTCAACGCCCATTATAACACATTCCTGCTCCCAAAAAATATAGCATTTCTAAGAGTTCACAAGATTTTCACGGTTTCTCTCTTTTCACTTACAAAAGAGGAGATAACAATCTTGAAAACTGCTCTTTTCCCCGGATGATAAGACTTCTCTGGTGATACGCATTTCTCGTGATCTGTGTAGATTTTGTCATATCATTTTCAAATCTCTGTTCCAGTTTTTGTGTTGTCTCTTCACTATATATAACTGCATTGACTTCAAAATTTAATCCAAAACTGCGAAAATCCATATTCGCGGTTCCCACACATGCCACTGTTCCATCCACCGTCACAGTCTTTGCATGAAGAAATCCGTTGTCGTATACGTAACATTTCGCTCCTGCTTCCACCATTTCACCAATATATGAATACGTTGCCCAGTATACAAACGGATGGTCCGGTTTACACGGAATCATGATTCTTACATCCACCCCGGAACGGGCCGCTATCTTCAATGCATCTAGAATCGAATCATCTGGTATAAAATACGGAGTCTGTAAATATACATGATCTTTTGCGCTGTGAATCAGTCGCAGATAATTGTCATGGATTGTTTTGATCTGCGAGTCCGGACCACTGGAAATAATCTGCACCGGGTCTCTTCCCTCCCGCTCATACTTCGGAATCTCAAATAAGGTATCCTCCTGAAACAGATTTTCCTTTGCCGCATAATTCCAATCCAGTACAAACCGTACGGCCAGAGAGGTTACGGCTGCCCCTTCGATACAAAGATGGGTATCCCTCCAGTAACCGAACTTCTTTTTGTCCAGTCCCAGATATTCCCTTCCTACATTGAAACCACCCACAAATCCGACCCTGCCGTCTATCACGACAATCTTGCGGTGATTCCGGTAGTTCATTCGAAGCTGAAGATTTCCAAACAGCGCCGGGAAAAATTCTGCCACGTGGATTCCTTCCTTCTCCAGACGTTCCCAGTCTCGGTTATGCATCCCTCGACAGCCCATACTGTCAAACAAAATGCGGACCTCAACTCCCTCTTTCGCCTTTTTGATCAGCACCGGCTCAATATGCTGCCACAATTCATCATTACGGATAATATAATACTGAAAATGAATATATTTTTTTGCTTTTTGCATCTCTTCCAGGAGCGCTTTGAATTTTTCCTTTCCATCGGTATAGATCCGCACATCGTTATTATCTGTCAAAACAGCCTGCCCTGCTTCCAGATTATACAAAATCAGATCGCGATATCTCGCCACTGCCGGATTTGTCAGACGGAGTTTTCGCCTGTATATCGTTTCTTCCTGCCTTCGTACCGCGTATTTTAATTCTCCTTCAATCTCTTTTGCCTTAAACATCCTGCTTTTATGAAAATCCTGCCCGATCAGCAGATACAGGACAAATCCGAGAATCGGTATAAAATACAGCAATAACAGCCAGGTCCATACCGTCTGCGGAGATCTTCTCTGAAAAAACACAATGACCAGAGAAAGCAAAATATTGATCACAACCAGATTGTCCATCATAAAATGATACACACTGACTGCACTGTTCCATATCGTTTCTGCCATAAATACCTCTCCCCTATCTTTTTCTCATTTCCTTAGTATACCTGTTTTCTCCAAGAAAAGTAAAGCCCTGCCGTCCAAATCTCTTGCACTTCCCGGGAAACAATGTTACAATATTACATGCATAATTATGAAAAAGAGAATTTTAGGAGGGTTTTATCGTGTCTACAGGATGGATCGTACTGATCGTTGTACTTGTGATTCTGATCGGTGTACTCGTCGGCCTTTATTTCTTCGGAAAAAAAGCAGAGAAGAAGCAGGCAGCACAGCAGGAACAGATGGATGCCATGGCACAGACTGTCAACATGCTGATCATCGATAAAAAGAAAATGAAACTCAAAGAAGCCAATCTTCCTTCCGCAGTGCTGGAGAATACGCCAAAATATTTGAGACGTACCAAAGTACCTGTTGTAAAAGCAAAAGTCGGACCAAGAGTGATGACTTTGATGTGTGATGTTAAGATCTTTGACCTTATCCCGATCAAGAAAGAAGTCAAAGCTACCGTAAGCGGCATCTACATCACTGCTGTAAAAGGTGTTCGCGGACCACTTGAGGCTCCGGAAAAAGCAAAGAAAAAAGGCTTTTTTGCAAGATTCAAAAAAGACAACAAATAAGACAAAGAGCATTGCCGGCAGAAAATCTGCACTGCAGTGCTCCTTTTTTATACAGCAATTCCGCTGCCTTTGGATACAATATTCATTCGGATCTTACAATTCGCAAGCGGTTCATGATTCACATCCAGCTCATAATCCACCCGTACTTTGATCGTTTCATCCAAAACTTCAATTTCCATATTTCTGGTATTCAATCCTACCAGCATCTGACCATATGGTGTTTTGTAATATGTCAGATTCTTCTTGTTTTTCTCAAATATCATATGGGTATTCGACAGTCCGCTTTTCATGATCTCAAGACTGTCCGTCCCTGATATTTTGATCTTATTCTTGATCGTGTCACTGACTCCTTCTACGATCTCATCATAGATGATATAATGTTTTCCATTTTTCGAGTAGTAGGTAGCCGGTGTCACAACTTCGATCACATCATCCTCATCCGGTCCCGAAATCTGGGCGTCCATATCCATATGCAGCCCTGAAATACTGACCAATACATCCTTTGTCATCTGTGTTCCCCTAATATTCTTCTATATTCACAATATTTGCTTTCGAAATATCAAACGGCATCACTGTATTTGCAAAATTTACAAACTTTTCCGCCGCATCGCTGACATAAAATTCATATTTGCTGCTTGTGCCCTCTTCCCCGTCATTTTCCATATCTTCACTCTGAAGAAGCCGTTTGAGATCCATGGCGGTCTCATAGGCCGGATTGACGATCTGGATCCTTTCTCCCATATAAGCACGGATCTTGGAACGTAAAAGCGGATAATGGGTACATCCTAAGATCATCGCATCGATCTCTGTATGCTTTAACGACTCCAGATAATATTCGATGACTTCTTCTGTGACCACATGTTCTTTAAATCCTTCTTCCACAAGAGGGACAAACAGCGGGCAGGCCTTCTCCCTCACATGAATGTTCGGGTCCATCTGATGGATCACCTTTGTATAAGTACCGCTCTTCACCGTTGCATCCGTTCCTACCACACCGATTTCTCCGTTTGCCGTAGCTTCTACTGCCGCCCTTGCGCCCGGAACGATCACACCGATGATCGGAATATCAAATTCATCCCGAACCGTATCCAAAGCCAGTGCACTTGCCGTATTGCAGGCAATAACAATGGCCTTGACCTGTTTTGTTTTCAGGAAACGGATGATCTGCTCAGAAAAGCGAATAATATTGCTCTTGGATTTACTTCCGTATGGAACGCGGGCAGTGTCACCAAAATATACAATATTTTCATGCGGCAGCTGCCGTGTTATCTCCCGTACAACGGTAAGTCCTCCGACACCGGAGTCAAATACTCCGATCGGGGCCTTTTTCTTCTCACATTCCATACTCATAATTTTCTCTCCTAGATTGCAAACGATTTTGCGATTTTATACTGATACTCCGGAATTGTCTTCTTCATGGACAATGCCTGATCAATATCGAAATCTACATATTTTCCACCCTGGTATCCGATTACACGGTTGGATTTTCCTTCGCACAGTAAGTCAACTGCCAGTGCCCCCATTGTAGACGCATATACTCTGTCTTTACATGTCGGGCTTCCTCCACGCTGCATGTGTCCGAGGATTGTTGCTCTTGTCTCGATTCCTGTTGCTTCTTCAATTCTCTTCGCCATATTGATGGAATCACCGATTCCCTCTGCGTTGATAATAATGTAGTTCTTTTTCCCGCGTTTTTTGTTTTCCAGAATATCTTCGATCAGCTCCTGCTCATCATAATCTTTTTCTTCCGGAAGAAGGATTTTTTCTGCTCCGTTGGCAATACCGCACCACAGTGCAAGGTATCCTGCGTCACGTCCCATTACCTCAATGATACTGCATCTCTCGTGTGAAGTAGATGTATCACGTACCTTATCGATCGCTTCCATAGCTGTATTGACAGCTGTATCAAATCCGATCGTATAATCTGTACATGCAATGTCAAGATCGATCGTTCCCGGAAGAGCAATCGTATTTACTCCGAGGTTCGCCAGCTTCTGTGCTCCGGCAAAAGATCCGTCTCCTCCGATTACTACAAGACCGTCAATTCCGTATTTTTTACAAATTGCTGCTGCTTTCTGCTGTCCTTCTTCTGTACGCATTGTCTGGCAGCGTGCTGTCTGAAGAATTGTACCACCTCTCTGGATGATATCAGACACATCGCGTGCCGTCAAATCAATGATCTCTTCTTTTAAAAGTCCGTGATATCCTCTTCTGATTCCGCGTACCTTCAGTCCTTTTGCAAGAGCTCTTCTTACAACTGCACGGATCGCAGCGTTCATTCCCGGTGCATCTCCACCACTTGTAAGTACTCCAATGGTACGAACTCTATCTTCAATCTCTTCTAACATTTTTTCTTTGTCTGCTTTGTTTGCCATAACTTTTCCACCTTTCTGAATTCTTCTACTCTTCAAAAGTAAAGTTTGCCTATTTTTTAACACTCCGGGTATATTCTACCTTATTTATATTCCTTTATCAATAGATTTTTCTACGACTTTTACTCGCTTTTCCCCGTAATGATTCATCAATCTGCTCAATACTTCCTGACCGATGCGAATGTTTCTGTTTCTCGGAAGCCGCTTGATCGCCCGCTCTTTCTGACAATAGATCACAACCTCGTCATCTCCTTCCGAGTCTGCCAGGTATCCATATAAAATATGCTCATTTCGCAGAAAATCTTCTTTATCTGAAAACTGCACCCACAGCTCTTTTTTGGTCTGCTCAAACGGAATGATCGTCTCACAGATCAGCTTGCTCGGCCGCTCCTCTTCCTCGGATACTCTTCCCTTTACAAAAATTTTTTTATCAATCTCCAGATACTCTCTGTTTTTTTCATAGTCCCGCGGGAAGACGATCACCTCTACCGTTCCCACCAGGTCTTCCAGAGACAAAAATGCCATCATCTGATTGGTCTTTGTATGCTTGATCGTTTTTGCGGTGATCATGCCGCCTACAATCTCCCTCGTTCCGTCATGCACCTTTGCCCGGCCTGTCTCTTCATCCGGCTGGAAATCCAGTGTGGTGGCTGAAATGGATTTTCTCCATTTGTCCTCATACTCCTGTAATGGATGTCCGCTTAAGTAAACTCCCAGCACTTCCTTTTCAAACGCCAGCAGATTCTCTTTCGAATACTCCCCGACATCCGGCAGTTTGATCTCAAACTGCTCTTTTTCTTCCTCACCCACCATATCAAACAGTGTCATCTGACCGGTCATGGCATATTTCTTTTCCTGATTGACGTGATCGACGATCTGAACATAAATGCTCATAAACTGCTTTCTCGTGCCTCCCAGGCAGTCCAGCGCACCTGATTTGATCAAATGCTCGATCGCCCGTTTATTCAGCCCATCCTTGACTGACATCCGACTGATAAAATCTTCCAGATTTTTAAACGGACCAAACTCATCCCGATCTTCTATGATCGAAGCGATCACCGGTCTTCCAATGCTCTTGATAGCCGTCAGTCCGTACCGGATGTTGTTGCCGTCTACCGAAAAGTTGCCGATCCCGCGGTTAATATCCGGTGACAGAATCTGAATATTCATCTGCCGGCAGGCATAAATATATTCTGCCACTTTGGACGGATTTTCAATCACAGAAGTCATCAGTGCTGCCATGTATTCCACCGGATAATAATATTTCAGGTATGCTGTCTGATAGGAAACAACCGCATAGGCCGCCGCATGGGATTTGTTGAATGCATACTTCGCAAAATCGATCATTTCATCATAGATCTTATTGGCTGTCTTTTCATCAATTCCATTTTTAATACAGCCCGGCACACCGTTCTCCTCATCTCCATAGACAAAGATCTGGCGCTCTTTCTGCATCACATCGCCCTTTTTCTTGGACATGGCACGGCGAAGAAGATCGCTTCGTCCCAGTGTGTATCCGGCAAGGTCACGCACGATCTGCATAACCTGCTCCTGATAGACAATACATCCGTAAGTAGGCGCCAGAATCGGCTCCAGCTGCGGACAGTCATAGGTGATCGATCCTGCGTCATTTTTTCCCCGGATATACTGTGGGATAAAGTCCATCGGACCCGGACGGTACAGGGAAATTCCGGCAATAATATCCTCCAGACTGTTTGGCTTGAGCTCTTTCATGAAGCCTTTCATTCCGCCGCTCTCCAGCTGGAAGATTCCATCGGTCTTCCCGGTTCCGATATAAGAAAGAACCTGTTTGTCGTTATAGTCGATCTGATCCATATCAAGTTCCGGATTTTTGCTTTTTGCAAGCTGCACCGCATTCTGGATCACAGTCAGCGTCCGAAGTCCCAGGAAGTCCATTTTTAAGAGTCCCAGTTCTTCCAGAGTGGTCATTGTAAACTGAGTTGTGATCGAGCCGTCAGAAGCTCTTGAAAGGGGCACAAAATCATCAATTTCTCTCTGACCGATCACAACACCCGCCGCGTGCATGGAGCTGTGGCGCGGCAGTCCTTCCAGTCGTTTGCACATGTCGATCAGCAGTTTTACCTGCGGATCATTTTCATATGTTTTACGCAATTCCGAATTCATCTGCAGTGCTTTATCAATCGTGATATTGAGTTCCTGCGGGATCATCTTGGCAATCGAATCCACAAATGCATAGGGAAGATCCATCACGCGTCCCACATCACGGATCACACCTCTGGCAGCCAGAGTACCAAACGTCACGATCTGGACTACCCGGTCTTTACCATACTTACGCACAACATAGTCGATCACCTCCTGCCGTCTCTCGAAGCAGAAATCCACGTCGATATCGGGCATGGTCACACGCTCCGGGTTGAGAAAACGCTCAAACAGAAGCTGATACCGGATCGGGTCGATATTTGTGATCTCCAGACAATAAGAAACAATACTTCCCGCTGCGGAGCCACGCCCCGGCCCTACTGCGATCCCGTGATCTTTGGCATATTTAATAAAGTCCCATACTATGAGGAAATAATCTACATATCCCATGCTGCGGATCGTATCTAGCTCATAGCGCAGCCGTTCTTTCAGCTCCCTGGAAGGCGCTCCATAATGCTTTTCAAGTCCTTCCCAGCATAACTTGTTCAAATACTCCCAGGAAGTCATGCCGTCCGGCACATCATACTTTGGCAGCTTTGTGACTCCGAATTCAATCTCTACCTCACACCGATCCGCAATCTTCTGCGTATTCTCCAGTGCCTGCTTTGCATATGGAAACAGCGCTTCCATCTCCTGAGGGGACTTTACATAATACTGGCCGCCCTCATACCGCATCCTGTTCTCGTCGTCCAGCTTCTTCCCGGTCTGAATACAGAGCAGGATATCATGAGGCTTCGCATCTTCCGCATACGTATAATGAATATCATTGGTCACGACAAGCTCGATCCCTGTCTCCTTAGAAAGCTGGATCTGTCTCTGGTTTACAAGCTGCTGCTCCGGGATCCCGTGATCCTGCATTTCCAGAAAGAAATTTCCTTTTCCGAAAATATCCTGATACTCCAGCGCCACCTTCTTCGCCTCTTCGGTAAGTCCCCGGCTCAGATACCGCTGTACCTCCCCAGCAAGACAGGCACTTAAGGCAATGATTCCCTCGTGATACTGACGCAGAAGATCCTTATCCACACGGGGCTTATAATAATACCCTTCTGTAAATCCTCTGGAAACGATCTTCATCAGATTGGCATATCCCGTATTGTTTTCTGCCAGAAGTACCAAATGATGATATCTGCTCTCTCCACCGGCAGTCTCACGGTCAAACCGGGAATTCGGCGCCACATAAACTTCACAGCCGAGAATCGGCTTGATTCCCTGCTTTCTGGCTTCCCTGTAAAAATCGATCACACCGTACATGACTCCGTGGTCCGTGATCGCAGCACTGTTCATGCCCAGTTCTTTGACTCTGGATACATATTCTTTTATTTTGTTGGAACCGTCCAAAAGACTGTACTCCGTATGGACGTGTAAATGCGCAAAACTCATAATTCACCTCTATATCCAGTATTGCTGTAAATCTAAAAAGGGCGTTCCCTTACAGAGAACTGCCCTTACATCTTCTCGTGTCTGTCAAAACCGGCGATTCAAAATCTGAGATATTCTTATTCACCGTTGATCATAAAATTGATCAGTCTTTCTGTATCTTCCGGCTCATAAGCAATGATCTCAAGCTCTGGAATCTCTCCATTAGAGAAGATGTTCGCCATCGATACATACTGAGATAATTTTGATTTCAGATTTAATCTGTCGCCTTCTCCTGTTACCAGCTCTACTTTTCCGCTGCAGGCATCTACCACTTTAAAAAATCCATCAATATCAGAAATATTCTGTACTTTCATCTCTTCGCTCTCCTTTCAAGGTATTATCTATATTCTACCTTATTTTTCCACAAATTCAATAGATTTCTCGAAAATTTCCACTCTTCCTTCTTTCAGAAGCCGTCCCACTGCACGCTTGAATGCGTTCTTGCTAAATCCAAATTCCTTTTTGATCAATTCCGGATCCGCCTTATCTGTAAACGGAAGCATGCCGCCATTCTTTTCAATACGTC
>OLGL01002776.1_pt1 | contig 12584 bp, 9 predicted proteins | sample 1605041 | NCBI WGS metagenome assembly OLGL01 (sample SAMEA3888905, study PRJEB22519) | human gut metagenome | biome: human gut; feature: human-associated habitat; material: faeces | place: Denmark | collected 2010 | reverse complement strand
ACACAAATGTTCAGAGAGGTTCATCGCAATGTTTAACGCAACGAAACACAATATTCGTCCATTTCACATTCATGTTTTCATAAACATGTCAGACTGCAATATTTTGTACATAACCTAAATTATAAAATTCAATCTAAAAATCCGTAACACCACCTGCAAGCGGCAGTTCCTAAGTGAAACTCCGGTCAACTATTTATTCGACCGTCTCCAGATATGCATTTTCTCAGCCTCAGCGATCAGTTCATCACGGAAATCAGGATGAGCAACAGAGATCAAGGCCTCAGCTTTCTGCCAGGAGGAAAGTCCTTTCAGATTTACCATACCATACTCGGTTACAACATAATGTGTGTTGGCACGTGTATCGGTTACGATAGAACCTTCTGCTAAAGTCGGGCGGATACGGGAATGCATAACGCCCTGTTTATCAGTAAATGTAGAGGAGCAGCAGATAAAGCTCTTACCACCGTTTGACAGATAAGCACCTAAAACAAAGTCAAGCTGTCCGCCGGCACCACTGATCTGTTTGATACCGGAGGATTCAGAACTGATCTGTCCGAAAAGGTCGATATCCACGCAGTTGTTAATGGAAATAAAATTATCCAGAGCTGCGATGGAACGGATATCGTTGGTGTAGCTTACCGGAGCACTCATAAGTTCTGGGTTTTCATCGAGGTAATCATACATTTTCTTTGTTCCGGCACCAAAACCGTAAACCTGGCGGAAACGGTCGATGTTTTTCCTGGAACCGTTGATTTTTCCGGCTCTTGCAATATCAACAAAAGCGTCTACATACATTTCAGTGTGGACACCAAGATCTTTTAAGTCAGATTCTGCGATCAGGGAACCGACTGCATTTGGCATGCCGCCGATACCGAGCTGTAAACATGCACCGTTTGGAATCTGGTCTACGATAAGCTGGGCAACTTTTTTATCAACATCAGTGGCAGGACCGCCTGCACCAAGTTCGCCGATCGGAGCATTGTTTCCTTCCACAATATATGTGACATCGGAAATATGGATGCCGCATTCTGTACCGCCGAGGCAGCGTGGCATATTTTCGTTGACTTCCACGATGACATGTTTGGCAGTCTCACACATTGCACCGAGATGGGATGCGTTTGGCCCGAAGTTGAAGTAACCGTGTTTATCCATCGGCGCAACCATGATCATTGCAACATCGTCCGGACATGAGGATTCACGGTAATAACGAGGCAGTTCGGAGTAGCGGATCGGAGAATAGTAAGCACATCCGCGGGCGATCAGTTTTCGTTCGATACCGGACATATGCCAAGAGTTCCATGTGAAATGTTCACCGGCGTCCTCGCGGGCAAAAACAGCAAGCGGTTTTAATAAAATACCACCGCGTAAATTTACATTTTTAAGTTCATCGGTACGTTTTGCCAGTGCCTGATCCAAAACGTCAACCGTACCATTGCACCATCCATAATCAACCCAGTCACCGGATTTGATTAATTTTACAGCTTCATCTGCGGAAACAAGTTTCTGTTTGTATTCCTGTGAGTAATCCATTGTAAATACCTCCCCTAAATTTGAATGAAATGTATGCTGTGTTTCATTTTCAGTAAATAAAAAACACAGGCAATGTTTGTTAAAAAATTATCAATTAATATTTTAACACTTTATGAGATGTTTTACAAGGGCTTAAGACGAGGCATCTTGATTTTTTATGCAAATGCATTTAAGCTTTTAACATCAAAACATATGCGTTTACAGAAGGGGGACAGCAATATGCAGTTTCAATTACAGTTTATCATGGACGAGCTGCCGCAAACACCGGTACATATCAATCAAAGAACCGCAGTCCGCGGCGTGATCCATTATCAGAATAAAATCCTTATGGTACAGACCAACCGCGGTGATTACAAATTCCCGGGTGGCGGCATGGAAGAGGGTGAGACGGAAAAAGAAACATTGCTTCGGGAGATCACGGAGGAGACAGGATACACGGATATCCATATCGGGGTGAAAATCGGGGAAACATTTGAGCAGAACATTGATACTGAGGATCCGGAAAGTTATTTTCAGATGAAATCCTGTTATTACGAGTGCTGGCTGATGAGCGATAAAAGAGCGCCGGGAGTGCAGGACGATTACGAGGAAAAACTGGGATTCCATGGAACTTTTGTGACTGTGGAGGAGGCATATCAGAGCAATCTTTCCCTATTAAAAAGAGAGCAGAAGAAGATGCATGACTTTTTACAGAAAGCATATATCGCACAGATGGATCAGAAAATAAAAGAGCAGGTCACATTTGCACCGGAAATTCCGTGGCTGGAACGTGAAACACAGGTTTTATACAAATTGAACCGTACACTTGCGGAAAAAATTGCGGATGCAGTGTGTGAATGTGGAAAAATCATGCTGGACGCAGTGCGGACTGCCGATATGGTGGAGACGAAGGAAGGACACGCTAATTTTGTGACAGTCTATGACAAAAAGGTACAGGAAACCCTTCGGAAAAAGCTGCTTGAAATACTTCCGGAGGCAGTGTTTGTCGGGGAAGAAGATGACGTGCACGTATCGATCAAAAAAGGATTTGCATTTATTGTGGATCCGATTGACGGAACGACAAATTTTATCAAAGACTATCATGTGAGTGCGATTTCAGTAGGACTGGCAAAAGACGGTGAAAAATATATAGGTGTTGTATACAATCCGTATCTGGATGAAATGTTCACGGCAGAACGTGGAAAGGGTGCATTTTTAAACGGAAGACCGATTCATGTTTCCAGAAATCCGCTCTCTGAGGGCATTGTATTATTTGGCACAGCACCGTATTACGAAGAACTGAGCAAAAAATCATTTCAGATGGCTTACGCATACTTTAAGAAAGCGCTGGATGTGCGGAGAAGCGGCTCCGCAGCAATCGATCTGTGCAGCATAGCAGCAGGGCGTGCAGAATTATACTTTGAGCTGCGCCTGAGTCCGTGGGACTTTGCGGCGGGAGCGCTGATCGTGGAAGAAGCCGGCGGCGTTGTCACAACGGTCGAGGGCGGCGCAGTCACTCTGGGGCAGAAGTGTTCTGTTCTTGCCACAAACGGACGCTGTGGCAGACTGGAGTAAAACACTCCGCAAGGAATTATAATTCTTCCGGCACATTCCAGTTGGCGAGTGCTTCCCTGGCATCGGCGAGAGCCTCTTCATATTGATTTGCGGTAAGTGCGGCAAACGGATCATCCTCCGGCAAAGCTGCAAGCATTATCTCATAACAGCGGATCAATCCCTGAAGCGGCAGATCGCCGCCCGTGTGTACATCTAAAATGCTGGAAGTCTCATGCGCAGCATTATAATACCAGAGGGAAGCTTCCTCATAATCTTCGGCTTCCTCAAAATAAGCTCCAAGTTCAAGACAGATTTCGGCGCATGGTGTTGACAGCATATCACGCAGTGTCATCTGGAAAAAGCGGTTGGTGTCCCCGGCAATCCGGTAGGCGTGTGCGAGCACACAGGCGGCTTCTTTCTGTGCGTCGGTGTCTGTGCCGGAATCATATATCAGGCGGAAAATCGGAAGTGCCTCCGCAAAATCTTTTTCATCCCCTGTTTTCAATAATTCTTTTGCATACATGCTGCGAAGCTTGGCAGAAAATGTCCCCTCTCTGTTGAAGGCGTCCACAAAAATGGAAAAATCCCGTTTGTGGTGCATGGACTGTGGCATGTGCAAAATCTCAATGTCGCTGTCAAATACAACCGGTGTGAGGCGGATCGTCTCGTGGATCGGATCGATCCACTCAAATTCCCGGACACGTTTAAACAATTTTGGACGGTACTCGGTTCTTGCATTCAAAACGGTGTTAAATTCAGAGACGGTGCGGTATTTCATCTGTACGATTTCAATTTCCGGCAGAAGGGCTTCCTTTAACAAAAGAAATCTTTTGCGATTTTCCTCGTCCAGTATCTCATCTGCATCCGGTGCGTAAATATAATCCATATTTGCGAGGGAAAAAGAAAAATTTCTTGCAGCAGAAAAATCATTGTTCCATGCGAAATCGTAAATCCGGTCAGTGTATTTTGCTGCGACAGCCTTTGTATCGTCGGTGGAGCCGGTATCCACAATAATAATCTCATCCATCAGGTCACAGACAGAGTCGAGACATCTGGACAGGATGGCAGCTTCATTTTTTACGATCATGCATAAACTTATTTTTATCATAAGAGTCTTACCTTTCAAAATCAGAATGATCCAGTGTTTTATCATGGAAGATCAGCAAATTCGTGAAACAGCACGAAAAAGCATTCCCTGTCTTTATTATCGTAAGTCAGGAGATATTTTGCAAGAAGAGAAATACTTTTTTATAAAACTACAAGCGTAAATTACAAAGAAAATCAGGCGGAGCCATCATAAATCTTGTGAACCGCAGAAAACCATGCTAAAATATGCCGATAGAGTGGAAATGACAGAAAAAACAGTGAGAGAAAGATTTTAAATAAGGAGAGCAGATATGAGTGCAATTGTGACATTGAAAAAAGGGGAAGGACGTACCATCAAAGCGGGCGGTGCGTGGATTTTTGACAATGAGATAGACACCATTACAGGACGGTTCAAAAACGGAGAAGTCGTGACTGTACATGATTTTGACGGGTATCCGATGGGAAAAGGATTTATCAACCAGAACTCGAAAATCCGTATCCGCATGATGACGAGAAAACCGGATCAGGAGATCGATGAAGCATTTTTGAAAATGCGTGTGAAAAATGCATGGGAGTACCGCAAGACAACCGTAGATACTTCTTCCTGCCGTATTATTTTCGGTGAGGCTGATTTTTTGCCGGGCTTAGTGATCGATAAATATGAGGATGTGCTCGTGGTCGAGTGTCTGGCACTTGGCATGGAGCAGTTCAAGGAAATAATCGTGAACTTTTTAAAAGAAATTCTGGCAGAGGACGGTATCAAAATCCGCGGCGTGTACGAGCGGAGCGATGCAAATGAGCGAACGAAAGAGGGGCTTTCCAAAGTGAAAGGCTTCATCGGGGATGCGTTTGACACGAATGTGGAGATCGTGGAAAACGGTGTTCATTATATGGTCGATATCGCGAATGGCCAGAAAACAGGATTTTTCCTCGACCAGAAATATAATCGTCTAGCCATGCAGCGTATCTGCAAAGGCAAGAAAGTTTTAGACTGTTTTACACATATGGGAACGTTCGCACTGAATGCAGGAATCGCCGGGGCTGTAGATGTCACCGGACTTGACATTTCCGAATATGCAGTGAGCCAGGCAGAGGCGAATGCGAGATTGAACCATCTGGAAAACACCGTACATTTCCGTCAGGCAAATGTTTTGGATGAACTTCCAAAACTCGCACAGGCAGGAGAAAAATATGATGTAGTCATCTTAGATCCGCCGGCGTTCACAAAATCCCGCGAGGCGACAAAAAATGCGATCAAAGGTTATCGTGAAATTAACATGAAGGGCTTAAAGTTAGTGAAAGATGGCGGTTATCTTGCCACCTGTTCGTGCTCTCATTTTATGACGCAGGATCTTCTCGCAAAGACTGTGAAAGAGGCTGCCAAGGCAACACACAAGAGACTCCGTCAGGTGGAATTCCGTACACAGGCACCGGATCATCCGATTTTGTGGGCGGCGGATGAAAGCTATTATCTGAAGTTTTTCATTTTTCAGGTGGTGGATGAGAAATAATCCAAAGAATGCTTATTTTATAGGGGTTCCGAAACAATTCTCTGATATGAAATAAAAGACTGACACACCTTTTGACGCACTTTTATAGAAAAATATCTCGAAATAAGCAAATCCTCTTAGAGTAATCTAAGGGGATTTTGTCGATTTATCGTTGTCTGATTTAATAAGTTATGATATACTTCGCACATGGGAAACCAGAGAGCCGGGCGGCTTACCCTCTTTTTCGGAGGGTTGCTAAGCCCCGGTGGGGCTTGTTTAGCAACGACCGGAGCAAAGCGTAGACCAACCCTCCAGACGAAAGAAAGGAGGGCGTTGCCAATGTATGTTACATACTCTGACTTAATTCAGATTGGAATATTCATTTGCGCCCTTGTTGGATTGTGCTACACGATTTTCAAGGGAAAACGAAAATAGCCGCCATTACTGCGAATAATGACGGCTGTTGATAAAACAGTTACTTAATTCATTCGGGTAAGCCGCTTCTCTGGCTTTCCCTCTTTCTACGCATAATATAACATATCTTATGAGCTGATGCAAGGAAAAGTGTAAAGAGGATCATAATTTATAACACTTCATGTTTTCAGATGAATTTAGACGAAGCAAAACAGGCATCTGCAAATTATTTTTCTATAACGTTGCTTAGTTTTGTTTCTCAACCATGAGTTATCGATTAGTGATGATCTTATGTAATCAGACATTATATCGACATCGTTTATAATAAATTCTACATACTCATTTAATAAATTGATTATTTGGGTATCTAGAAGAATTGTTCGTCATTTTCGTTTAGTAAAATATCTATATCTGTAAAACCCTTATCAGAAAGCTTGCAATCTCCACCTAAAATAACCGAATATGCTGAATAAAGCATTCCTTCAACCTCGTCTCTAACATAATTAAGACTAATATTATTTCTTTCAGAAATGGATTTAATAGTTTTGGCATTACGCTTTGTGGCATTGCAATTGTTATGTATAGAATGGTACTTAAAAACGGTAATATCCCTTTGTGAAGAAGGTTGAATAAAAGCTGAGTATATTTTCAATATAGTTGTGGAATTTGTTTCTCATGGAAGTTCATCTCCTTTCTGTTTACGATGCCATTATAAAATGAGAAAGAGCGTATTTCGTGCCAAAATGAAAAAATAAATAGACAAAAGTTGCAAAAAGCAGAGAATAGCACATCTCTGCTTTTTGGTTTATGCATTTTTTCTATACTCAGAAGGAGAGATACCTTTCGTTTTTTGAAAAATACGGCTGAAGTACAAAGGATTGTCATAGCCTACAATACGAGCAATCTCATTAATGCTATAATGCTGATTTTGCAGAAGCATTTCTGCATTATATATTCTTTTTTTCATAATAAATTGTTTTGGTGTAATTCCAGTATATAATCTGAAATTGCGGATCAACCAGCTTGTGCTGACAAAATTCTGTTTGGCATAATCATCGATGTTGATCTGTTCATTATAGTGTTCACTAAAGTAGGAAACAGCACCGTCTATTTCAGCAGCAGTACGAGAGCTTGTGATAGTTATAGAAGAATGAAAATGGCGTTTTAGTTTTATAAAAATCTGGCGTAAATACATTTCCAGCATTTCAGGGTATCCATCCTGACACATCTGTAATTCTTTTATCATTGATTGAAAAAGAGTTTTATATTCGGAATCAAAACCACAATAAAACACTTTTTTATCATTGGTTAATCCATAAGAACGTAGTAAATTAGTAACATTGTTACCGGTAAAGTGAACCCAGAAAACTTCTGTCTGGTCGTTGGCATAATATTCATATTTTTGAGGTTCTTTAGGTCGATACAATACCATATGGCCAGCCGGAACAATGGTTTCTTCCGTATCGCTGCCAAAATGAAAATGTGCTTTTCCAGCAGCAATGTATAATAGCTGAAAGTCAAGCCTGCCCCGGGGACGCCATGTAGGAAGTTTTGGTTTTGTATATAATTTATAGGTACCGCACATGGTTATAACCAAGGGCTTCGATTTGTCTTTTCGGTCGACAGTAGAATTATTCAGATAGGCATTATTTGTATACATTTTAATCCCCCATTAAAAATATTACTGCAAATGCAAGCACAATGATAGACAAAAACTATCTGTATTGATAATTAGTATATCATAAATAATACTATTTTGTGCATGCTTTTAGTGCTATAACACAATAGATTATTGTGATTTTAATATAACAATATCATTTTGTGCATATTTTATGCGATTTGTGACATGGCTCTTTTAATGTATCTTGTTATATCATAGATATAACAAAGTTGTGGAAACAAAATGAGGGTACATTGAAAGGAGAAGTTTCACATGGAAGAAAAAAAATACCTGAAATGGTATAACAAGGTAGGTTATGGTTCGGGGGATCTGGCAGGAAATGTAGTATATGCGTTTCTTTCGTCATTCGTAATGCTTTATTTGACAAATACGGTAGGTTTGAATCCCGGTATTATCGGAACACTGATCATGTTATCAAAGCTATTTGACGGAATCAGTGATATGTTCTTTGGAACGATGATCGACAAAACAAAAAGCAGACTTGGAAAAGCAAGACCTTGGATGCTTTATGCGTATATTGGTTGTGCGGTAACACTTGTAGCAAACTTTGCAATACCGGACACTCTTGGAACAACGGCACAGTATGCATGGTTCTTTGTTGCATATACACTGTTAAATGCAGTATTCTTTACTGCGAACAATATTGCGTATGCATCATTGGTTACTTTCTGTACAAAAAACAGCAGAGAACGTGTTGAGATGGGGTCATGGCGTTTTATCTTTGCATTTTCGACAAGCTTACTGATTCAGTCTGTTACAGTCCAGTTTGTAAGAACAGCAGGCGGTGGAGCAGCTGCATGGAGAACAGTTGCGGTAGTATATGCAGTTATTGGTCTGATCGTAAATACGATTTCCGTATTTTCAATCAAGGAGCTTCCGGAAGAAGAACTGAAAGCAGGTAAAGATCACACAGAAGAAAAGTATGGTCTGGTAGAGGCTGCAAAGCTTTTATTTTCCAATAAGTATTATCTTATGATCTGTGCTACTTATATTTGTCAGCAGATTTATTCAGCTATGTTAAATATGGGAATTTATTACATGATCTACATACTGAAAAATGAAGATTTATATTCTGTATTCTCATGGGCGATCAATATCCCTGTCATCATTGCGATGTGTATTACACCAATGCTGGTAGAGAAGATGAAAGGTTTATATAGAATGAATCTTACAGGCTATATTCTTGGGACAGCAGGACGTGTCGGAGTGATTTTTGCCGGCTATATGGGTAGTGTTCCGCTTATGCTTGCGTTTACAGCGATTGCAGCACTTGGAATGGCACCATGGCAGGGGGATATGGGAGCTGTAATTGCAAGCTGTTCAGAATATACATACCTTACAAAACATAAACACATTGACGGAACAATGTATTCCTGTACTTCTTTCGGAACAAAGATCGGTGGAGGAATCGGAGTTGCTCTTTGCGGATGGTTACTTGATGCAAGTGGATTTGTGAAAGAAGCAACAATCCAGCCAGAATCCTGCCTGAACATGTTGCATGTTATGTATTTGTGGATTCCGATGGTATTGTCATTGGTTATTACATTTATCATGTCAAGAATGAATGTAGAAGATGCTAATGAAAAACTTAGAAAACAGTTGGAAAGGAAGGAAAAATATGAATGCTGATATGAAATGGTTGGATAATCCGGAAGTATTTCGTGTGAATCAGTTGGAAGCACACAGTGATCATTGTTATTATTTGGATTATTCGGACATGAAAAAAGAGAAAAACCCATTATTTCAGTCATTAAACGGACAGTGGGAGTTTTCTTATAGTAAAAATGTAAAAAGCAGACCGGTTAATTTTTATGAGGAAACATTTGATGCATCAGGATTCGATAAAATTATGGTTCCGGGACATATTGAACTGGCTGGATATGATAAAATCCGTTATATCAACACCATGTATCCGTGGGAAGGAAAAGAGTACCATAGAGGAGCTTACAGCATGGAGGCGACCGGAGCAGAAAAAGGAATGTTTTCAGAAGCAGAGTACAATCCGGTAGGTTCTTATATCAAATACTTTGACCTGAATAAGAGTATGTGTGGAAAAAGAATCCATATTTGCTTTGAAGGTGTAGAAGAAGCGATGTATCTGTGGCTGAATGGACAGTTTGTAGGCTATGCAGAAGATAGTTTTACGCCTTCTGAGTTTGACCTGACACCTTATATAAAAGAAAAGGGAAATGTGCTGGCAGTTCAGGTTCATAAGATGAGCACAGCAGCATTTTTAGAGGATCAGGACTTTTTCCGTTTTTTTGGAATCTTTAGAAATGTTACTCTGAAAGCGATACCGGATGTACATATGGATGATGTATGGTTCAAACCTGTGCTGAATCAGGATAATGTGAGTGGAAGCGTAACTGTCAGCATGAAAGTATCTGCACCGGATGCTCAGAATATAACTGCCAGCTTTATTTTAAAAGACAGGGAAGAAAATTTGTTGGCAGAAAAATCCGTACAGTTAAAGAAAGAAAATGAGTATTTAGAAGGTACGATCTGTGCTGATTTAGAAACTGTGGAACTGTGGGATAATCATGATCCTTATTTATATCATGCGTATGTAGAGCTTAAGGCGGAAGATGGAAGTTTAGCAGAAGTAATTCCTTATGATATTGGCTTCAGAAGAATTGAGATAATTGATAAGATCATTTATTTAAATGGAAAACGCCTGATTATCACAGGAGTAAACCGTCATGAGTGGAATCCAAAAACAGGAAGATGCATTGGCTTGGAAGATATGAAAGCAGATATCGCATGTATGCTCAGAAATAATATTAATTCTGTGCGTACCTGTCACTATCCGGATCAGATACCATGGTATTATATGTGCGACAATGCAGGAATTTATGTGATGGCAGAAACAAATCTGGAAAGTCATGGTTCCTTCCAGAAATTAGGAGCGATCGAACCATCCTGCAATGTGCCGGGATCTCTTCCACAGTGGAAAGAGGCGGTACTTGATCGTGCAAGAAATAATTTTGAAACATTTAAAAACCATACATCCATTCTATTCTGGTCATTGGGAAATGAATCCTATGCAGGTGATGACATTGAAGCAATGAACGTTTATTTTTCTGAAAAGAAAGATGGAAGATTAGTTCATTATGAAAGTGCTTATTACAACAGGGCATATGAGGATACGATTTCTGATTTGGAGACCAGAATGTATGCAAAGCCGGAGGATGTAGAGGAATACTTAGATAACAGTCCAAAGAAACCGTATATTTTATGCGAATTCATGCATGATATGGGAAATTCCATGGGAGGTCTGGGAGCTTATATGAAGCTGATTGATAAATATGACAACACAGTTGGTCTTGCTGACAACAGCAGTGAGCTTTCTGAGCGCCTGTGACATAAGTCTGGCATGAAGTCCCATATGCGAATCGCCCATCTCTCCGTCTATCTCTGCCTTTGGTACAAGTGCAGCAACAGAGTCCACGATAACGACATCAACCGCTCCCGATCTGACCATGGTCTCTGTGATCTCAAGAGCCTGCTCTCCGCAGTCAGGCTGTGATATGTAAAGATTGTCTATATCTACACCTATGTTCTTGGCGTATGTCGGATCAAGCGCATGCTCGGCATCTATAAAGCCTGCGATTCCGCCTCTCTTCTGTATCTCAGCAACAATGTGAAGAGCTACCGTCGTCTTACCACTCGACTCAGGTCCGAACACCTCTATGATTCTTCCTCTAGGCACACCGCCAAGTCCAAGTGCTATATCAAGGCTGAGAGATCCTGTAGGGATCACATCTATATTCATATTCGCATTGGAATCGCCAAGCTTCATCACCGAACCCTTACCATACTGCTTCTCTATTTGTGCTATAGCGGCATCCAATGCCTTTCTCTTATCATCAATATTTACATTACCGGAATTATTCGCCATTATATTTTCCTCCTAAACATATGTTCGATTATCTTTTAATATAGTATTAGATTATTGCCACTTTGTCAACCATAAATTGGCTGCCTTCACTTAATTAATCAATATCTGTCTGGTATGTGGGGATCATCGGCATCAGAACAATGCCGCATCTTGAATTTTTCACTTAACATCTTTATGTCCGTCATTATAACACACTTTACAGCCATTAATTATTAAGATAGAATAAACTTTACCGACAAAGGCATTATAAATCGTGACAGGTTATAAAACACGCATTTCAAGGAGGAGCCATGAGCACAGTAGGCATAGTTTGCGAATACAATCCATTTCACAAGGGACACGAATATCAGATACAGCAGGCGAAGCTTCTAACTGGTGTCGAACATGTCATATGCTTTATGAGCGGCAATTTTCTTCAGAGAGGCGTTCCTGCCATAGCAGATAAGCACACAAGAACCGAGATTGCTTTGAGATGCGGTGTAGACGCTGTGTTCGAGATTCCATTTGTATACGCATCATCAAGTGCCAGAGACTATGCACATGCCGCAGTCTGCATGATGAACGCTCTTGATGGCATAGACTATATCTCATTCGGCGCAGAATGTGATGACATGGATCTTCTGCAAAAAATTGCCGAACTCACCGTCAATGAACCGCCACAGGTATCGGAATTCATAAAAAAATCCGTATCTTCGGGCATCTCATATGGATCAGCCAGAGCAGCCGCCATCTCCGAGTATCTGCAGAACCAGAACCTTACCGGTTATACCAGCGCTGATCTTGACCATATCCTGGCAAGCCCGAACAACATTCTGGCCATAGAGTATATTGCTGCTCTTATACAGACAGACTCCAGGATCAAACCTGTCCCGATCAGAAGGATCTTATCAGAATACAACAGCACTGCCACCGACAACGACATCTGTTCGGCCTCAGCCATACGTGAGCTGCT
>OLGL01002773.1_pt1 | contig 12607 bp, 10 predicted proteins | sample 1605041 | NCBI WGS metagenome assembly OLGL01 (sample SAMEA3888905, study PRJEB22519) | human gut metagenome | biome: human gut; feature: human-associated habitat; material: faeces | place: Denmark | collected 2010 | reverse complement strand
CGCCCCGGCTGCCGCCGCCGAACCCGCCGCCTCCCCGGGGAGGCCTGGGCTTCTCCCGGGTGCCGTGGGCGCCGGGCCGGGGCCGCCCGTCGGGTCCCGCCGGGAACCACAGGCCGTTGACGAACACATAGTGGGTACCGAAGCCGCCCCGATAGCCGTCCGACGCCGACAGGATCCGGATAATGATGATCAGGACCACCAGCAGGATGATGATCTGGGCGATGCCGAAGCCGCTGTCCCCGTCGTAATCCGGGTCATAGCCCGGGTCGTAGCCGGGATTGACGGAGGGATCGTCATCCGTGGGCAGGCTGTCCCGGCTGCCGTCCTGGGCCAGCTGAGTGGGCCAGCCGTCATAGCGGACGGTGAAGCTCATCTGCTGGCCGTGGGCCAGGTCGGTCTGCGCCAGCACATGGTCTCCGCCGGTCTGTCCGTCGGAGCCTGCGCCGTCCACCCCTGCCGGGTCGTGCCAGGTCAGGGTCATCTGCCCCACCCGGGCCTCGTCGAACCACCCGGGGTATAGTCATAGGACACGGTATCGCCCTCCAGGGCATACATGTACTCCTGGACCCAGCTGTAGGAAAACCGGAAGGTCTCGCCGTCGTTGTAGTCCCGGCCGAAGTAGACATACATATAGCTGTTGTCGAAGCTCAGGCGGTCAATGTTGTCCGTCAGGGCCGTCTCCTCCCGGATGCTGCCGTTGGGCACGCCGATCTTCACCCAGCTGACGGGCCCCTCCGCCAGCACCGTCCACTCCAGGGTCACCTGGATGCGCAGGCTGCCGTCCTGGGTGTCGGGGGTCACGTCCACATCATAGGACTCGATGCGGTCCAGGTCCTGGGCATAGGCCGCAGGCACCGGCGTCAGGGCCAGCACCAGGCAGAGGCACAGAAGCGCCCGGCATAGGATTTTCCGCATGGTCAGCATCCCCCTTCCTGCTGCAATTGACAGATATGCTCCATTTTGGCGCTTTCCGCCCGGATGCGGCGGCACTGGGGGCCGTCCCAGATGGCGGCCCAGTCGTCGGCGCACAGGTTCCCCAGGCCCGGCCCCTCCAGCCAGCTCTGACAGGGCAGCACCGTGCCGTCCGGGGCCACGGCCATGTTGGACAGACACGCCCCGCAGCTGGGGATCAGGGCCAGGCCCATGGAGCGCAGCGTCTCCTCCGGCAGCCAGCCGGGGCTGGTGAAGTCCAGCTCCATGCCCAGGCCGTGGGCGGTGTCCGCGGCCTGGCGGAGGATGCCGGCCAGCTCCTCCTGCCCCAGCCGGGTGGCCCGGCTCTCGTCTCCGGCGGCGCCGCCGGTGGGGATCAGGCCGGAGCAGGTGGCATACCGGACGCCCAGACTATGTACAAGCCGCAGCGTGGCGCTGTAATCCCGGTTCAGGCTGCAAAGGGGGGTATTCACCGACACGATGAGCCCCGCCGCCGCGGCATTGCGGATGCCCTGCACCGTGTCATCGAAGCCCTCCGCCCCCACCAGGGCGTTGTGAACGGCGGCGTCGGCAGCGTACAGAGTCACCTGGACGCTGTCCAGGCTGGCCTCGAACAGGCCCCGGCACAGCTCCGGCGTCAGCAGGCGGCCGTTGGTGTTCAGCCGGGTGACGAACCACTGGGCCGCCTCCGCCAGCTCCACCAGGTCCTGCCGCAGGGTGGGCTCTCCGCCGGTGAAGGTCACCTGGGGGATATTGGCCCGGCGGAGCTTCTCCAGAAGGGCCTTCCACTGGCCCGTGGTCAGCTCCGGCCGCTGGCCCAGGGTCTGCCCGGCGGCATAGCAGTGCAGGCATTTCTGGTTGCAGTGCCACGCGCCCTCCCGGGTCATGGCGCTGATCATCAGGTCCATCCGGTGGGGGGCGGACATGCGGCCGGCGTATTCGCCCAGAGACAGGATGCCCACCTCCTCCGGCGGCTCCTGGCCCCGGGCGATGGCCACGATGCTGCGCAGCATCCGCTCCAGGTCCCCCAGCAGCACGTCCCGGCCGGTGCCGGGATAGGTGCGGCGGGTGGCCTTCACCGCCGCCGAAAGCATGGACTGCCAGTCCTCCTGGCCGATCTCCCGGCCGCTCCAGGGCTCCAGCTGGTCCATAAAATTGGCCAGCAGAATGGCCCAGCTCAGATTCAGGGGCACCAGCTGCGCCCCGTTCAAAAGCAGCAGAAACGGGTCCCCGGCGTCTTCCGTCCGGGGCGGGATCATGTGGATGCGCACCACCCCGGGCCCCCGGGGGTCGATGGTGATGTGGCGCACGCATTCCAGGTGCGCCCGGCGATACCGCCGCTCCAGCCATGTCATCTTTGCCATGCATGTCTCCTTCTGTCAGTCAGGCGGCGCAGGGAACTCCCGCGCCGCCGCAATCTGTCCCCCAAAAAGCAGGGCCGCCTCCCTCGGAAAGGAAGATCGTTACGAAAGAAACCCATCAGGGGCGTCTTTCGTTTTCGATCCCTGCATTTTCAGAGCTTCTGCGGAAGTTTTGAAAATGCGCAAGCGGCGCGGGGACTCCCGCGCCGCTGAAAATACTTTTCTTTACTTGGCCACGGCGTCCTTCAGGGCCTTGCCGGCCTTGAAAACGGGGGTCTGGGAGGCGGGGATCTGGATGGTCTCCTTGCTTCTGGGGTTGCGGCCGGTGCGGGCGGCACGCTTCTTCACCTCGAAGGAGCCAAAGCCCATGAGCTGCACCTTCTCCTCCTCATGCAGGGCGGCGGTGATGGTGCCCAGGGTCGCGGAGATGACAGCCTCGGTGTCCTTCTTGGACATGCCGGTCTTTTCCGCCACGGCGGCGATCAGTTCGGTCTTATTCATGATATTCCTCCTAAAAATTTTCCTTGGTTCAGTGATCTATCCCAAAGCGATATGCATCGCATCAGAAACCGTCAGAGTCATGGCGCTGCTTTGCGCCGTTCCACAGGTCGGTCATTTCCGCCAGGGTCAGGTCCGACACCGGCACGCCCCGGTCTGCGGCTCCCTGCTCCACGGCGGCGTAGCGCCGGATGAACTTCTCGCAGGCGGCGTTCAGAGCGTCCTCCGGGTCCACCCCGGCAAAGCGGGCGGCCTTTACGGCGGCAAACAGCACGTCCCCCAGCTCCTCGGCCACGTTGGCGCCCTCCCGGACCGCCTGGTGGAGCTCGCCCACCTCCTCGTCCAGCTTGGTCAGTGCTCCCTGAATATCCGGCCAGTCGAAGCCGTCGGCGGCCGCCTTATTCTGGAGCTTTTCCGCCCGCCACAGGGCGGGCAGGGACCGGGCCACGCTGTCCATGGCCTGGGCGGTGGTGCGCTGGTGCTTTTCCCGGCGCTTGATGGCGTCCCAGCTGACCAGCACCGACTCCGCATCCTTTTCCGGGGCGGCGCTGCCGAATACGTGGGGGTGGCGGAACAGCAGCTTCCTCACCTCTCCGTCCACCACGTCCTCCATGGTGAACCGGTCCCGCTGGCGCTCGATGTCCGCGTGGAACACCACCTGCATCAGCACGTCCCCCAGCTCCTCCTGCAAAAGAGGGGCGTCGTCCCGGTCAATGGCCTCGGCGGCCTCATAGGCCTCCTCCAGAAGCCCCCGGCGGATGGACGCGTGGGTCTGCACCTGATCCCAGGGGCAGCCCTCCGGCGAGCGGAGAATGCGGATGATCTCCAGCAGGTCGCCGTAGTCGTATCGGTCTTTCTCTCTAAAATGTACCATATTCCCACTCCTATTGCAAGTCCTCTTATCGGCAAAATAGCCTATGAAGGCTCCTTTTCATGAAAAATGTACGAAATTTTCGCTTATTTCAGCCGCAGCAGCCGGGCCAGCTTCTCCCCGCCGGGCAAGGCCAGGAGTTCCTCCCGGTCCACGGCTCCCAGCAGCAGCGCCGCCCCGGCGTATACGGACGCGGCTATGACCACCGCCAGCAGGGTGGCAAGGCCCCCTGGCAGCAGCGCCGCCAGCAGCCGCCGCACAGCCCAGGCTGCCAGGCCCATGACCAGCGCAGCCAGCCCCGGCCGGCAAAACACCCGGAAGTAATCCGGCTTCTCCGGCACATATCGGGCGATGGCCATCAGATTCAGCACGGTTATCAGGGCGTAGCAGCACAGCGTGCTCACCGGCAGACCCCGGATGCCGTAGTCGGGGCTGGAGATCATCAGATAGTTCATGGCGATCTTCAGCCCGCCCCCGGCCAGCAGGCTCCACAGGGGGATCTTTTCCCGGCCATAGGCCTGCAAAATCCCGTTGGACAGGGCCATCAGACACACGAAAATGCTGCCTATGCCCAGAATCTGCAGGTGATATGCCGCCCCGGCCAGAGTCTGGGCCCCCTTGGCAGGGTACAGCAGCTCCAGGATGGGCCGGGCCAGAACGCTGAGCCCCACCCCGGCAGGCAGAGCCAGCAGCGCCGTCAGCCGGAAGGCGGCGGCGGTGTGCCGCCCGGCGGAGGCCCGGTCCCCCCGGGCCAGGGCTGCCCCGATGGCGGGGATCAGGCTGATGGTCATGGGATAGATAAACGCCGCCGGAAGGGCGAACAGGTTCCCGGCGTAGCTGTACACCCCATAAAGGCCCCCGGCCTCGGCCTCCGTCAGGCCCCAGGAGGTCTGCAGGATGCCCATGGTGATGGACTGGTCCAGCAGATTGATGACGGAAAGGCTCACAGAGCCCACGGTGATGGGCACACCGATGGCCAGCAGCTGGCGCAGGATGTCCCGCCGCCGTCCCGGGTCATCCCGGCCCCTGTCCCGGGACAGGTGAGACAGCACCCACACGCTCAGGGCCAGCAGCGACAGAGCCACGCCTGCCGTAACCCCGGCGATGGCCCCGGCGGCGGCTATGTGGGAGGGATACCCCTGCCGCAGCAGCCACCAGGCAAGACCCAGGCCCACCACCAGCTTGCTGCCGGATTCGATGATCTCGCTGGCGGCGGTGGGCCGCATGTCGCCCAGGCCCTGGGTATAGCCCCGGATCACCGACACCAGGCACACGCACAGCACCGCCGGAGACAGCACCCGGATGGCGTTCTCCGCCTGGGTATTGTGCATCCACCCGGCCAGGTCCCCGGCCAGGAAGAACATCACGCCGCTGCTGACGGCCCCCAGCAGCAGAAACAGCCAGAAGGCCACGGACACTGTGCGCCGCCGCCGGTTCACCCGGCCCAGAGCCTCCGCCTGGGACACCAGCCGCGACAGGGCCAGGGGAAGTCCGGCGGTGGACACCATCAGCAGCAGATTATAGATATTGTACGCGGCATAGAAATAGTTCATGCCCTGCTCGTCCAGCAGGTTTCCCAGGGGGATCTTATACAGGGCCCCGATGGCCTTGGTGATGAGCATGGTGACGGTCAGCAGCGCAGCGCCGCCTAAAAATGACTGCTTGCCCTGGGACATGGAACCTCCTCTCCCTTTACCGCTTCATTTTCTCATGGAATGCCCGGAAGGCCGCCAGATTCTCTGCAATCTTCTCGGGACGCTGGATATACTCCGTGGGGTACTTGGCGTGGAACACCCGCTCAATGCGGCCCCGGACCGGGTCCACCATCTTGGTGGAGCCGCCTGCGCCCAGGGAGAGGATGCTGTGCAGCTCCTCCATGATATAGATATTATACAGCCCCTCCGCCCCGGATATGCACCAGCCCACGTTTTCAAAGCTGCCGGACATGTACTTCTGGCGATACAGGTAGTACGGGGAGAACCCGGCAGCCCGCAGGGTGGGGTCGGCATAGTCCAGCATCCGGGCCACGTCCGCCGCCGTGGGGATGGGCAGCCCCTCCAGCAGGATGCGGCTGCCCTTTTTCAGGCTCAGGGTGTGGACGGTGATGTTGTCCGCGCCGAAGGTCAGGCACTTGTCCAGGGTCCGCCGGAAGCCCTCCGGCGTGTCGGCAGGAAGTCCCGCGATCAGGTCCATGTTCACATGGGGAAAGCCCATGGACGCGGCCAGGGCCATGGTGTCCTCAATGTCCCGGGCGGTGTGGCGGCGGCCGATGGCCTGGAGCACGGTGTCCTCCAGGGACTGGGGGTTGACGCTGATGCGGTCGGCCCCGTGGTCCAGCAGCACCTGGAGCTTGTCCCGGGTGATGGTGTCGGGCCGTCCGGCCTCGATGCAGTATTCCACGCAGCCGGACAGGTCAAAGCTGCGGTTCAGGTGGGTCAGCAGCCGGTCCATCTGCTGGGCCGACAGGGTGGTGGGGGTGCCGCCGCCCATATAGAAGGACTTGATGCGCAGGCCCGTCTCCCGGACCATTTGCGCGGCGTCGGTGATCTCCCGGCACAGCACGTCCAGATACGGCTCCACCAGCCCCAGGGATTTTTCCACCGACTGGGACACGAAGCTGCAATAGGCGCAGCGGGTGGGGCAGAAGGGGATGCCGATGTACAGGGAGATGTCCTCCGGGCGCAGGTCCGCCTTGGCCCGCAGGCCCGCCTGGGCCGTTTCCACCGCCAGACGGCGGCGGGAAGGGGAGACGTAGTAGGTGTCCCCCAGAATGCGGCGGGCCTGGGCAGGGGTCTTGCCCTCCTCCAGCAGACGGGCCGCCAGCTTGCCGGGGCGGATGCCCGTCAGCGCGCCCCAGGCCGGGGTCAGGCCTGTGATCTCCCGGGCGGCCTTGAAAAAGCTCAGCTTCACGGCCTTCTGCCGCAGGCGCTCCCGCTCATATTCGTCGTCCACGCCCCGCAGCAGCGCCCGGGACATGCCCCGGCCCAGCCTGCCGCCATAGGCGATCTCGGTGATGGCGGTGGCATACACCGGGCTCTGGTGCAGATCCACCCGGGCCCAGTCGTCCTCGCCGGGCTCCGGGGCCTGATATACGGGGCGCTCCTCCGGGAAGAAGGCCAGCAGGCTCTGCTCCACGGCGTAGCGGTCGTCGTGACCGCGAAATACCAATTTCATGCGGCGCCTCGCTTACTTCATGCCCTGGCGGACATAGGGGTTCGCCCGGCGCTCATAGTCCAGGGTGGTGGGCTGGTCGTGGCCGGGATAGACCTGATAGGACCCGGGCAGATTCCCCAGCCGGCCCAGGGACCGGAGCATTTCCCGCCAGTCGCCTCCTGCGAAGTCCGTCCGGCCGCAGGAGCAGCGGAACAGGGTGTCGCCGGAGAAAATAACATCTCCCACCACCAGACACACGGACCCCTTGGAGTGGCCGGGAGTTTCCAGCACGGTGATGGTCAGGCTGCCCAGGGTCAGGGTGTCGCCGTCGTGATAATAGCGCTGGTTGTGCTCCGGCAGGCGGGAGAATACCAGCTCCATGTCGCCCTGGCGGCCGTCCACCACGTCCTTTTCGTTGATGTACACCGGCAGATCCGGGTACCGCTCCAGAATGGGGCGCACGGCGGTGGTGTGGTCAAAGTGACCGTGGGTCAGCAGAATGTACTGCAATTGGCAGCCGGACCTGGCCACCATGTCCAGCACCCGGGGGGCCTCGTCGCCGGGGTCGATCAGGGCGCACACCCCCGCCGTCTCGTCGGACAGCAGGTAGCAGTTGGTCATAATGGGGCCTACCATAATGAAATCGATTTTCATGGGGGAAAACCTCCTGTTCAGGATAAAAGCGGGCGGACAGCGGCGTCCGCCCGGCAGGATATACGGTTTTGTTACGCGTTGAGCTGATCCGTGTCCACGATAAGGGTCAGGGGCCCATCGTTGACGGACTCCACCAGCATCTCCGCGCCGAACTCGCCGGTTTCGGTGTGAATGCCCTTTTCCCGGCACAGGGCCACGAATTTTTCATACAGGGGAATGGCCACCTCGGGCCGGGCGGCAGCCAGAAATTCCGGGCGGCGGCCCTTGCGGCAGTTGCCGTACAGGGTGAACTGGGAGATCACCAGAATTTCACCGTTGACCGTGTCCAGGCCGCGGTTCATCTTGCCGTCCTCATCCTCGAAAATGCGCAGGCCTGTCAGCTTGTCGGCCAGCTTCACGGCCTGGGCCTCGGTGTCGTCATGGGTGATGCCCAGCAGGATGAGGAAGCCGGGGCCGATGCTGCCGATGGTTTTGCCGTCCACGGATACGGAGGCGCTTTTCACGCGGGTCAATACTGCTCTCATGGGGATATTTCTCCTTTTCAGGTTCGTGGTTTTCGGGCGGACAGAGACGTCCGCCCCTGCGCAGAGGGGACAGGGCCGCATTACCCGGCGGGGCGGGTGACGCGCATAACGCCGGAAATCTGCTCAATGCGGCGCATAACGGTTTTCAGCTGGTCGCTGCTGGATATGTCGGTATCCAGGGTGATCAGGGCGAAGCCGTCGGGGGTGGAGCGTGCGTTCAGGGAGCCCACATGGGTCTTGGTGGAGGACAGCACCGTGGAGATGTCCATGATCAGGTTGATGCGGTCCTTGGCCACCACCTGCAGGGTGGTGCGGAAGGTGCCCTCCACATCGTCGGCCCAGGACACCTTGATCCAGCGGCCCTTCTCATTGGGACTCCGGCGGGCCGGGTCGGCGTTGGGGCAGTCCCTCCGGTGGACGGACACGCCGTAGCCCTTGGTGATAAAGCCCACGATGTCGTCTCCGGGGACAGGGGTGCAGCATTTGGAGAACTTCACCAGGCAGTTGCTGAGGCCCTCCACGATGATGCCCTTTTCACTGTGGGTGCGCTTGGGCACGGCGGGGCGGGTGACCTCGGGGTGACCCTCCACGGGCACCTCCGCCTGGCGCTCCACCTGGTGCTGGTGGAGGATGCGCTGGATATCCTCTCGGATGCGGCCGATGACCTTCAGGCTGCTGATGCCGCCGTAACCGATGGCGGCGTACAGATCGTCCAGACTCCGGTAGGTGAGCTTTTTCAGGATACCGGGCAGGTTTTCGTCGTTGGTAAGCTCCTTCAGGGACACGCCGCAGCGCTTGAGCTCCGACTCGAAGGAGGCGCGGCCCGTGACCACGTTCTCGTCCCGGCGCTCCCGCTTGAGCCACTGGCGGATCTTGGACCGGGCGTTGCTGGACCGGGCGATCTTCACCCAGTCGCGGCTGGGCCCGTGGGCGGACTGGGAGGTGACCACCTCCACGATGTCGCCGTTTTTCAGCCGGAAGTCAAAGGGCACGATGCGCCCGTTGACCTTGGCGGCCACCATGTGGTTGCCCACGGCGGAGTGGATGTTATAGGCAAAGTCAATGGGCGTGGCCCCGGCGGGCAGGTTGATCACGTCGCCCCGGGGGGTGAATACGAACACCTCGTCGGCGAACATGTCCACCTTCAGGGAGTGGATAAACTCCTCGGCGTCGGTGCCCTCCTGATTCTCCAGCAGACGCCGGACCCACTCATACCGGCCCTCGTCGCCGCCGCCCTGGCCGTTCTGCTTATACTTCCAGTGGGCGGCGATGCCGTATTCGGCCACCTCGTGCATCTCCTTGGTGCGGATCTGCACCTCGAAGGGGATGCCGTTCTGGCCCATAACGGTGGTGTGAAGGCTTTGGTACATGTTGGGCTTGGGAGTGCCGATATAGTCCTTGAACCGGCCCAGCACGGGCTTGTACAGGTCGTGGATAATACCCAGAACGTAATAGCAGTCGGACACCGTGTCCACGATGACCCGGAAGGCGAACAGATCATACACATCGTCCAGGGACTTGTTCTGGGTGTACATCTTGCGATAGATGGAATAGGGGTGCTTCATGCGGCCATACACATAGCCGTCGATATTGGACTCGTGCAGGCGCTGGGTGATCTGGTCGTGGATGGAGGACATAAAGCCGTCGTATTCCGCGGCCTTCTCGTTCAGCGCGTCCACGATCTCCCGGTAGCTGATGGGGTCCAGGTATTTCAGGGACAGGTCCTCCAGCTCCCACTTCATTTTCTGCATGCCCAGCCGGTGGGCAATGGGCGCATAGATCTCCAGAGTCTCGAAGGACTTCTGCTTCTGCTTTTCCGGAGTCTGGTACTCCATGGTGCGCATATTGTGCAGCCGGTCGGAGACCTTGATGAGGATGACCCGGATGTCCTTGGACATGGCCAGCAGCATTTTGCGCAGATTTTCCATCTGCTCCTCGGCCTTGGAGGTATAGTGGACCCGGGTCAGCTTGCTGACCCCCTCCACCAGATCCGCCACCGTGGGGGAGAACTGCTTGGCGATGTCCTCATGGGTGGCGGCGGTGTCCTCAATGGTGTCGTGGAGCAGGGCCGCCTCGATGGACTCGGAGTCCAGGTGCAGCTCCTCCGCCACGATCTGGGCCACAGCCAGGGGATGGGTGACGAAGGGTGAACCGTCCTTGCGCAGCTGGCCCTGGTGGGCGGCGGCGGCAAACTCATAGGCGGCCCGGATCTTGTCAAAGCTGGCGGTGGGGTTATAGGCCCGCACCGTGTCCTCTAAGTGCTGGTATCGTTCTTCCACTGTCATGAGCGTCCCCCTCCTTTCGCGGCGTCCAGCGCCTGGTGCAGGCGCAGCAGATATTCCGACCGGTCCAGGGCCACCTTTTTTCCCTGACCCGTAAGATGCAGCCGGATGCTGTCGCCCTGGCGGAGGCTTTGCAGCAGCCCCCGCTCCCGGAACACCTCCAGGCACAGCGCCGTCCGCAGAAACGGCTCCGCCCCATGCAGGGCCCCGGACAGCCGCCGCAGCAGCGGCAGATAGTCTGCCTCCAGCCCATCGGGGGGCACCGTGTGCTGCAGGGCCCGCCACAGGCACACGCACTGGTCCCGGGAGGGCAGCAGGCGCACCGCGTCCCGGGGACGCAGCTCCTGGCCCTGCAGGCAGCGGCCTACCAACTGCAGGGACTCCTCCTCCCGGGCACTGCCGGAAAGGGAGGGGCGGATATCCACCATCTGCAGCTGCACCGTGCGGCTGCTGCGGAATTCGTTGATTTGCAGGTAAAACGCGGCGTCCACCCGGTCGCCCGGGACCACGCCGCAGGTCTGGGCCACGGCGGAGAAGAAAATGCCGTCAAACTGGGCGCTGCCCTTGGACAGGCGCAGCTTCAGATGCCGGTTCTGGCCCACGTTCTGGACCCGCTCCAGAGTGGCCCCCCGCAGGCAGAACACCGGCCGGGCGTTGCCTGCGCCATAGGGCTCCAGGGCGTCCAGGGCCTCCACCTCCGAAAGGGTCACCCGTCCCGCCTGGCCGATGGACACATCCACCTGCAGGCAGGACACCGGGGCCTTGCCCCCCCGGAATTTCCGGGCATATTGGTTCATCCGCTGCCGGAAGGCGGGAATGTTCTTTTCCTCAATGGTAAAGCCCGCCGCCAGCTCGTGGCCGCCGAAGTCCAGTAGCAGGTCGGAGCAGGATTCCAGAGCGGCGAACAGGTTGAACCCGCCCCAGCTGCGGCAGGACCCCTTGCCGGTGCCGCCGGACAGATGGATCATAAAGCTGGGACAGGCGTATTTTTCCGATAGACGGGAGGCCACGATGCCCACCACCCCCTGGTGCCAGGTATCCGAGGCCAGCACCAGGGCGCTGCGCTCCTGGGCCGGGGACTGCTCGATCTGCTCCACGGCCTGGGCATAGATGGCCTGCTCCACGCTCTGGCGCTCCCGGTTCAGGGCGCACAGCTCCCGGGCCAGACGCTCTGCCTGGTGGGGATCGGTGCTCAGCAGCAGGTCCGCCGCCATGTCCGCCGCGCCCATGCGGCCGGCGGCGTTGATGCGGGGGGCCAGGACAAAGCCGATCTGCACGGAGGTGACGGCCTTGTCGGACAGGCCCGCCTCCCGCAGCAGGGCGTGCAGACCGATGAAATCCGACCGGCCGATAGATGCCAGCCCCCGGGAGACGATGGTCCGGTTCTCGTCGGACATCTGCATCACGTCGGCCACGGTGCCGATGGCGGCCAGGGTGCAGTACCGGGACAGCAGGGCCTCCTCCCGGCTCTCGCCCCCCAGGGCCAGCACCAGCTTCAGCGCCACGCCGCACCCGGCCAGGTGCTTGAAGGGATAGCCGCAGTCAAGCCGGTGGGGGTCCACCACCGCGCAGGCGGGAGGCAGCTCCTCCTTGCACTCATGGTGGTCGGTGATGACCACGTCCATGCCCAGGGAGTTGGCATAGGCCACCTCCTCCACGCCGGTGATGCCGCAGTCCACCGTTACCAGCAGCCGGACGCCCTGGTCATGCAGGGACAGGATGGCGTCCTTTCCCAGGCCGTACCCATCCTCGATGCGGCGGGGGATATAGTGCACCACGTCGCCGCCCCGGGACAGGAGGTAATCCACCAGAATCACCGTGGCGGTGATGCCGTCCACGTCATAGTCGCCGAACACGGCGATTCTTTCCCCATCGGCCAGGGCGCGGTTCACCCGCCCGGCAGCCTGGTCCATATCCTTCATCAAAAACGGGGAATAGGGCAGCTCCCGGTCCCGCTCCAGGAAGGCAGCGGCCTCCTCCGGTGTGGTGACGCCCCGGGAGGCCAGCACGGAGGACACCAGATAGGGGTATCCGGCCCCGGTGAGCCGGTCCACCGCCTGGGCAGGCAGGTCCGGTATGCTCCACTGCTGATATTTCATGACGGGACACCCCTTTCGCGGTACTGCAAATAATATTTTATTATAGCAAACGCCGAATGACTTGACAAGGGGCGGCGGGGCGTATTTTCGGGGATTTGTGTAGGACTACAATACATATTGGACAATTGAAGAAAAAAGCTATGAGGAATATGGTCTCATGGGTTATAGTTAAGTTACCACACCAAACCAGCCCGAAAGGAGACCATATCCCTCATGAGCAAGAGTATAACACAAG
>OLGL01002766.1_pt1 | contig 12641 bp, 9 predicted proteins | sample 1605041 | NCBI WGS metagenome assembly OLGL01 (sample SAMEA3888905, study PRJEB22519) | human gut metagenome | biome: human gut; feature: human-associated habitat; material: faeces | place: Denmark | collected 2010 | reverse complement strand
AGAGTGATCCGGCATGGAATTCCGGTAGTCTCTGGATGATTCGAAGAATGAAAATAATTCCCGTTCATTGCCGGCATCAATGGAAATTTTTGCGCGGTTCAGTTCTTCGATATAAGCGCCCAGGATCCGGGAGATATTATCTTTATTTTTCAGGCAGATCTGCTGCCACATGATCGGAGAAGAAGATGCAATCCTTGTAATATCTTTAAAACCGCCCGCAGCCAGAAGCTTCATCAGTTCCTCTTTCGTATCCGTACTTTTTACGAAGTTGACCAGGCAGGAGGCAATGATGTGCGGCAGATGACTGATAGTTCCGGTGACCGTATCATGCAGCCGGTAGTCAAGCACGATCGGTAGCGCCTTCAGAGACTGTACAAAGCAGCGGTAATCTTCCAGCTTCTCAGAAGAGACTTTGTCAGACGGCGTCAGGATGTAGTATGCATTTTCAATCAGATGAGCCTTGGAATTGGAAAATCCGCTTTTTTCGGAGCCTGCCATAGGATGTCCTCCGATGAAATTTGCATCCAGACCAAGCCGGGTGATCTCCTCATGGATCGCAGTCTTTACACTGCCGACATCTGTCAGGATGCAATCCGGATGGATCAAATCCTTTAACTGAGATAAATACGCATTATTGTAAGAAATCGGCGCACAGAGAAAAAGATAGGAACAGTGAGAGAACTGTTCGTCAATGGCAGTACAGGAGATGTCGATCGTTCCGTCCTGCATGGCCAGTGCAAGTGTTTCTCTGCTTTTATCAAAAGCCAGGATCTGATAGTCCGGATAATACTGGCGGATTGCCTTGGCGATAGAACCGCCGATCAGTCCCAGCCCGATAAATCCGATGGTAGTGCTTGTTTTTGTCTGCATAGTTTGATGTCCTTTCTAAATAAACTGGCTGATGGGAAGCTGCAATCCCAAGAAGCACATATAGAATATTTTAGCATTTTAACTCGTAAAAGTAAATTGAAAACAAGTTGTTAAAAATAAATAAAATAGTTGTAATTTATATAAAATTTTAGTACAATATACACATAGTACGTGAGTCGGCAGAACAGCTGCCGGAACATGAAGAGAATAACAACATAAGGAGGCAGCACTATGAAGGTTTACAGAACGGATGAGATTAGAAACGTAGTATTGCTTGGCCACGGTGGCAGCGGCAAAACAAGTCTTGCAGAGGCGATGCTTTATGTATCAGGAGCAGTCAGTCGTATGGGAAAGATTTCCGAGTCCAATACGACCAGTGATTTTGATAAAGAAGAGCAGAAGCGCGGATTCTCGATCAGCACGAGCCTGATCCCGATCGAGTGGGAAAAGGCAAAGATCAATATTCTGGATACACCGGGATATTTTGATTTTGTCGGCGAAGTAGAAGAAGCAGTGAGTGCAGCAGATGCGGCAGTTATCGTGGTTTCCGGAAAAGCCGGTGTACAGGTTGGTACAGAAAAAGCGTGGGAGCTTTGTGACAAGTACAACCTGCCGCGTATGGTCTATGTGACAGAGATGGATATGGACGACGCAAGTTTCCGCCAGGTTGTGGAAGATCTGACTGTCAGATATGGTAAGAAGATTGCGCCGCATTTCCAGCCGATCCGTGAGAACGAAAAGCTGGTCGGATATATCAACATTATTAAAAATGCCGGCAGACGTTATACAGGAATCGGACAGAGAGAAGAGTGCGAGATTCCGGATTATTGTCTTCCGAACCTGAAGATTTTGAGAGATTCTCTGATGGAGGCAGTTGCGGAGACGAGCGAAGAATTTATGGATCGTTACTTTGAGGGAGACGAATTTTCAATTGAAGAGATCCGCGCAGCCATGCGTACGGAAGTGATGGATGGGGACATCGTTCCGGTTGCCATGGGATCCAATGTACAGGCACAGGGTGTTGCCAATCTGCTTTCTGATATCGTGCGTTTCTTCCCGAGTCCGGATAAGAGAAGCTGTGCGGGTATCCACAGGACAAAGAGTGAGATCTACGAGGCTGATTATGATTTTTCAAAGGCCAAATCTGCCTATGTATTCAAGACAATGGTAGATCCGTTTATCGGAAAGTATTCATTTGTAAAGGTATGCTCCGGCGTACTCAAAGGGGATGACGTACTTTACAATGCAGAGGCGGATGCCGAGGAAAAACCGGGAAAGCTTTATACGATGTGCGGAAACAAACCGACAGAAGTTTCCGAACTGTTTGCAGGAGATATCGGAGCAATCGCAAAGCTTGGAAGTACAAAAACAGGAGATACTCTTTCGACAAAGAATACGCCGATTACATATTCCAGAACAGACTATTCGGTTCCATATACCTATATGAGATACAAGACTCTGACAAAAGGGGATGAAGACAAGGTATCTCAGGCACTGCAGAAGATGATGGCAGAGGATGTGACACTCAGAGCAGTCAATGACAGTGAGAACAGACAGTCTCTTCTTTACGGTATGGGAGATCAGCATCTGGAAATCGCAGCCAGCAAACTGGCAGCCAGATATAAAGTAGAAATTAAACTGGAGACACCGAAAGTGGCGTTCCGTGAGACAATCCGTAAGAAATCGGATGTGGACACAAAATACAAAAAACAGTCCGGCGGACATGGTCAGTACGGACATGTAAAGATGCGGTTTGAACCATCCGGTGATTTGGAGACTCCTTATGTATTTGAAGAAGAAGTGGTAGGCGGCGCTGTTCCGAAGAACTACTTCCCGGCTGTAGAAAAAGGACTTCAGGACTCTGTGGTAAAAGGTCCTCTCGCAGGATATCCGGTAGTCGGAGTCAAAGCAGTTCTTTACGATGGATCTTACCATCCGGTAGATTCTTCGGAGATGGCATTCAAGACAGCTACGATTCAGGCATTTAAGAAAGGTTTTATGGAAGCGGGACCGGTTCTTCTGGAGCCTATCGCATCCTTGAAAGTGACAGTGCCGGATGACTATACAGGAGATGTTATGGGTGATCTGAATAAGAGAAGAGGACGTGTCCTTGGCATGACACCTGTAAGCGGCGGCAAACAGATCATAGAAGCAGACATTCCGATGACAGGACTGTTTGGATACTGTACAGTGCTTCGCTCCATGACAGGAGGAAGAGGTACTTATGAGTATCAGTTTGCAAGATATGAGCAGGCACCTTCGGATGTACAGGAGAAGGAAATCGCAGCAAGAGCAGCGGAAGAAAAATAGAATAGAAAATTAGAAAAAGACCTTTTCTGCAAAAATCAAGGATTTTGTTGTAGGAAAGGTCTTTTTTGGCGGAGAAAACAGAAAAAAATTATGCAAAACGTGGAAAAATATAAAAATAGTATTAAAATTGTGTGTAAGGTATTAAGGTGGTATAATAGAACACGTTTTGAAAAGAAGAATGTGAAAACAGAGAGGACTTAGGGGACCAATAAAAATTGTAATCATAGGCGACGGCAAGGTTGGTTATAAACTGGCAAAACAGCTGTCATCAGAAAAGTACGATATTATATTGATCGATAATAATGAAGAAAAACTGCGAAAATCCATTGAAAGAATGGATGTTTTTTGTGTTGCGGGAGAAGGCGGCAGTGTGGAGGTTCAGCAGAGGGCGGATGTACCGCATGCGGATCTGGTGATTGCCTGCACTTCTACGGACGAGTGCAATATGCTCAGCTGCCTGATCGCCAGAAGGCTGGGTGCACGGCATACGATTGCCCGGTAAGAAACCCGATCTACTATAAACAGATTGATTTTCTGAAAAAGGATCTCCATTTGAGTATGGTAGTAAATCCGGAACTGATCGTTGCGGGGGATATTACCCGTCTGCTGTTGTTTCCAGATGCAAGTAAGGTAGAGACTTTCGTAAAAGGAAGGGTGGAACTGGTTGAATTTCCGATTCACTGCGGAAAGCTGGAAGGATTGTCTTTGTCTGAATTATATGCACGTTTTCAGGTTCAGGTGCTGGTATGTGCAGTCGAATCCGGAGAAACGGTTTTAATCCCGGATGGAGATTATATTTTAAAAGCAGGAGACAAGTTGCATATTGCGGCTTCTCATCAGAATATGGAACAGTTCTTCAAGAAGATCGCTCTGCGAAAAGAGAAGATTAAAAATGCAATGATCTGTGGTGGAGGAAGAGTGGCCTACTATCTGGCAAGCCAGCTGTGTAATCTGGGGATGAATGTCAAGATCATCGAAAGAAACAGAGAACGCTGTGAAGAGCTCTGTGAACTGCTTCCAAAAGCAACCATCATCAATGGAGATGCGACGGAGCATGATCTGCTGATAGAAGAGGGGATTGAAAAAACAGATGCTTTTATTGCACTGACAGGAATGGATGAAGAGAACATTATCATGTCTTTGTTTGCTTCCAAGCAGAGTGTATCCAAGGTGATCGTAAAGATCAATGAGGATCGCAGAGCCATGATGATCGATGAACTTGGACTCGACAGCATTGTATCTGCTAAAACAGCGACTGCAGATGCCATTCTTGGTTATGTGCGGGCGAGAAGAAATTCTCAGTGCAGTGCAAATGTGGAGACCATGTACCAGCTACTGGATGGAAGAGTGGAGGCTCTGGAATTTATTATCAAATCGGAGAATGCGTATACGGGAGTGCCTCTTAAAGATCTGAATCTGAAAGTGAACAATATCATTGCCTGCATTGCGCGGGGAAGAAAGATCATTATTCCAAACGGAGATGACAGTATTCAGGTAGGTGACAGTGTAGTTATTATCACCATGACAAAACAGATCCGAGATCTGGACGATATTTTGGTGAAGAGGTAACGAGATGAATAATAGAATGATTGTTTATATGATAGGCAGAATGTTGGGAGTGGAAGGACTTCTGCTTCTGGTGCCGGCGTTTGTTTCTTTTTTGTATGGAGAGCAAAGCGGAATTGCATTTTTATTAACAGCGGCCATTCTGCTCATTATTTTTCTGCTGGCGGGCAGAAAAAAACCGAAAGATACGAGTATTTATGGAAAAGAAGGGCTTGCACTGGTCGGGATTGCCTGGATTTTGTGGTCACTGTTCGGTGCACTGCCGTTTTTTATCTCCGGTTCGATTCCAGATTATCTGGATGCCTTTTTTGAGACAGTCTCCGGATTTACAACAACAGGTTCTACAATTCTGACGGATATCGAGGCGCTTCCGCAGGGAATGCTGTTTTGGAGAGCGCTGACACACTGGATCGGCGGAATGGGAGTTTTGGTATTTGTTATGGTACTTTTGAGTCTGGATGATGACGGATCCATGTATCTGATGCGCGCGGAAGTACCGGGACCGGAAGCAGACAAGCTTGTTCCGAAGGCACGCAGTACGGCGAGAATTCTGTATCTGATGTATCTGATTCTGACAATGGCAGAGGTGATTTTCCTTTTATTTGGCGGAATGAACCTTTATGACGCGTTAATTCATTCATTCAGTACTGCGGGAACCGGTGGATTTTCCAACAGAAATGCAAGTGTGAGCTATTATGACAGTGCGTATATTGACGGGGTTATCACCGTATTTATGATTTTGTTTGGGATCAATTTTAATATTTATTTTGCAATTTACATAAAAAACTGGAAGAGTGCATTAAAAAATGAAGAAGTACGCACCTATCTTGGTGTGATCGCTGCGGCAATATTGATGATCACAGTCAACATTTATCATATATACGGCAATGTGGCAAGTGCGTTCCGGTATTCAGCTTTTCAGGTGGCATCGGTGATCACGACAACGGGATTTTGCACTGCGGATTATAATTTATGGCCGGAATTTTCTAAAACGATTTTGCTGGTCATTATGATCATCGGAGCTTGTGCCGGATCGACAGGCGGAGGAATGAAGGTGTCGAGAATTCTGATCCTCTGCAAGAGCGTAAAGCAGGAAATTAAGCGGATTCTGCATCCGAAAGCAGTGACGGTGGTGACTGTGAACGGTCAGAAGGTGGGCAGAGAGACCCTTCATGGAGTATATGTATACAGTATTTGTTATGCGCTTATCCTGGTATGTTCTGTTTTGATCGTGTCCATCGATAATTATGATTTTGCGACTTCTGTCAGTGCGGTTCTGACGACCTTAAATAATGTCGGTCCCGGAATTTCACAGGTGGGACCGGTTGAGAATTTCTTTGAGTTCTCCTGGCTGTCAAAACTGGTATTCTGTGTGGATATGCTGCTGGGACGGCTGGAAATCTTCCCTTGTCTTGTCCTGCTTGCACCGGAGCTCTGGAAACGGAAATTTTAAGACAAAATGTTGGAAAAATGATAGATAAATATTAAAAAGATATAAAAATTGCAAGAAGAATTGTGAATTATCTTTGAAGATGTTATAATTGTCCCACTACTTTAAAAGTAGAAATTATTTTTAGGAAAGGGAATTAGCATGAAAAAAGGTAAAATGAAACTTCTTGCAGTGTTGGCATTGGTTATTCTTGCCGGTATTTACTATTATGTTGCATTGCCGGCACTCAATATTCATTCTACGGAGTTCTGGATATTTCTGATCGTGGTGATCGTGGCAGCAGCATTTTTCTATGCGAAAAGAAAGCAGTTCGACAGATATGCGCTGAAAGAATCCAAGGGGATGAAAGTGATCCTGGGGATTCTTGGCGCAGTTGTAATCGTGTATGCAGCAGGTACACTGTTGTCTTCTCCGATCGTCAACGCGAAAAAATATCAGAAGCTGATGAAAGTAGAGGATGGAGAATTTACAAAAGATATCGAGGAACTCTCATTTGATCAGATTCCGCTGCTTGACAGAGATTCTGCGACGATCCTGGGAAACAGAAAGATGGGAAGTATGGTGGATATGGTCTCTCAGTTTGAGGTAGATGACTGGTACAGCCAGATCAACTACCAGGATCAGCCCGTGAGAGTATCTCCCCTGCGTTATGCCAGCCTGATCAAATGGTTCACGAATCAGAGTGAGGGAATTCCGGCATATATCAAGATCGATATGGCGACACAGAATACCGAACTGGTGAAGTTGGATGAAGGGATGAAGTATACGACCAGTGATCATTTCAATCGCAATATTTACCGTCATCTCCGGTTCAAATATCCGACTTATATCTTCAATGACTTAAGTTTTGAGATCGATGACAACGGAGTTCCATACTGGATCTGCCCGGTGAAGAAATTCAATATCGGTCTGTTTGGAGGTACCACAGTTGGAAGAGTGGTTTTATGTAATGCCATTACAGGTGAGACGAAAGATTATAAGATCGAAGATGCACCGGAGTGGATCGACCGGGCGTACTCCGCAGATATGCTGATACAGCTGTATGATTATTATGGTACGTTGAAGCATGGATTTTTAAACAGTGTGCTGGGACAGAAGGATTGTCTGCATACGACGACAGGATACAACTATCTTGCGCTGGATGATGATGTATGGGTATATACAGGTGTGACTTCGATCACAGGAGACCAGTCCAATGTAGGATTTGTTCTGATGAATCAGCGTACGATGGAGACGAAGTTCTATGAAGTGGAAGGCGCGACAGAAGAGTCTGCCATGTCTTCAGCAGAAGGTCAGGTGCAGAACTTAAAATACAAAGCGGCATTCCCGCTGCTTTTGAATATTTCCGGAGAGCCGACCTATTTTATGGCGCTGAAAGATGATGCTGGACTGGTGAAAAAGTATGCCATGGTCAATGTGCAGAAATACCAGGTGGTAGCCATCGGAAATACGGTCAGTGAGTGTGAAGAAAACTACAATGATCTGATGTATGAGAATGGCATCAAAAAGCAGGCGGAAGATACAAGAGAAGTAAAGACGCTGTCTTCCAAGATCACAAAGATCGCACAGGGGGTTGTAGACGGAGACTCTCACTTCTATATCATGCTGGAAGGTTCTGATGATATTTTTGATGTTTCAGTTGTTGATTTTATCGATATTATCAAATACAATGTCGGTGATACTGTGACGGTAGAATACAAAGAAGGTGAGCGGGCAAATTCTGTACTTTCTTTGAACGGAGAAGAGCCGGATCAAAAAGCAAAAGAGACAAAAAAATCAGAAGCGGAAAGCGAAGAGCAGGCATTATCAGAAGAATAATAAAAACAGATATACCATAATGCATAAAAAAGCGGTACTCAGTAAAAAATACTGAATACCGCTTTTTTCATACCCATTAGTTTAAAACGTTATAATTGTCAGAATCTATATCGGGAATGGATTCTTTCTCAGCCCCCACACTGATAAAGAAATCAAGAGTATTTTCTGCAGAAATTTTACTCAGACTGGTCATAAATGCAGAAATGTTGTTTAAAGAAATATCCGCCTGTTTTAATACGCTGTCAATAAAGATAGTATCAATATCATGATTACCTGCTACCATACCGTAGAGAAAACCGACAAATTCATCCATTGTCAGAATATCAGGATAGTCTTCCATGCAGATTGCACGTACACCGAAGTCTAAAGTAGTAGTGTTGCGATGACTTTTTTTGATAAATACGACGTTTCCGTTAGATGTTTTGACCTTTTCATTCGCAAGCTCAATCATCTGCTGTGTTTTTCCGGTTCCTTTCGGTCCTGTAATTAAATTTACCATGGCAAATCTCTCCTTTTTGTATGTATTTTGAGACTTCTTTCTGCTCAAATAACTTAAATTTATTATACACCAAACAAGGTTCTCAAACAATAAAAAAATAATAAAAATACAGATAAATATTCAGAAAAATATAATGAGAAAACTTCTCAATAACAAATATTGAAATTAAGAGACGGACATGATAATATCAAACTAATTGAGAATCATAATCATTTAAGGAGGCTCATATGTCATCGGAAACATTGTCTTATTTTTTCAAAAATGAAGATATAAAACTAAAAGCCAGGTTTCAGGTTGCACTGCAGTGCGCCCCCTTTTTAAAGGGACTCAAGATATCCAGCGTGATCACAATGGAACAGAAAATGTGTGAGGAGCTGTCGGAGATTTTTGAGGAGACAGGGGTAGAATATCGAATCCTGTCCTGCAGGGACGGCAGATGTCTTGTTTTCTTTTTCAGACGGAGTGAGTTGGAGTATCATCTGATGCTGCCTGACAATCAGCGGCTGCTTGAGGCATATGGGTATCATATGCAGAATCTGGATGAGATGCTCAAAAGGCTGGCTCAAAGAGTGAGGCAGATAAGCAGCAGAAAACTGGGATTTCCGCATGAAATCGGAGTGTTTTTAGGCTATCCGAAGGAAGATGTGGAAGGGTTTATTCAAAATGAAGGAAGAAAGTATCTTATGATCGGATATTGGAAAGTATATAGTAATCCGTCCAGGGCAAAAATGATTTTCAAGTCTTATGATCAGGCCAAAGAAGGAGTGGTCGGAGAATTTTTAGCCGGGAAAAGTATCCGGGAAATCGCACAATAATGAAGGAGGAGTTCATATGAATGCAGCAGTAGTATATTGGAGTGGAACAGGAAATACAGAGGCAATGGCACAGGCGGTCGCAGAAGGGATTCAAGCAGCAGGAGGAACCGCGGAGGTATGTGAGGTCGGACAGACAGATGCAGATACGATTTCAAAATTTGATAAAATTGCGCTCGGCTGCCCGTCTATGGGAGCAGAGCAGTTGGAAGACAACGAAATGGAGCCGTTCGTGGAAGAGCTGGAGCCGATGCTTTCCGGTAAACAGCTGCTTTTGTTTGGTTCTTACGGCTGGGGTGACGGAGAGTGGATGCGTGACTGGTGCCAGAGAATGGAAGAGGCGGGAGCACATCTGATCTGTGAAGAAGGCGTGATTGCAAACGAGACGCCGGATGATGCTGCACTGGAGGAATGCCGGGCAGCCGGAAAGGAACTGATCACGGCATCGGTATAAGGATTCTTTTTCCATGTGCATTTAAACGGAACCAAAGTCTTCTCCTGAGCATAGGATAACATATCGACAAAAAGAATTACGAAAGGGAGAGACATATGAATTTGGATGTAATACTTGGAATTTTACTGCCGTTTGCAGGAACAACTCTTGGCGCAGCAATGGTATTCTTCATGAGAAAAGAGATGAATGAAAAGCTGCAGAAAGGTCTGCTCGGATTTGCTTCGGGTGTTATGATCGCAGCATCTGTCTGGTCGCTTTTAATCCCGGCCATCGAGATGGCAGAGGAAGGCGGACAGATTGCATGGATTCCTGCAGCGGCAGGGTTTCTGATTGGAATTGGTTTTCTGCTTTTGCTGGACACGGTGACACCTCACCAGCACTTTCAGGAATCGGAGCCGGAAGGGCTTCAGGCATCACTTCGAAAAACAACAATGTTGATGCTTGCAGTGACGCTGCACAATATTCCGGAAGGAATGGCAGTGGGTGTGACCTTTGCCGGAGTGCTTTCGGATAATGTACTGATAACAATGACTGGAGCATTTGTATTGTCTGCCGGAATTGCTATTCAGAATTTTCCGGAGGGAGCGATTATTTCCATGCCGTTAAGGGCACAGGGAATTACAAAACGGAGGGCGTTTGTGTATGGAACACTGTCAGGGATTGTAGAGCCGATCGCCGCATTTCTGACGATCTGGCTGACGGGGTTTGTAGTTCCGCTTTTGCCATATTTTCTTTCTTTTGCGGCAGGCGCTATGATTTACGTTGTAGTGGAAGAGTTGATTCCGGAGGCGCAAAACGGAAAACATACCAATGTAGGAACAATCGGTGTTGCAGCAGGGTTCACACTGATGATGATTCTGGATGTGGCGCTGGGATAGAAAAAAGCAGAGGGAGCGATGTCTGTATTCCCTCTGCATTTTACTTATAAACATTGATTAGTTTTTCTAAAATGGAAAATCAGAAAATGGCTTGCATTCTTTTCAAAACCATGCTATTCTTTACTTTAGTGTTGTAAAACACTAAACTCAGGAGAGTCTCTGAAAAAAGAGCGCCGAAGGTGTAATCAGCAGACGCATGATCTGGATGCGGTTTTGCTGAGAATCTCTCAGGCAAAAGGATGGAGGAAAGAAAGTATGTTAGCACAAATCTATAATCAAATCGACACAGCGATCAAATGGGTGGATGACCGGATATGGGGACTGCCGCTCATTATTCTGATCCTGACAACAGGTATCTATTTAACCGTTCGCCTTGGCGGGCTTCAGATTCGGCATTTGCCGAAAGCACTCAGATTCATGGTAAAAAATGAAGAAGAAGGACATGGGGAAGTGACCAGCTTTGGAGCACTTTGTACGGCGCTTTCTGCAACGATCGGAACCGGAAATATTACCGGAGTAGCGACTGCGATTGCGGCAGGCGGACCGGGCGCACTGTTCTGGATGGTGGTGGCAGCATTTTTCGGAATGGCAACGAAGTATGCAGAAGGGCTTCTTGCAATCAAATACCGGACAATCGACAAAGAAGGGCATGTTCTTGGCGGACCGTTCTATTATATTGAAAACGGAATGGGAAAAAACTGGCGCTGGCTGGCAAAAATATTTGCATTTTTCGGAGCCGGAGTCGGGTTGTTTGGAATCGGTACGTTTACCCAGGTAAACAGTATTGCATCCGCAGTGAAGAATTTCTTTGATCCGAATACAGAGAATGCCGTGCAGATGTTTGGAAATACATATTCATGGGCAACTGTGATCACTTGTATTATTCTGACAGTCTGTGTCGGTCTGGTCGTGATCGGAGGACTGAAACGAATTGCAAAAGTATCCGAAATTGTAGTCCCGTTTATGGCGGTATTGTATGTGGTGTTTGTTCTGATCATTATGATCACACATATTACAGAAATCCCGGCAGCAATCGTAACGATTGTGAAATCTGCATTTACCGGAAGTGCACTGGCAGGCGGCGCGATGGGAACCATGGTCGTGGCCATGCAGAAAGGAATCGCAAGAGGAATCTTTTCCAATGAGGCGGGTCTTGGTAGTGCGCCGATCGCGGCAGCGGCTGCAGTAACAAAAGAACCTGTGCGTCAGGGACTGGTGTCTATGACAGGTACATTTATTGATACAATCATAATTTGCACAATGACCGGAATTTCCGTGGTCTTAGCAGGAACATGGAATGATCCGAATCTGGAAGGTGTGGAGATCACGATGGCAGCATTTCAGAAGGGTCTGCCGTTTGCGCCGGCAGTTGCATCCTTTATTCTGATGCTTTGTCTGGTATTCTTTGCATTTACTACGATTCTCGGCTGGAATTACTATGGAGAACGGTGTATGGAATATCTGTTCAACCGGAATAAAAAAGTAGTGATGACTTATCGCTGGCTGTATATTCTGGCTGTATTTATCGGACCATATATGACGGTTGCGGCAGTGTGGAACATCGCAGATATCTTCAATGCCCTGATGGCATTCCCGAACCTGATCGCTCTTCTTGCTCTGAGCGGTGTGGTTGTAAAGGAAACTAAGGATTTCTTCAAAAAACATAAAAATTACGAGTTCTGATCCCAATATCATAATCAAATGTAAGCACACATAAACCCATAATAATCCCCTAATATCATACAAAAAAGACGCGAACCTTTTTATCCTCCGATAAAAGGCCGCGTCTTTTTCATGATCCTCTTCACTTTATTTTCTTTATAACTTTCCACCATAATTCCGGTAATTCTCAATATAATCCAAAATCTCCTCCGGGTCTTTCATGAACCGGCACATACTCACAACATCTCTGGACATGAATTTCTCACCGGCCGTATACTCCAGAAGTGCCCTCATACTATCATAATACCCCTGAATATTATAA